>Ga0136644_10000857_pt1 | contig 24388 bp, 28 predicted proteins | sample C_130820_EF_Meta_FD_94780 | JGI IMG/M metagenome (GOLD analysis project Ga0136644, IMG submission 94780) | Freshwater microbial communities from Lake Croche, Canada to study carbon cycling - C_130820_EF_MetaG (v2) (version 2) | ecosystem: Environmental > Aquatic > Freshwater > Lake | place...
GAAATCCGCAAGAGCCTATTCGACTTCATTGAATCGATTGGCTATAAGATCGTTCAATTGAGTGGCGGTGATGATATGTTCTTGGCAACGAAAGCAAAGGTCTAAACTGCCCTCAATACTCATGAATAATGGAAACATCCCTTATCGGACAAGCAGATTCTATAGCAACTCTGAACCAGACTCTAAAGGATCCGCCCCACATTTTTCTATCGGGCGGCTACGGATCCGGAAAAACCACTCTCATAAATGAGTTTCTGAAGGCCTACTATGCGCCTCACAAGATTTCATATATGGATCCGGAATGGACTCTATGGCTGAGTTCAGAGCAAGATCGCGGTATCCACTGTGTTCGCGAATCTGTGGCCGAGTTCGCGCGCCATACGTCGGCCCGGCCAGGCGTCTATCGCTGGATCGTGATCGACGACGCTGATTCACTCCCGATGATCAGCCAGCAGGCACTTAGGCGCCCTATGGAGACTCACGCGCACACCACGCGCTTCCTATTTGCAAGTCGCCATATTGCAGATATTATTCAGCCGATCAAGTCTCGTTGCCTCCATATTGAGCTCGACACGCTGCCGCCTATTACACTCTTTTACCATTTTTGCAAGAAGGCTGGATATCCGGATCTCCGTATTGAGCCGGCGGCCATTTGCATTTTTTTGAGTCTGGCGCGAACTCCTACAGAGCTCAAGAATATTGCGAATGTTCTCTGTAAGATTCACGGGAAGACTGCGGGCCCGGTAAAGGCGGCCGACATTCTCGACCTATTCGCGGCTCCTTCTTTCTCACTTTGCCTACAGCTTCTAAAGGCCTATATCCGAAAGGATTCTGAGGCCATGCAGACAATATTTCTGGAAATCTGGAATACGGGCATTTCTTATGAGGACTTTCTCCATGAACTCGTGTCCACGACACATCAAATGGGGATTCTGAGTCCGCAGGATAGTCAAGAAATCAACCAGCTCATTCTTAAGGGGTGGATTTCTTTTGCGCAGGGTAAGACGCATTCATTGGATCTTATGCGGCTGTTTTTTCGGAGTGAGGCCTAATAAGATGCGAATTAGCTACTATAACTTGGTGGGATCGATTTCAAGATTATTTTATTATTTAGAACCTTGAATGTAAGAACTCCTGTTAAGTCTGAATAATCGCCGGGGCTATTAGGAACCGCAGTTGTGATTGTATACAGTCTGCCAACGTCGGTAAACGTGGTTTGGGCCTTCTCGGCGGATGCCTTACTAGGATATATTTCAATAAGTGATACCGGTCCGTTTCCACCGGTTACTGGTGGAGTGATAAATATATCAAATTCAAAATTTGGGTTATAAGATGGTGGTTTGGTTGAATTAATATATATCCGCAGTAGGTATGCACTACTATTAGGAGGACTATCAGTTCGTAAAGTTAATCCACGTGCATCAATATTAAAGTTTTTGGATTTTGTTAAATCTATTCCCGCATAGGCCGGATGTTGGTCACCAGGACCGCCACTTTTAAAACCATTATTGTTTATAAATCCAGTGAGGGTCACAGTTTCCAAACGATTGTCTCGTTGAGCATAGCTTTTTAAAACAGATGTCATTATTATTAAAATTAGATAATATTTTACCATGGTATCGTGTTGTGCCAAGACGGTACTTAACTTTAACATAACACGTTAGGTAATGGCATCTAAGCCAAAGCTCTTTCGACAAATCCCTCCAAAAGAACTGGTTGAACAGATACTCCGGTCATGTGGCTTCCAGGGCCTGCATGATCTGCGCTGGTTTTCAAAGGCCGAAATGCGTCTAGAACCTGAGGAATGGTTGCCTGAGCTGGAGCCGTATTATTTGCCCTGTAAGGCGAGGCGGTTTTTACACAGTGATCTCGCTGGAGAAAGGCTCATTACGATTCTTCGGCACGTCGTTCGAGCCCATGGCTACGATTTGATAGCCCAGGAGCGCCTTTATAAGGATTCAAAACAGACTCTGTATCAAATACAGAGTCGCGTGTTTGATTTGAGCGGGCTCTCACATACAGTTGATTTTTCTTAGATATATATAGATGTCTGCTTCTGGTCCAATATCATTTTGCTCGAAACCTGAGAACCAGTTTTCAACTGCCACCGTCTACAATATTGGCGATATTGTATGTGCCACCTCTGATGATGGTAAGACTGATAAGTATATATGCCTCCAGAGTCGCGGTGATGCGGGCCATGGCCCGGGCACGCCTGGACTGTGGTCAAAATACAGAGATACATATAAGGAAAATGCATCCTATAAATGCAGTGAATCTGTAAAGAAGGATAAAATCATCTATATATCGAACGCGAAGAGTCCATCGAAGGGCATGGATTCCTTCGTCAAGTTTATTGATCTTAAAACTAAGAATGCATATCCTATCTTTAATGAACTCACGTGCGGCCCCTTTGAACCCAAGCCTGTGAAGGTTGACGTCGACTTAGCCGATTTTAAAGAGGAGGCCAGTGGTCCTGTAAGCAGCGTGGAAACGGTGAGCGGACCTATATCTTCGGAAGTGGTGGAGAGTGGCCCTATATCTTTGGAAGCGGCGGAGAGTGTCCCTGAAAGCGTCCCTACGTTTCCGGCAGCCATGGGCGGATACCGCCGTAAAACGCGTGGCCGTAAGGGAAAGAAGGCGCGTAAGACAACGCGCCGCCGTTAAATACGACGCAGAATCGAACTAATCGCTAAATCGGAGGACAGGATCTGCTCTTCGCTTAAGCGCAGGAACCAACCGAAGGCACGGCGCTCCAGAATCTCCGGCCAGGGCACTGGTAGATAAACCGCCGAGCCGACGGCAAATGGTAAAACCCCGTCCTGACCTGCGGCCAGAATATCCTCAATCTGGATACGCTTTCCAGCAGCCGTGCGACCGAGCTCGGCCATCGGACGAACTTCGACCGCAGCCCCTGAAGCCAGCGCATCCGCCAGATCCGACTTCTCATCGTGACGGAACTCCGAGCCACCACTGCGTCTCTCTAGGCGATCACCGGCCTTATTAGCCCATGAAACCCATAAAGGTAGATCAGGCGCAGGGGCCCACACAACACGAAGGCCGGGCACCGGTGTTCCCGCTGAGCCGCTGACAGTGACTTCATCATCCGTACCAAAGAAGACCGTGCGATCAGGAGGCAGTGGGCCGAGCGGCTTCAAGAACACCGTGGACGGAGAGACCCACAGGCCGCCCCACTTCGCCAAAACAGCCGCCCGGATCCAGTTGAGCTCCGGTTCTCTGACGATCTTCTGCGGATTCTGAAGAGGTGTGGGAAGAGTCTCCCATCCGCCCATACGGACAGCGAGGTCTGAGAGCCCGCCAATGACTTCGATCCGGTAGTCGGAAGCACAGCCCTTCACGATGCTCTGGTAACAGAGGTTCAGAAAGGGCACGTTGAGAACGTGCGCCGAGCGATCTCCGAAGTCGGCCCACCAGCGGCTATTGACATCGCTGTCATTCACATAGACCCAGAGAATCGGCTTATCCATCCCCTTGCTCAGGTTATTGGAATCCTGCATAGAATCGTCGTCACGAATGTGTTTTACAATGAGCGTGCCACCTATAACGGCCGTGATAAGAACGAGCACAGCGACTCCGATCTGCTTCGTGTCGATCATCCTGTTCTTGGGGATTCTTTTATTGATTCGTAATCACGAGCCGCTTCATGCGTTCAAAATACTGGCCGGCCAGAGAATCCTCCTGCGCCGCTCGGAGACGTCTTTGGTGCTCCCTCTGGGCCTCGGCGGCCTCGGCGGCGGCGATTCCGGCCATCTCCGAGTTCGAAAGGGGCTCGGGCGTCTTTTTTCGGCTGGCCGAGACGGCATCGAAACTTCGGGCTTCCACTCTGGCCCCCGCAACCTGGTTGGTGATCGTGTTCTCCAGAGTATAGGCATTCTTGAGATCCGTATACTTGAGGCCACCGGTAGCTGCCGTGTAGTTCCCGCCCTGTCGACCGATTTCCACACCCGCCGAAGGGAGTGTGAGGGCCTGGGGTTGTCTCAACGCCAAATCCTGGCTCACAGGCTTCCGCTTCGCCTCGTCCTCAAACGCCTTATTGAACACGTCGCGATTGAACTTGCCGGAAAAGGTCTGGCCACCTTCGGCATCAGGGGCCTTTAGCCAATCGCCGTATCCGTCCTCATCCGGATCAGGGATCCGGGTTTGTTCGAACATCTGGTTAAACGCGTTCATATCGAGCTTCTGTGGATTGAGGCGCACGGGCTCGACCATTGCCCACTGCTTCGACTCGTTTGAGCGAGTATCCTGCAAGCGATTCGGAGCTTCCACGACGCCCTCCTTGGCGCGACCGCCCTTGATCCGCAAAAGGATTTCGCCGAGGTAGGCGTGGGCGCGCGTGACGGCCTCGAATCCCTGCTCGGAGCCGCCCTTATCGGGGTGGGCCGCCAGCGCCGCGCGCTTATAGGCCTTCTTGAGCGCATCTTCAGTTAGGGCAACCTCTTCTTGGAGTCCGAGAACATAGAGGCAGTTCTGGAAATAAGTGAGCGCCTTCTCGTTGCGCTTACCCTTTGTGACATGGGCAGCCGATCCGGTTGCTGTGGCCTTTGGCCCCGTTGAAGAGATAATCTGATTCTGCTGTGGTGCGCTACGCTGGACGACTCCGGCCATTACCATTTCTCCGGGGAGGGGTGCAGGTTTTTCCCCGGCTTTCGTTGCCGCTATATAGGCTAGAAAGTTCGGATACAGGCCAGCCGACCGGGCAGATTGCAGATACTCTGGCCCGGCCAACAAGGTGCGGATCATTTCGGCGCGTGTCGCCGGATTCTGTATTCTCAGGAGATCCCTATATATTTTTACATGTGATGCTGGAAAATCATGGAGGCTCTGGACCTGCCCCATTTGCTTATCACTGGGAATAATCTTTAAACTTATAGTGAACGCCTACCGTCAAGTGCCAGGATTAATAACTCCAAAAGGAGTTATTAATCCAGCCTACTTACCTATGTAGTGTTGTAGGCCAAGTTAAATGCCTCTCATAGAGAGGTATTTAACTTGGCACAACACGGTATGATTATTCTACATATACTATAGTGAATGAGCACTTCCTGGAGCGATATAGTAGCAGGGGGTCTAGTAGCCTTCGTTTTATTCTACGTTGTTCTCCCGATTGTCGTATTCGGTATGATCATCTATGGATTTTCATCGGCGGTTGCGTCAGTAAAGATTGCACCGGCCACGCCGATATCTAAAACCGTCATTGAGACTCCTTCCGTGAACCGGTTTACGAACTATTCGGGAGCTGAGCCGGAATGGACAAAGGCGATTCCGAGCTGGGTAATCTGTGACTGGTTTTTCCTCTTTTTTGTTCTGAATGCCTTTATTCTAGTGGTGCTCTTATTCAGCATTATATTCATGACTGTCAGCTCGACTCTGCCAAAGAATGTGCGGTTCTCGAACATATTTATGCTTGTCACACAGCTGATGGTCTCAGGAACAAGTACGCTATTCTATTATCTTTTGTGCGATCGGAGCCTCAAGCCAACGGCTTAAGGCTGGGGATGCTGCGAAGTCTCTCGATGCATAGCACCGGTATCTCGGCCTCGCACTCCCAGATCCAGCGCCTACCTGCAGAAAAGAAGGTGAACTTCGATGGCCAAAAGGCCGGTGCCACAGATGGAAGAGTCCGAAGGCCCTTATCGCGAACCAGACCCCACGATTCTAACGGAAGAACCATTGCCAGCTGCTCCTGTGGAGCTATTGGCAGGGTTCTAAGAGGGGCTACCGGCTCCCCTTTTAGAAGCGCGGCCCGGATATCCGACCACAGCGGCGGGACGTTCCACGGATAATACCAGGAATAGCTGATCGGCTTTCCGGAATAATAGTCCACGATCCACTGGAGTCCCCGGACATATTCGGCCGCGGCCTGTTCCACAGGCACGTCGAAAAGCCAGCGCTGATAGATCGATCTCCAGTTACTCACCAGTCCCGTTGGCTTTTCAACGGGGCCTTCGACGAGCCCGGCCTCTGCGCGCCACTCGATAGGGCGATTCTGCACACCCGACATAAGCCGCTCCGTATCAGTGCGAGGAACCATGGGCCGCATCGTATATTTATGCCGGATCGCGTGCAAAAGGAGGTCCTCTTCGGTTCGGGCCCATTCCGAGATAAACTCGGCGGCGGCCGCGCCTTGTACTTGACCACCCATAACTAGGCGCAACCCTCTGTCATGTACATGACGGAGAGCCGCTAGCATTTTATCGTGCCCGGCGTCCCTGATTTTCACCGTAAGGCTGTGGGGAAGAAAGTCGTTGCCGAGGAAGCTCATGGCGCATATATAGTCGTTCACGTATTCGTGGGCCACCTGGCCTCGGGGCACAAGAGTTGTTAAAAGAAGTGCGACATCCAGAGTCGCGAAGGGGTGGGTGACGACTCCGAACTCACCACCTTCGCGAAGAAGATGCCAACTCTTCACTGGCTGCTCGACGAGCGCCTTTAGAGAAAGAACAATGAGGTCGGCGTCGAGGCCGTAGACGGCCACGGCCTTTCCGGTTAGATCAGCGGAGCGCGCGGCGGCCATCAGCTTCTGCTCGCCCTCGCCGGGCTCTTCAGCACCACTTACGACCCAGCCGCGGCCGAGGGCCCGCAGTCCGACGCTCAGGGCCTCCATGAAGGCCGTCCCCGGTGTGATGGCGTTCGAATCCCAGCTCTCGCCTACACGGACCCCGGCCTCGCGCTCGGCAGCCGCCAGCCACACGGACTTGAAGCGTCGGAGCCGTTGCTGCCGTATCTTGGCCATCGGCACCACGCCATCGACCCCTATAAATACTGATCCGGGCCGGCCCGCCGCCTCCCAGACAACCAGTGTGTAGCGCTTGACGCCCTCAATGAGACCGGCTTCCCACTCCAACCTCTCTTCAGATTTATACGGTGGCCGAGTCTTCAGACAGTAGTATATAAGACAGTTGAAATCCATATATAGAATATCCGATTTCAACAGGCTTTGTCCACCCCGTTTTACAAGAGTTGGGTATTTATCAATAAGCCTTTTGTAATACGAGGGGATACCCATTGATTAAACTTCTTAGCTTTTCTTAAGGCAGGTCAGAATGGAGACTATGTTATCCACGGCAAAGAAATATTTCAGTGATATTATTCTCGGAACTGTCAAGATCTTACCCGACAGTCTCGTCATCATGACCGGTATCTACGCCCTACTGACTCTGTCTGCCTCATTCGCAGTCATGTTCGGAGGACTTTTGGAGGCGAGCGCGCTGTTCCGACTCATACAGGTAGTGTCAATATACTTGGGTATCACCGATAGCATCACAGAAGGCGTTCCGGAAGCCATGCAGAGACAGTGTCAGACAGGTTTCAGAGCTGCGGACCTGACGACTCTGTCGATGTTCGGTGGATATGATCGGCCAGCATTCCCGTCGCCGCCGCTCTATATCCTGTCGGTGGCCGCCGCCTACATATTTTCGAGCTTGAATGCGCAGTCACAGGAGCTGCAGGCCTTGGGTACCACCTATTCATCGAGATATTATATCAGCGTTATCATGCTATGTACGGCGATTCTCGCGTTTATGATGTTCCGGCTGTACAACAGTTGTGACAAGATTAGCGTGGTGATCAGCACCGTCCCGATTGGCCTCATTATTGGAGCCCTGATCTTTGAGCAGAATCGGCGCCTCTTTGGGCCAATGATGGTCAATCTATTGGGCATACCTCTGATTGCAAATAAGGCGACGATTTCGGTATGCAAGGCCACTTAAATTTAGTATTTGACAATAGAAGGAGGATGGATAATCTTCACGGAGTACGATCAACCATAGTAGCAGCCTTTCTATCACTCCCCTTACTTTTTATAAGCTTCACGGCCTTTTTGGCCATTGCGCTCGGCGCCCCAGGCCTTATTATGTTATTCGCGGGACAGATTCTCATCTCAGGTGTAACATTTGCCATTCATATGGTCGGCGACTTTTTCCTGAAGGCGAAGCTTCAAGATTACATGTATGTAGACGCGGAAAATGCCAATCTTGTGCCTGGGAGCTATGAATCTGGAGGGCTCGTCAACGTGACGCCATCCTATTGGATGGTTCATGTTATCTTCTTTTTATCCTATTTGATGGCGAATGCGGTGGAGGTGTTCAAGGCGGATAAGAAACAGGGGGCGGACTGGCAGGTCAGCAATCGCCGGTCGAAGTCTCTTGCCATTATTATCGTGCTAGCGCTATCTATGCTGACGCTGATTCTGACCCGCTATATATTTACCGGCGCGAAACTACCGACATCGACGCAACTCACGTCGGGTGTGGAAACACCCTTTGGTACCTTATTCGGATGCGCTCTGGGCGGCGCCATTGGATACGGATGGTTCAAGTTGTCTCAGAAAATGGGCGCGCGTGAATCCGATATTTTCGGCATTATCCAGCAAATGGCCCCGAACGCCGGCGCGCCGACCACCTGCGTCTATACGCCGATTGCGTAAATAAAATTGTAGGCCGACTGCCAACCCGCGTCATGTATCCGATGGCGAGCGTAGCAGTCTCTGAATTTATCTGGGAGCAGCTTGAGATTTCCTTCCAGGCCGCGCTCACACATCTTATAAAGGATATTGCGGAGACTCTTGGTCAATCGCAAGATCCCTTACGCCAGGCATTCAAGAACAAGATTCGCGTTCATCTTATTGAGAATGAATGCGAGAATGTCATGCAGCACTGCACCTATATGTGCTCTCACGCGGATACGCCGGCCTTTCTCAGCGAGTGCGGCGAGCCCATTCTCTGGACCACGGTTGATCAGAGTGTGCACAGGTGCCCGAGGCATCTGGGCCTGGCACCCGCTCTAGCACCAACTCTTACACTGACTCCCTTGACAGGAGGCTATGCCTATGCAGAAGACGGCACTGTCTATAATGGCGAGGGTGTCGCGTGTGGCTTCTATGCGGATAAGACTCTTACGGTGTTCGAGGCAGAAGCAGTCTAAGGTACAACTCCTATGGTGTAGCAATGAATGAGGCTGCCTCTTTTTCAATAGGCATTGTCACGCCCGCGAGCGCATATCTACGAAACCGCCGCAAGATTCGGAGAGTGGTTCGTCCTCGACTGTATAGGCGGACCATCATAGAAACCCCTCTTATCATCTTTCGTGCCTGGTACATTCTCAGGCCCTCGCCTGACAAGGTTCTCGCTGCCTTAATGAATCGTATCGGCGGATCTATGGAAGAGGCGAAAGAACGTATTAGGGGGCTACGAATCGATATGAAACGAACGGGGCCCAACTCATATGCCAGTCCCAGGCTTCTGGGAATCACTTTGAATCATCTCGCACAGGCCAGCAATCTAATCCGGATAAATGATCGGTTTCGCAGGATATTCACCATGCTCAGCGTAAAATGGCGTAAACGGCATCTTGTAAAGGCGAACGACGAGGATCTGATCACTATGGAGCCGCCCGTGAAGCGCGTGGATGTCTATGACTGGAAGGAGCGGCGCATCTATACCTTCGAGGCTAGCACGGCCATACGCTGTCTCACGAAGCGCATTTTATTTCACGAAGGGATGTTCGCGACTCCTCTACGACCCGTCAATCCATACACGAACGTGACGCTTACGCTGGGACAACTGCATTCCGTGGTAGAACAGCTGAAGGGCCACGGGATCGCGCACTGGGCACTGGAGTCGCTTCGGAACAGTTCCTATAACTGGGGCGAATTCACTAAGATTCATGATAATGCCCTACAGATGGAGGCCATGCGCCAAGTATTCGCCGATTTAACGAGCCACGATCTGCGCGACACCCTCTTCGATTTCATTGATTCGGAATATACTAGTCACAATGTGGCTATGGATAAAGTAATCTACCAATGGGCTATAGAACACGCAATTGAATCGGGTCACCTTACGGAGTGGAGAAAACTGTGCCACGAATATTATCGAAATCAGATCCTCTATAAGGATATACCTATTAAACTGCAGACTATGCAGCAAAAAATATCGGTGATGACCTTGACCCTAGTATGGCAGACGCCTCGTGAGTTATATCGGCGTCGGAGAAGGGCTCAGATTACTGGATCGGATTCTGCCTAACGTGGTGTGCTAAGTTAAATGCCTCTCTATGAGAGGCATTTAACATGGCCTACAACACAAACTTAGCCTACTTGACGGTAACTATATCTCGAACTTTGAGATCGAACTCATTATAATCACAGGCCGCCAGATACGAGATGACTCGCATGTTATTTACGCGGCCATTGATGACGTCCATGCGAAGGCACTCGGAATCCTTAAGAACTGCGTACTGTACAATCGGCTTTGACGCCGGTTTCGAGAGTGTTAGAAGATCTGCCATAGCATTCAGCTCCTTCTTTGTGGGGTTCAGAAGAGTCATATAGAATGACGTGAATAGACTGCGGGCCATGCTTTACCAGTGTAGAAATCTGCTGTTAAATTTTATAGGTCAATATAAATGGCCGTGGCTGTCTTTGACACACGATCTGTAAAGGGTGAGGTGACCTTTCATAATGTTACCTCAGGTGTCCGCGTGGAGGCAATCTTTACCCGACTTCCTCCGGGCGAGCATGGATTCCATATTCATCGTGCAGGTGACTTGCGTGGAGAGGGCTGTAAAAAGGCGTGTGACCATTTTCACAAGGGGCCGGCATCGAGTCACGGAGGCCCGCCTGGGTCCAAGGGTCCGAGGCACACAGGAGATCTGGGAAATGTGTCGTTGCCGGAATCGGATGACCCGGTGATCCGATCCTATAAGTATACGGTGAAGGATATAACTGTGGACGAGCTGTGGGGTCGTTCAGTGATTGTTCACGCGGATGAAGATGACTATGGGCTGGGTAAAAAGGACGATTCAAAAACAACGGGGCATTCTGGCAAGAGAATCGCCTGCGCCGTTATTGGGCGTGCTGAATCATGTGAATGAGGCGTTTCGCGGGGATCAAGGGTATCGTCGCCGTATAAGCGGGTCGTATCGAAAAGCCCGTGCCCTCGAGTTCCGCTCGTGCCACGCCCTTCCAAATCACGGAAGGCATTGAGCCGAACCAACGCGCAAGAAACCGCTTCAGATCAGACGGGATTACCCCTGGACCGTGTGATTTGCCGCGATCTGCGAGAGACCACTCATCCGGTATATCACAATCGACGAAATAGGAATCATAGAAGTCCTCGCGCTCCGTATCGGACGTTCGACTCAGCGCGATCGCCTCGGCCCAAAGAGGACTCTTTCCCAAGGCCTTTTCCAAACGTCGGAGATCACGGATTTCACCGTCCGTGCTCGTATAACAGTCGAGGGATCCGCGAGCAGTGAGACCGCTCAGGCATTCTATAGGGATCGCATAGGCTCGGCGCTTTCTGAGATTCGTTTCTTGAGCCCAGGACTCCATGGCCGATGCCAGTTCTATAGGGGCTTGGAAACTGGGTTCCTTTATATGGAGTTTCGGCTGGCATACAATGGCGACGGCGAGAGCCTTCGCTTCCAGACAACTCTCTATAGGAAGAGTGCGACCGTATTTGAACTGCATGGCGGTGTGCCAAAGAGGCCAGGACCAGTCATCGCGTAGTGCAAAGGCCGTCGACGCGCGCCCCTGCATCATGGCTCTTAGGGCACAGGCCTCTTCCAGGCTCCACGCCCCTTCAGGAATCTTCGGAGACCCGGTCGCCGTTGGCTTCGATCCGAGCACGGCTACAACAGAGGCATCGCGCGGCTCATAGCAGGCCAGAGCAATCGCGACAGCCACGGTGCCTTCGAGCTTTCCGAGAAAGCCGAGGCCGGCTGCCCCGATTCCGTAGGTCCAGGCCTTTGCGATTTCGGCATCGAAATCGCAGCCGGTCTCTTCCAACTCGGTGGCCCAGAAGGCGGCCTCGATCCGGCGGCGCCTAAGAATGCACCACATGAGTGCCGCTCGCACCTCATCTTCTCGATATAGGTGACGTGTAAGTGGCATGCTGGATTCTATACAGGCAGCTACTTACAATTTTATAAGGGTTCACAACAGGATGATTGGATTGGCTCGCGTAGAGTTACCTGGTAAAAGAACCGTATATCGTTGGATTACATTAAAGCGTGCCAATGGGCGTTATATGGCTCGCGCCCCTAAGATTGGCACCCGTATACGTAATCTTCAACTCCTTCGAGATACAGACTATGGAAAGGAAGGCCTGTTGCCGCTTGGCGCTAAAATAAGGGCGAAGACACGAAAGTCTCGACGATAAAGGTGGTGGTGATGGCAGAAAATAGCAAGCCTTACAGCCGCATCCGAAACAGGCGAGCGATCATTCGATGTCCCGAATACTGCCACATACGGCAGTCGTCCTTCAGGCGCAGGCGCAACTGTCTCCGTAGGGAAAAAGTATTTATGTTGAAATCCTTGAGTATCCTTGCAAATGAACGAGAATATGCATTCTGTGCCTTATTGTAGGCCTTGAACACGTCGCTCGATTTTATACTGGTCATCTCGGCTTTCTTGATAGCCTTAATCGCCTGTATGTGCTGGGCCACCTGCTCGGAAAATACGAGCTTCTTTTCACGTAAAAGTTTCCTGAACTGCGCGCGGGCCTTTGTCGCAGTAATGCGAAACTTGTTGCAGTTTTTCACGGCTTCTGTGAATGCCGGCGCTTCTGGAAGAGCGTGGGCTACCCCGACATCATAGGGTGACGCCAAAAGATACTGCAGGGCCTCGCAGCTAGCGCAATTCGCATTGTATCGATCCGCCAGCTGATCTCCGATGGATCGGATGCCGCATACTGTGTGAACGACGTTCTGGCAACATGGGAGCGTCATGAGCGCGCCACTGAGATCCTGATTGCACAGGTTACAGGGCATTCTATGGGGAAATCAAGGAAAGCCTTTAAATACCATCTCTACAGATGGAAACGAGTGCTGATGAGATTCTTCCCGGCTTGTGGATCGGAAACAAGGCGGCCTCTACGGATCGGGTTTTCCTACAGAAACACAGGGTCACGGCGGTTTTCAACTGTACGAAGAATCTGATTTTCGATTCCACAGTGAAGCACCAGTACAGAGTTCCGCTGGATGACAATCTGGAGCCGGAGGAAATCCGGAATATGGAACTCTGGGCTCCGGAAATATCCTATAAGATTGCTGCCGAGATGCGGCGGGCAACGGCGGCCAGCGAAGCCGTTCTTGTGCATTGCCACGCAGGCATGCAACGCTCAGCCGGATCCGTGGCTCTGTATTTGATTGCGATGAAGGGTCATACGGCCGACGAGGCGATGGCCTTTATTAAGAAGAGGCGCCCCATCACGTTCACGCCTCGGGCGAACTTTGAGGCAGCCATTCGCGGCTTCGAGGTCATGTTTAACAGAGATATCAGGCCGCAACTCAGGTCGCAATCCTAACAACAGCGTCGCGCTTATAGGAGGTGTTCTCTAGGGGTCGGCCCAAGGGATTCGAGGCCATGTAAACAGATCCCCGTACCCCCGTGGCATCGGACCAGTCTTTCTGGAATTCAATAGAACGGTGATTATATCCGGAGAGCCACGCGACCACGGGAGGGCGAAGCAGTAACTCGATTTCCGGAATCACCAGACTTTTATCCGGGTCGCCCACGAAGGTCTGTTCTTGAAGCCAGGTCATCGGACTCATGTGCGACAAAATCACAACCGGCTCCGTTTGGGCCGTCGTAATCTTCTTTAGCCACGCCAAATCGTCTCTATGGAGCTTGCGCATCAGCGCGGGATCAATAGGGCTCGGTTCTGCCTCCACGTAACGATGAAAGTCCGGATTCCAGATTGCCGTACCATCTTTCGGAAACTTCCAGAATGTGAGGCCGAATATGTAGATGCCGTCGGAGCTGACCATTCCCTCGTGATCTAGGACTACAAGGTTCTCAAATCTCGCCGCGATGCCACGCATTGTTTCAAGGGCGGCGATTATGCTCTGGCCCGAGAGAAGCTCAAGATATCCGGGTATCCAGATGACCGTTTCCCAGTGCTCGGAGCACCATTCCAAAAAAGGTGCAAGATTTGGATGATCGAGCGGTGCCACATCTCCAAGTAAGGCCAGCAAAGGCGCGGCAGGTTCCAGAATCTCTTTGGGGGTTAACGTCGGTCGAAGCTCTAAATGGAGATCGCTGGCGATCTGGAGTCGCATCCTTATTATCGCCAAGGATTCCATGGACGGCCGTCGGCCATGCGCCTCGTTGTGCCACCCAGCACTTGCCCTACAGGCTCAACCAAAGGTGCCATAGGGATCATTGGTTCCGTATCGGCCATCGGCATAAGCGCAGGAGTGACAATCGGGGCCTGTGCCTCTGCTGCCCCGTCCAGCGCCTCTTCGAACTCCATCGTGACCTCGTCGCCCTGCATAAGAACAATGGACGCCGGTTCCGTCATAACAACATCGAACTGAATCTCGTAGCCGCCGAGAATCTCGAGCGGCACCGTAATCGTTGTCCCGGCCTGGAGAACTCCAAGCTGGGTTAACGCACGCTCCAACTCCTCCTTAGCATCCGCATGATAGAAGGCGGAATCGTGCGGCCTGAGCACTAGCCGAGTGGCCTCCGGAAAGAACTCCTCGGACCGCCACCGTACAACCACTTCCTCTCCCGTGCCGCTGATCCCGAGCTGATCGAGAATCCAGGTCGGGGTAAAGATCCGATCGCCGCCGCCCTCCTGTGCCCCCAGAGGTGATCCGACCGCAGAGTATACGACCCGGTCTCCCACCGTAATCTCGGCGATCAGACGATTCCCTCCGATCTCCTCTTGAGCCCTGAGCCAGATTCGCTGCTCCACTGCGCAAAGAGAGCCCGGCGATTCATTGAGAAAGGCGTGCGACCAGAGCTGCATGGTTACTATGGGTTAAGGGCTCCGTGATATGCAATTTTAGTGTCGCGTTCAATGACGTGTAGCCGGGCAACACCCTTCGATGGCGCCTTTAATCTGGTCGAGCTCACGCCGGTGCAAAAATCGGTTCTCAAACACCGGTTCATGCCTCTTTTGTATCACTTGCGTATAAGAACACACCGCGTTTCAGTACTCTTTCATATAGGTCGCATAATCGTCACAGTAGGATCCTTGATTGTGCCGGCCCTCCTATCGATTCAGATGAGCGGGAGTGGCGAGAATATCACTTATTGGAGCACGTGGACCATCTCTCTTTTCGTGACAATCTGTAATGCACTTCTGACCCTTTTTAAGCTCGATAAGCGATACTATTATTTGCACACGTGTCTGGAGCAACTTCACTCGGAGGGTTGGCAGTATATAGAGCTGAGTGGAAAGTATAGCGGATTCAATACGCCGACGATCCCACCGACGCACGCAAATCAATTCATTTATTTCTGCCACGCGGTTGAAAAGATACGGATGCGGCAAGTGGAAGAGGAGTATTTCAAGATGATTGATACGAATCAGCCGGCTGCCACGGCGGCCGCTACGGTGGATAGCCTCGTCCCTCCGACGCCATTAAAGGATGAATATAAGCGAATGGTGGCGCAGATGTCGGGCGCTTTAACACCGGTGCTAGATTTACCTGCGCCTATAGTAAATGGCTACAGGCCGGCCGCCGACGGCTCGGGTAACTCGGGTAAAACAGAAGAAGAGTCAAACACGGAAGGTAACGCACACCGGGCGACACCAGCAGTGTCAGTGCGACGCGAAATGCTCCCAACCATCCCTGAAGGGGTCGGCATTCTGTTCGAGCCACCAGGGGTGCCAGGCCGGGTCCCCCCTTAGTTATTATGAGCCGAACTATGAGCCGAGGCGCTGGAATCAGAGGCGCTATAAACTCAGCCACAACTGCTTTTCTTACGGCATGAACGTGGTCGATCCGAAACAGGTGGACAAGTGCCAAGGGGAGTGTAATATTCCTTTTCACCAGCCTGGGCTCGCCTCGGGGCACAATGGGTTTTCGGATAAACCGAAAACGTGCTCGAATATGGTTACGCGGATTATTGGGGATAATCCGGATATCAAGATGACAAGGTTCCAGGATAAGTGTCCTGCGGGCACGTCGAAGGTTGCCTTCGTGGCCGATGAAAATGAGGATTATCATTTTATTCGCCAGGATTCGAATCGGTATTGGTCACACAAGCCGGGGGCGCGCGATGTGACAAACAAGGACTCGAGTGATCGGCCAATATGGAACCCGGGCCTTGCCGATTTTAACTACAGCATACACAACAGTGATCTGAACTACGACCTTATGTGCGGTTACTTATGCGTTCCACGCAATAAGAAGCTGCATTTGAAGGCTGCGAGTTGATTTATCCCTGTCTTCTTGTCTTTAACCATTCCTTGCCCCGTTTCGCAATCGGGTGCATCGGATTCACGAGAGCCAGTGCCTCGACGCAATCTAGGCGCAGCCGAGGAGAGCTGTGAAGAAGTCCTTTTATGACTGCTTCAATGACCTCCCGGCGATTTGCCCATTCGGCGTCGAACTCCTTGGACAGGAGCCGGATTCGAAGAAGCTCAACCAGGATCGCGCCAATCGACCACGCGTCAAAGGTGTGCCAATACATCTTCCAATAGTGTAGCCAGTCCTTTGAGGATGCGGCTTTCGAGCTGTCCCAGAACTCGAGAAGTTCGGATACCTGTTTGTCACGAGAGACCCCTAATACGCGTTCAAGATTAATCATGCTGCTCTTCTGAGCTATCATGTCCTTGATGCACTGGGCAATCGGAATGCTTTCGTGAGTGGAAATCACTAGACTCATGTCCGGCGACTCGTAGGAGAATCCGGGCGAGTACTCTGTCCAGCCATTGTCTATCACGCTGTTTGTAATACGGTTGGCCGAAAAGGATCTGCCAAAATCGATTAGGCGGGGCTCGTGCTTGTCTGACATCAGCACGTTATTCATGTGGAAATCGCCGTGAATGTAGCCGTTTAAAACAAGGGTCGCACCGATTTCTAGGAGTTGGGTCATAAAGATGTAGAAGGAATAGGTGTTCGATTTTCTGAGTACGACGCGAATAGGGAGTCCTCCGAAGCGCATTTGATATAGGACCATGTCCTGGGTTCCGCGGCGTTTGATCGCTTCGCACTTGTCTATGTCTGGTTCGACCTGTTTGCTCATAGCATCTGGAATACAGAGAGTGTCAACATCGGGTAGAATAAAGTAGTGATTACCTATGACGTTTCTCAGATCCTTAGCGGCCTGTATTTCATTCTTTACATCGTGATACTCGCTGATTTTACCGATGTGATTTGGCTTTGATTTTAAGTGTTTCGATTTGCATAAGAGGGGTGGGGAAAAGACGCAGCCGTAGCTGCCTTGTCCAACGATTGTTCCACCTTTCATCCTGTTCTTGGTCGCGATAAGAGCCGCCTGTCTGGATACGCGTGTCAGGCCGATACGCTAAAATAGCATCAGCCCTTCGCGTGTCAGGCCGATACGCTAAAATAGCATCAGCCCTTAGAGAGATGCCCGGAGTGTGGCTAGGGTTATGTTTACTTCTAGGAGCCCTTCTCATAGATTTATTTAGACCAAAAATGATTGAAGAGAGTTTCGCATCCTTCAAGCCCACCGCGCTACAACCCGTAGTAGAAAAGCAGAATATCTTAACCAATATGATTCTGAAACGCGGGGATGTCGGGATCAAGTACGACAATGATTGGATCCAGGATCGCCGCTACTTTGCCGGATACGCTGACGTACAGCGCTATGGAGTCAAGAACGACTTCTGCCGCATGGTCGTGCCCCTGAGCGGAAAAGAGGATGAGACCTTCTTTGCCTGCGCCCTGGCTGGAACGACCGGGTCGTCTGTGGGATTCAAGTCTCCAGCGGTCAAGGACGGATTCATCCTAGGCCGCGACGACTATATGCGCGACATCCTGAAGGACGGTCGCGACGCCTATTGCCGTATCATACGCGGGCCGAAGGGATTCTTGCCGCAGTGCCGCCGGGCCACCGATACGGGCTTTTCGACCAAGGACGAACTCGATTCGAATCCACCACCGGATATTCAGACACTCCTACAATCCTACGAGTCCTGTGAGCTCTGGCTAAGATTCCAGGATGATATGCTCGACACCATTGGCAGAGCGGTAATACAGGTCGCGGGTCAGGTCAAAATCGAAGAAACACCGACTGCCCTGGTTCGGTATGCTGATAAGCCGGCGGAGTCAATGCCAACGAAAGGCATCAGCTTCAACGGTAAGGATCAGTTTGTGCGCCTTGGAGATGCTCAGACCTTGGAGCTAGGGGTCCAGATTAAGCTTCGGACAATCCGGGCGTTTTCTATCTGGGCCAAGTTCGACGAGTTCACAAACAACGCGCATCTGTTCGATTTCGGAGACGGCCCGGGCAAGAACAATGTTTTCTTGGGTATTCTCGGAAAGGGGGATGCCGAATTTAATCCGAGAGGAGGCGGTGGCTGCGAGGCCTCGACGGTTCCGGCGGCGCCTTCGGGTGCGCAGTTCTGTAAGGAGCTGAAGGCCCAGGATCTTTTAGAAGAGTCCGCCGGCAATGTGGATGAATATGTTTGCACGGGCCCGGAGATCACTCCGCGCCGACTAGATCCAATCGAGACGCAGCCGATGCCGACGACCAAGGCCAACTATGCGACTCTGTTGTATGAAGTGTGGGACCAGACCTTGCGCAAGGCCCAGATCAAAGTCAATCGGGCGATTCCTTTGGGAAAGTGGACCCATATTGTTGTGACGGCGACGTCGATGGACGCGGTGAGGCCACAGCTAAAGGTCTATGTGAATGGGGAGAACCTGTATACTCTAGAGGACGGGGCCTTGCCACAGGCTACCACGCTGACGAACAACTATTTTGGCAAGTCCAACTGGGCCTCCGGATTTACGCTCTATGAGATGCAGGACGATCTGTTTAAGGGCAGCTTGTTCGATTTCCGGATGTATTCGGCGCCGTTAAATGAGAAAAAAATACAGAATATTCGTTCATGGGGGGTAAATCGACTTGAGCTATAAAGAATAGAATGCGAATCTTGATGCTTGTTCTAGCAAACGATGATGGAGGACTCTATTCTGAGCTACAGAATGCATGGCGACGATATATGACATCGTCGCCGCAGATTGACTGCTATTTTATCAAAGGGCGGACGGGTCAGTCGGAACCCACTATGCTTGAAGGTGATTCACTCTATATACAGATAAAGGAGGGGTATGGAGAGATTCCTTGGCAAAAAACAATGGCTGCACTCCGATATTTCGAGCCGCGATTTAAAGACTATGCCTTTGTCTATCGGACAAACCTATCAAGTCATCTTCATTTTCCGAAGTATTTAGAATTCTGTAAAACTCTTCCACGCAGCGGGCTTTGCGCTGCCTTTATCAATACGAATCATGGATACAGATATCCATCCGGGGCCGGATTCACGATTAGCACCGATTTGGCGAAACGACTCATTGATGACCCGCCTCAGCACTACATAATGGACGACGTTACAGTGGGAGTCGCCCTAGCAAAATGGGGGATCCCGATAAGAGCAGTTCCTCGAATCGATTTTCCTAAATCAATCTTAGAAAGTGAGATTCTTTCACAGATTTCAAGATCAGATCCGAGAGCCTTTCATTTTCGTATCAAAACAGCGGATACGCATCGGCTCATTACAGATATGGCAATCCACCAGTTTCTATATAAGCGACATTATGAAGTGCGAATCCCATTACCAACGTAAGAATAAATACCCAACTGATACCAGGCCAGTGCGTCCTTTTTAATAGGGCCGAGCGCGACGAGACCATGGGTCTCTATCGCACGTTTATAAACCCAGTCAGCGGGGTAAAAGCGGCCGCTAGCCTCGATATAGGATAGTGCCGCCGACAACTTAGGAAGCGCTGATCGTCTAAGCAGCATCGCATAGGTCCCGTAGCATCCATGAATCTTACAGAGGGTTGTAGATGGAAGGGGGGATATTGATACAGCATTGCTGTAACTGATATATAGCATGTCCCAGTTGGCCAAGCGATTCGCCTCTTCTACAACTCTATGAATGCCCTGCATATCTGAAAAAAAGACAGTATCATCCTCGAGAATCAGACGATATTCTTCCCCGGAATCTGCAAACTCTTTTAACACCTCCACATGACTCTCATAGCAGCCAATGGCACCGCGAGTCGCATGGGATCCTGGTTGTACGTGGGGGAGAACTGGGCCGCGGCCTTCAGAGGCCTTATGAATCCGTATAGATGTCCCAAGCGCACCTTCCATTGCGGCAATCAGCGGCTTGCGCTCGGCTGCCGCCTCTAAATGAATCACGATAGGATGTAAGTCCATTCTATCGTTATTCTTAGTAAGCTCCTTTAACCGGTCTCCATAATCTCATTGATGGCACCCTCCATATCAAGCGGCGGCGGCTCATCGGTTGCCGCGGCTGGCCCTGCAGCAACCTCCTTCTTCTTCCTGTACAGCGCCCGGATAGGAATCCACTGCCAGTCGTCGGCAATCTGTGGCACTGCCATATGATTGCGAACGGCCAGATCCTTGAACGCCTGGTTCGTATAGGCCCGCAGCCCCTCGAGCTCGGGGAGCACCGTATCGGTCAGCCAAACACGGAGCGCGATCTGAAGCTCCTTATTGAGCGCCGACTGGCACCGGTTCGCCACCTGGTTCATAAGATCGGCACCGGCCGTTACAAGAGTCTGAAGGATCTGACCGATCTCCTTCTTGCGATCGAACTTGGCCTCCGTGAACTCCAGCTGCCGCTTCCACTCGGCCTCCGTGATCCGGTTCATGAGGTAGTCGACGTTGATCTCCTTATTGAGGAGCTGGGGCATGCGGGCCGGATAGCCGGTCAGACGCTCGCCGAACTCGACGAGATTGCGATGGACGAGCTCGAGCTGCACGGATTCATTGGGAAGAATACGCGCGGCCCGGAAGGCCTGGAGCAGGGTCCAATAGTTGGGGATGCCGCCGCAAGGAATATCGCCGACCTCTCGGGCCGGGCCGGCCGCCCCACCGTTCCGACGGAGCCACTCGTAGTAGTGGGGATTGTGCACGACGCCCGTTACGACGTGACCGGTCTTCCAGCTGAAGGCCGTGTTGCAGCCCTCGACTGTGCACCACATTTGATCACAGTTTCGCACGACCGTCTGATCGTGTAGAATAAATCGCTTATTCCCATTTACAGACCACCCATAATAAGTGCCGCGACCTACGGCATTCACATTAATGGGAGTTACATCATTTGAGCCTGCCTTATATCCATAAAGATTACTCTTTGAATGAGTTGAGAGCCTCATATAATCCTCGACTACGATTTCAATAACTTCTGGGTTATTTAGACTCTTCAGGACAAGCTTATGCTTGCTATTCACCGTATATGAATCTCCCCGAGTCTGAGTCACCTCGTACATCTCATCCTCTCCGCACCGCGTATCCTCTACAACACGCTTCTGACCATCATCGCCAACGAGTTCATCACCAATACAGATATCCTGTGACATCTTCGAAGTGCCATTCCAAAGGAGAACCGGGGTATCCTTCGCAAAGCACCCATCAACCTTAAAGATCCGTGCAGCACACTTTGGACACGGCTGCGTCTCAGCCTTGATCGCCTTCGCCGACTCCACCATATCGGGCTTACATGTGTGCTCAACCGTCTTATCCTTACCGAGAACCACGAGACAGTCGGGGCACGTCCAGGTCTCACAGACGCCGCACTTATAGGCCGTGCTCAAGAAGCCCCGGCACTCGTCGGCCCCGCACTTCATGATGAACTCGCGCTTCACCGTAGTGGCGCCAGTCCCGGTGTATAGCTCCTGCGCGTCGCGAATACGGCGATGCACTGCATTGATATCAACCTCGCGTTGAGTATGTTCTTCGACGAGGGCTGTATTCTCCTCCTTCAGATCGTCCAACTCCTTCTTTAGAGCATCACGCGCAGCCCGGAGTTGCTCGAGATGCGACCGGGCGGCCTTTAGCTTCGTCGCCACCGTCTCCAGAAGGTCGCCAACCTTATTCTCTTCAATACGCTTAATCTCAGCCTTCTGGTTTTCAATCTGCAACTTCTTCGTGGAGTACAGGCCCCGCTTCGTATTGTAATGGCTCATGTAGGTCCAGAAGCGATCCGAAAGAGACTCGGGCCCGCCGCGGTAGCCCTTATAGAGCTGGACGCGCTCGGCCTCTGCGGCCACCATGGCCTTCTTGGCCTCCACGTAGACCTGCATCGAGGGCAGAAAGGACTTTTCGCGCTCGAATAGGATCTGACGACGATGCTTGCGGAGCTCCGTGCCGCGGAAGGCGAGTGTGAAGTTGGCGGCCATAAACTCGGGTGTCCAGCCGCGCTTACAGGTCACGCAATGGGGGTCCTCATACGTTTGGAGAAGATAGCGCTCCAGACACTTGCGGCAGTTGCTCGAAGGACAGTATTGGCACACAACCGGCTTCACGCGACCCTTGTAGTCTTCGAGGCAAATCTGGCAGGACATGATTGATACCGCTCTACATGGGGCGCGGCAAGTCAATTTTTACTGGCTTGAACGTTACCGTCAAGTGCCAGGATTAATAACGTGTACCGTCAAGTGCCAGGATTAATAACTCCTTGGAGTTATTAATCCAGCCTACTTGACAGCATCCGTATTATGCCAAAGTTAAGTACCCCCCTTTAAGGGGGTACTTAACTTTGGCACTTCACGGTAGGCCATGTTAAATGCCTCTCATAGAGAGGCATTTAACTCGGCACAACACGTTATGACAGCAAATAAACGGCGCCAAATCCGAGCAGAAGTCCCACAGCCTTTTCGGGGGTCAGAGTCTCTTCAAATATGACAATAGCGGCAATAGTCACTCCTGCAATCGATAGAAACTTGATCAGAGGGTAGAGACTCGACACGGTAAACCCGTCGACGAGCTGCACATAGCAGAACATGAGAATCGCATAGGATACGGCGGCGGTGACAAGCCATGTTGTGTCTTTAGAGACTGCATATTGCTTGGCAAAGATCACGGGAAGGGCTGAGCTTATAGCGGCCGCGCCCAGCAGAACATAAAGGGTGAGGTTCATTTCCTTCTATTCAAAATGAGTAATCTCGAAGATCAGATTCACGTCACGATTCTGGAGATCGATCGGCCTATAAAACTCGTCACGGAGACTAATGTCTAAGAATGATAGGCGGGCAAGAGGTGCCGGTGAGGCGACGTATTTCGGCGTCTCGGTCTCCTTGTTCAAAAAGATATAGTTGGCGGATCCGGGGCTGGCGAAAAAGATGTGAAAGCAGTCGCGGCCACCGGCGCCCACTTCCATCCGATGGAGTTCGGTGGTCGATTCTGCGTTGATATAGAGATAGATGCGATTCAGAAAGTTCTCGGCGTCCATCGCTACAGGCGATACAATCTCGCCAGCCGTATCGGTATAGTCATTAAAGCCAAAGCCGAGGAACCGGGCCGGAGTATTGATCTGCAAAATATGTACACCGTTCATGTCGAACTCGTCATGGGGTCTTCCGGAATAGAAGAGGAGGGCGAAGCGGGCTCCGCCAATACCCGTAATACTGAGACGCTGTGTCTCAGGATTCACGAAGGTCGTATAGGTGTTCGTCAGGCCAAGTACATTGAGGCGGCTCTGGAGTTCTATTGCCAGAGTGGTTGGATTATAGAGACCGGGCGTCAAGGTCACCGTGATTACCTGAGTGCCTTCTTGAAAGACGAAGCTATTCCAGCCCTTGTTGATAGTATAGATTAGACCAGGAATACTCCCGTTCACGAGCTCAATGCTATGGATTTCTTTTAGAGGCCGCCGAAGAACAAAACGGAATTGGTTCGTATTGGGATAGGACATGATTTGGCGATCGCGGCTATTGACAACTACAGTGGTCTTTCTTATAACCTTTTTTCGACTGCCTTCAGATAGGAGGACCTGTTGCCCAGAGGTGACAGACATACTCTTATTGTATCTTTAGAACTGTAAGAAATACCGCCATTGTACTGAAATTCGTGGATCCAGAACATGACATCCAGATTGTATAATAGAAGATCCCTGTACCAGGTGTATCAAGTGCAGAACTACTTAAATATATAGGGCTTCCATTTGCATCATTCATTCCTGGCCATGCAGCCATATAATAGGATGTAGATGTTGCTGGCAATGTCACAGGGGTTGATCCAGATACAATGTTTACCGAGCTTGCTGCAACAGGTGTGGCGGATGTACTGCGACCAACTGTTAAGGCAATATCGTGATTTACTGCATTAAATGATGCATTTGTTAATATAAGGAACTTATTTGTTGATATAGATGTAATAGGGCCAATCGTATAGATTGCTGTTTGTGATGTGCCGACCGTTGTGGTAAGTAGAGATATACCTGTGGCATATGGGTTATTCCCTGCGGCGTAGCTCAGAGATATCGCTGCCCCTGGTGGACCCGTCGGTCCCGTTCCAAAGGGGCCCGTGAAACCTGTTGGGCCTGTTGGGCCTGTTCCAAAGGGACCCGTGAAACCTGTTGGGCCTGTTCGCCCTGTAGCTCCTGTGGCTCCTGTAGCTCCTGTA
>Ga0136644_10000858_pt1 | contig 24383 bp, 35 predicted proteins | sample C_130820_EF_Meta_FD_94780 | JGI IMG/M metagenome (GOLD analysis project Ga0136644, IMG submission 94780) | Freshwater microbial communities from Lake Croche, Canada to study carbon cycling - C_130820_EF_MetaG (v2) (version 2) | ecosystem: Environmental > Aquatic > Freshwater > Lake | place...
AACAAAAAGCCCTTACTGATAACAATTTTATACGTATAATCTATTAACTGTTAAAACCCAGATTATACGAAAGCTAATAACACGCTCTACTTTACAAGCTTTAATCTACAGTAGAACGCTCAAGCTAGTTAAACTAACTCAAGTTCGGCTTCTGCGTCTTCAAAGCCAGCTGCTGCAAGAATTGCATCAGCCTCTTCTAGACTCATAGCCATGTCGAATGTTTCATCGGCATTTAATGTTGTTTTGCTATTGGTAAACTGGCATGCCCCAGTACTTGCACTTATGCATTCCATCATTCAATCGATACCATTGCGCTCCCAGTTGTTAATGAACATTGCGGAGGTTGGATTTGAACCAACGATCTTCTGGTTATGAGCCAGATGAGTTACCGGACTTCTCTACCCCGCGATCTATTAATAATTATACAGGAACTACTGTCTAACTCAACTGTTTTCTATACCATTCTATGGTTTGCTTCAACCCCTCCTGAAAATCTATCTTGGGTAACCATTTCAGTTCATTAGCAATTTTATCACTGTTTGTAGCATATATAAAATCGTGTCCTTTTCTGTCTTCAACAAACTCAATTAGATCTTCTTTTCTCTCTGTTAACTCAATCACCTGTTTAACAAGCTTGATATTTGTTAAAACTGTGCCAGTGCCAATGTTGTATATTTCACCTGGTATACCTTCATTGAGAACAGTGAGAATGCCATGGCAATGATCTTGCACATGTATCCATTCTCTCATATTCTCACCTTTGCCATACACTGGAATTGATAGATTGCCTAATGCATTCAGAATGGTCTTGGGTAACAGTTTCTCTTTATGCTGATAAGGACCATAGTTGTTACAGCAACGAGTAATACACACATCAAGCTTGAATGTCTTAAAATAAGATAAAGCTAATAAATCTGCAGAAGCTTTGGAAGCTGAATACACAGAGCTGGGTTGCAAGTTGTCAGTCTCTTTGAAATAGGGGTCATTTAAATCATGCAACTGCCCATACACTTCATCTGTGCTCACTTGAATGTATTTGCTAACATCATATTTTCTGGAACATTCTAAAAGATTGAATGTGCCCACAATATTAGAATGAATAAAAGGTGCAGGGCCTGTGATGCTGTTATCCACATGAGATTCAGCTGCAATATTAACCACAAAGTCAGGCTTAATTTTTGCAAACAATGCATCCAATAGTTTCTTATTAGATATGTTTTTTTTAAACAGTTTGATCCTCCTGCGGTATTGTTTATTGTCTTTAAGATACATTTTTATATTGTCTTTATTGGCTGCATATGATTCATAATCAATGTTGTATATGACAAAATCAGTATCTTCTAGAAGACGTATGAGAAAATGAGTACCTATGAATCCATAGCCACCTGTAACAAGTATTTTCGGCATATAATAATATTAGCAACGCGTTTTTATTAATTCAACTACTAAGATAACCTGGGTTGATTACCACCAGTAGCAGCAGGCAAAGCAGCAGTGTTTGGCATGTTAGAAGAATCAGTATGAGTATTATTAGCTTGAGGTAACTTGTGCTTTTTTTTCTTTTTATTAATTTTCTTAAAATAATCTTTAAACTTCACTAATGTATCTCCTCAAGTTATTATTTCTGTTTGTCCATCCTTTTAAAAATTTACTCAAAGCTGGCTTCTTTTCAGCTAAATTTTCATAAAATTTTTGACGCTGATTAATAATAGAATTAGCGAGTACCTTAGGGTCTTCAACTACTAATCTAGAAACTGTTTTAGGTCCAATAATACCATCTGGCTCTGTTCCTACAGCTCTTTGTAAGAATTTATTGGATTGATTTTGCCCAGTATTAACACAGCAATCAAAATACACTTCACCTACAGGTTTTTCAAATCTATCGCAACTAAACTTCAACCAATATTCATTCCAATATATTTCTTTGGCTTGCTCAACTGTAAGATTTTTAATATCTACATTGGGATGGCTTCTTTTATCAATACCAAAGTTAGTTTCACCGCCTGGATCAGCTGAGTCGTTGGTATACCCACCTTCAGCATCCAAGACGAATTTAATAATCCAATTAAATCTATCGTTCATAGACTATTATTATTTAACTAGATCTTTAGCTTTATCCCAGATAGAATCTGGTTCTTTACCATCCTTGCGCCAGCTATTAAGAACAGCATAATAAACCAAATGCTGCTGGTCTATGATATAAAGCTTATTGCCTTTTTTATCTGTAAATTCTACTGTTCCATCATTTTCATTAAGATCTACACCTTTAAATGATTTGAACCTTATCTTGTATGTTTTAATAAGAGTATTGTAGCGTAATAGACCAAAAGGTGTTATAATACCTCGCCCGTCATCAAAAAAACCAATAAATCCAGAGTTTTGCACATCATATCCTGTAGGCGTTGATGCATCATACGAAGCAATCTCATCATTTACTTTATCAGGTGTTACCGTAGTGCAACTACAAAGCAAAAAACTACTCAGAGAGAATATCGCGAATTTTCTTAACATTTTTATCCTTTATGGCTTTTTCTACTTCACTATTGAAGTCAACTTCTTTCTGTTGTTCTTGAGCTTTTTTCATTTCAGGTGTATTCTTCGCCCCAAACACATTATTGATAGCTCCAAAAATTCCAGAAATGGCACTCAGTAACGCTTGTACAATTCCTGTGGGCATTAGTCTACGTAAGACTCTGTGGCGTCTTTACAGCCTTTGGCAATTGCATTAAGAACATCTACAGCGAGCTTTGTGTTACCACCCACTTTGTTGAATTGGGTGGCATACAGGTCTTTGATAGCTACAACATATTTGGCCCAATGGGTCTTCTCAACTGGAAGATAGTCAGTGAGAGCTTTTTGCAATTGATCTGGCGTGGGCGTGGATCCGCGAGTTAATCCTTCAACAATAGTAGCAACGTTATTTATCATTTTGGCCTTCTCAACCCTATCACTGCCTGAAACTGCTTGATCTAGTACTACTGTGCAAGTCAGGGTAACAGCAGGAGCAATGTAAGGCAGAGCATTCTCAACTGTTTGTGCTGGATCTACTCTATTGTCAGGGCCTGTAGTAACACAGCCAGCAACCAAGAAAGGAATCAAAATAAAAGGTAGTACGTTTTTCATATAATTACTTAGGTTATTCATTTATTAGATCAACCTTTTTACCATCCTTTTTATCCTTCTGAATCCTTGTTATGGATTGATCCAAATACGCTCGGACTGCAATAAACCCTTGTAAGAGCATATTAGAAATGATGATAGTAAGTGATATAGAAGAAATGTCTGAGAATGTTTTATATTTGCCAAAATCTGTAATTAATGCAGGCAATGCAGCAATAGAAAAATACAAAAACGCTCTAAACCAAGCACAATCTTTCATAAAAGTATTTATTCTATTGTTCATGCTATAATTTATTTGGAAAAAATATTAATCAAGTGCACCTGACAGGGCTTGAACCTGTGACCCGCAGATTAGAAATCTGCTGCTCTATCCAACTGAGCTACAGGTGCATAAGGAAAGTATACATGAAATAAAAAATAAAACAAGATAAAACTGCCGCGCTAGGATTCGAACCTAGAACTACCTGATCCAGAGTCAGGTGATCTACCAATTGATCTACACGGCAAATATGAGCCGGGTATCGGATTTGAACCGATGACCTACTGATTACAAATCAGTTGCACTACCACTGTGCTAACCCGGCATGGGCAGAAGTGGATTCGAACCACTGAAGGCGTAAGCCAGCAGATTTACAGTCTGCCCCGTTTGGCCACTTCGGTATCTACCCAATGCTAGTGAACAGCCTGACGCGTTTCTCTCTTCAGCTGTTCCAAAGGACAAGGAAAACGCTAAAACGTCCACCTAGCAAATCTGTAAAAGAACATACCCCGTAGCGGAGTCGAACCGCTCTTGCAAGAGTGAAAATCTCGAGTCCTGACCGATAGACGAACGGGGCATAGCATTATTATATAAAACTTGTTGTTTTTATCCAATGGTTAATATTTTTTGCATAGCTTGCTTAACTGCTACCCACATATCCAAATATTTGTATGTAGCAAGTCTTCCTAAAAATATTACATTTTTTTCTTTTTTTGCTAATTTGTTATATTTCTCATACAAACTGGCACCTGTACCAAAAGGCATGGGATAAAAAGGAATGTTATTTTCATCGTGAGCTATAGAATATTCTTTTGTGAGAATAGTGGGCCCCTTGTGATTAAAAGTAAAATAACTATGATCATATATGCGGGTGTAAGGAATTGTTTTCATATTCTGGTTGATTATGAAAGTGTTCATTCTTTTGTAACTTAATTCATGCTCAAAATATAACGACCTGTAAGGCAATCTACCATACTTGTAGTTAAAATATTCATCAATTTTACCGGTATAAACAGTTAAATCAGTTTTGTGTTTTCTCCAGTCATTTTTATTGGTACCTAAATGCACAGTAATATCTTCAAGCATATTGTTGAACATCTGGGTGTATCCTTTCAAAGGTACACATTGATATTTTTCTCCTTCAGCCCATGAAGGATTTTCTTTGTCTGCAACTTTAGGAATTCTGTTTATAATAGAAGCAGATAATTCATTAAAAGGTATGCCCCATTGCTTTTCAGAATAGTCTTTAAAAATATACTTTAATATTTCTTTTTGAGTCAGTTCTCTACCTAACTCTCGTATGGTTGTTTTACTGTAAGGCAGTGAAATTAAACCTAGCTCTGTATTGCCTTTGGGTCGTAAATAAAAGTCCATCCAACCTGTGTATCTGCTTAAAAAATTCATCACATCTTCATCATTGGTATGAAAGCAATGTGGACCATAACTGTGTACCAAAGTACCTGCTACATTGCTATCATAACAGTTGCCACCTATGTGATTTCTAGTCTCAAAAACCTCTACGTAATATCCTAAATCTTGCAATAAAATAGCTGCAGTAATACCTGAAAGCCCGCAACCTATAACTTTTGCTCTCCTCACTTATCTATTTTAGTATGAATAAACAACAATACAACTCTGTATTATTTTAAGCTGAGCAAGTATTTGAGCCTGTTCAATACAGCTTTCATTTCATCACGAATATTGAGGAGTTCGCTGTCTTTTGCAGCATCTAATTCATTGTTTAGATCGTCCAAGAAAGTAATGGCACTATCAATAAATTCAACATAATCACCTTCAAAGTTGCTGAGGGGTATGTTATATTTGATACGAGCTCTAGGTTTACCATATTTGCCAGAATATACTTCTACAAATGTATCTATTAAATCACCAAGGTCTTCATAGGCTTTACCAAAAGCTTTGTGCTGTGCATAAGTCTCAGACTGCCAATGAAATATGCGTAACTGTTCTTGTATAGTAATAAACGGTGATATTAATTGCATTAAAAGTACTTATTCTATGACTAAATAATTACATGAAAATAAGCTTAGGCATTAAAGATAAACATATTCAGTTCGGCGAAAAAGCCAATCCACAAAATTGTGCCATCGCTAGAGCTCTAAAGGATAAAATTCATAACCTGGATAAGGTTGGAGTTTTTCCTGATAGTGTTTATCTTGTTGTCAAAAAGAACAAGAAAACATCAGCATTCAAAGCTAAGCTAACCAAAGCAACAGCAACCTTCATCAAAAGATTTGATAGTGGATTGCCTGTTAATAGCTTTAAATTGAATCTGAATCTTCGTCCTGTTAGTTACGCTAAAGAATTGGCGTAATTATTTCAAGACGGGAACATTAAAGGCTTTGCACAAAAGCGATACCACATCTTTTTCGTTCACCCCTTCATAGCTTTCATAATCACCATAAGGGTCATTAGCATTTTGAGCAGGTGTATAAGGCAATTTTTTAATCTTGTCTAGAATCAGAATTAAAAGTTGGTTCAACGTAACATCACTAAAAGCTGCATCCACAAATTCTTTAATATCTTTAAAATTAAATTTACCTTTCAAATCATCAAAAGGATGTGCATACAATCCAAATACATAAAACGGTAAAAACGTTACCGTCATCTTTGCACAGTCCTGAATAACATGATATGCAGCAGGGTTCTGAATCGTAACACCGCTGTCAGGTTTTTCTGCTGCTTTTTGCGCAGGGCTATACAGCTTAGCTTCTTTAACAGGAGAATTTTCTATAATTACGTCCAAGAATCTCATAATGATTTTAATTTATTTAATATGTGCTCTTTAGGAATGCAAATTAACTCTACACCATAAAATTTCAAAATATCCAAACCACCTTTGTCAAAATCATACTTCTCTGTGTATACTACTTTTTTAACACCATGCGCTACCATGGATTGTGCACAGCAACTGCAAGGCTGTAGAGTTACTCCAATGGTATGCGCTTCATCTTTGCTAATTCTTGCCAATAAATTTGCTTCAGCATGAATCATAAATGGTCTGCGTTTATGTCTGTCAGACCAAAAATCTTCTTGAACTATTTTACCAGGAGCTAGGCCATTATAGGCAACGCCCAGGACTTCTTTTTGATAGCCTAATGCACATGCTCCCACTTTCATATAAGGGTCTTCTGAACGGAGAGTAGCAGCCCAAGCAATTAAAAGGGCATGCTCTTCCCAATTAATTCTTGACATGGTTTAAAATCTTCTGAACATCTGTAAGCAAATAAGGAGAGTAGTAAACATTGAATTTGTTCTCACTATCCAGATATGCTATGCCTAATTTGCCTACTCTTTTTCCAGTCATGCTTTGATACATGTAAGCATACAAAGAGAGCTGTAATGAATAAGCATTGTATTCACAATCGCTCATGTGAGAGATAGGATCTAGAAAGAAAGAATTGTATTGTGAATACAGATTAAACTTCTTGTTGGTCTTGTAATCATACACATTAAAAGTAGAGCCTAAATCTTCAATACAATCTGCTGTACCTGCCAAACGGTAATTGTGATTATACACAAGTTCTTCACATTTGGCAATAGATCTATCATATAATTTGAGAGACTCAAGAGAATCAAGGATATCCTTGAATTCTTGGGGTTTCTCCCCTGTTTTATTGTATTCATCAATGGCGCTATGTATAGAGCTTCCTCTGACTTTGCTGTCTGAATTGATCTTCTGCCATTTGGCTTTAACTTCTTCTACAGTAATCCCTTCTTTATCAGCAGTCTTTTTAGCAAAAAACTCCACATCAAACTTTTTCTTAAACTTACCAATGAGTGTTGTAGCAGAAGTATATTCTTCATTGGTATGTATATTTCTATAGCAATGCTTAACTTTATCAAACTTTAACATTAATCTTATTGTAAAGGAAATTTAAAATGATTCTACTTATTTTTTTTCAGTGTATAGGAGCAAGTATACTGTCCTTTGCTGATAGCTTTTTTAAATGTAAGCTCAAACCCTTTGTCAATTAACCGTTTATTAAGTTCTTTAAAATATTTGCTAGGCAGATGAAAAATTACAGAGTTTTTCTTCTTGTCAGTGATGACAATATCCGTAAACTCTTCACAAATAGATTGAATAAAGTCAATCTCTTTCATTATATTATTTAATGAACAAGAGAGGGTATTAGTTGTCTTGATCTTCGAAATCTTCTAACCCATCATCTGTATGCAAGCTATTAACAAATTCAGTAGAACTTTTTGTAACACCTTTGCGGATCAAATCTAAAAAAGCATCTAATTCCTCATTACTCAGGTAAAGCACTCCTACTTCTTTATTATCAGCTAAAACTTTTACATGCATTCCTGTCTGCATGTTTTGAACATTGACCAGCTCAATTTTCATTAGTAACAGATGAAGTAGCCACTGCATCTTTAATCTTGTCAAATATTTTACCAACTACAGTTAAATCTGAACCTTTAAAAAGGCCTTTGTTTGATGCTAATTCAATCACACTAGCAATTACTTTTAAATCTTGTATTGTAATTTCTGTTTGTAGTTCTGTTTGTTCTGACATAAATTTATATTAAATTAAAATATTATTTAATCCACTCTTTTTAAAAAATTTATAATTTGTTCATACAAATATAGCAAAACAATGCTAGTGGAGGTGTTGAGAAAAAAATCAGATATAGTATATGAAATGACCGAAGAAACAATAATACTTGTCCAGAAGCCAAAACAAAATGTACAAGTCAGTACTTTTAATACAGATGACTTAGAAAGCAATAATACATCAAATTCACCATGATCAAAAGAATCTCTTTTAGTGAGTAGTTTAAATAAAGAAAGTTTTAATGGTGAATAAAACCAGAATAAAACTGCTGCTTGTGAGAGTAGATAAACTGTTAATGCTTTTATCATTTATTGACGACTCTTGGTAGAGATAATATTGATATATTTGTTTTTTAAGCTATTGAGTACACATGGCTTGCATGCTCTTGGGTTAATTCTGGAAAGCTCTTCTCTATAATCCTGTCTCAGCTTCTCACAATCTGGGTATTCTGGAGGGCACGGTTTAGTATCATCAAAGAAATCTAGTATCATTTAAGTATTTATAGAAACCCTTTGTCAAGATCAAATACAACATTTTTTTCAAAATCTTCAATTTTGAGAATATCTTGATAGAAGCTCAGTCTATTGAAGATCTTTTTATGAGCTTCTTCAGGTGTATTTTCGTCTATAGTGAGTTTAAAGGTTTTCTTTGTAGTGTTGTCCTTTATTTGCGCAGTGTATTTTTCTATAAACATAATATTATTGTAAGTGTTGTTCATAAAATTTCAACTATATATTATAATAATCGCTGAGTTCAAGGAATATATCTGCAAATTTTTCTTTTCTAATATTATCTAATGCTCTAGTAAAATTGCAGAATTCTTTATTTACTTCTTTAGAGTAGAAATCTGCTTCATTCATATAAGTTATCACTTTATTAAAATAATTAACATAATGATTTTTAAGTTCCTTGCTAAGCTTAGTGCTGCTTATTATACGGGCATAAAATAATTTAAATTTGTTTTGTATTTTTTGTTTTAGTTCAGGTGCTAAAGCGCGTATATCAAAAAAATCAGGTGAATGAAGAAAACTTAAATGCATACTATCAGTTTCTTTTATAATTCCTAAATCAACCAAAGTAAAAAACATTTCTGGCAAATGAAAAATATTATAAATTTGTACTGTACAAAATACACTAAATATTGCATGGGGCACTTCTGTTATTAATTGATTATAATTAGTTAAAAAAGTGTTCCAGCACAACCCGTGTCTAATATATTCACCTACACTATTCACACCATCTAAACTAGCTTTAACTCTCAAATGTTTAAAGTTTTTCCACATGTCTAAAATATTATAATTTTTATATTTTAATATACTAAAATTAGTATTGTATGTTAAATCTATATCAAATTTCTTAAGATTAATTATTTCTTCCAGTATTTTATACTGCTCATCAATTAATAGTGGCTCGCCACCAGCAAAATTTACACGCTCTACATTTTGTAGAATACTGTTTAGATCTTTTTCAACAGATCTCCAAATGTTTGATACTTTGTCTAGAACGCTTACTTTACTATCAATAATTCTGCCTATTTTTTTATCATCTTCATACCATGCACTGCTACTATGGCTGCTGCACATTCTGCACTTTAAGTTGCATATGTTCGAAATCCGATAATCTATATATTTGATATTAAGTTTGTCTACCGATCCATCTGTATTAGTGGTGTTAACAATTTCTTTATCAAAAAAATAAGTGTTAAACCAGTTCCGGTAAGAATATCCTAGCAGTTTTTCCTTACTGTAACAATCTGAGCAGCTTTGTACAGGTTTACCTTGTATCATTTCTACTCTCATGTTTTTAAGCCCTCCGGAGTTCCAACATGATGATACACTATCGCCTTTTAAAAGATTGCCTAAAGCTACACGGTTTTTACAGCAAGGTAAAACATGGCCACGGCTTGTGGTATAAAGATGAACCCATGGAGCCATGCAGAAATATTTTAAATCATTTTTAACTGTTTCAGGAGTAAGTTCCAAGCACTCTTTATCATCTTCTTTTAATTTTAATTTGCCTATACTTACTTCTGGTGTTATAAGATAAGGCCTATCATTTGTTGCTGTTAAAACACCTGTATACAATAATGGTTTGTTGTTTTTTGAAATTCTTTGATATATTTCTAATATATCGTTTATTATTTTAAAATAATATATATTTTGTGTATTATTGTCTTTAATACCATAGCCACCGCCAAATTTTTTATATTTACCAAAACATAAAAAAGAAGCCTGTTTAGATGTTTGATCTAAAAATTTTCGCTTAGATGTATTTTTACTATAAAGATATAAACTACTGTTTGTAATTTTTAAGAATTTTGGTAATGCTAATATGTCATAACTTAAAGAAAATTTGCTTTGCGATATTTTAAATACTTTCATTTAACATGCTCTTGTTTTATATCTTCCAAGTATTGCTTATATTTACAAAGAGCTAGATAAAGGCTAGCTGTGCTGCCAAAATTCAATGCATTAGTATTGTAATTTTTGTATAGGTTTAATTTATTATGATCTTGCCAAAATGTATTGTTATGTGGGTCGACTCTCTTTCTTTTTGTTTTCTTTTCCTGCCATGGCTTAATAGCACCACAAAAATGAATTATACACGCATTTCTATAACTAGAAAGAGTTAAAAGAGGAGTGGTCTCAAAATATTTTTGTGGCAGTAGTTTATAATAATTTTTAAAATAAATATTAAAAGCAGCTTGATTGCCTAAAAACTTTTTCTTGTGAGTTATGCTTTTAAGTCCATCTATTGTTTCTTGTGTTAAAAATTTTTTATCAATAACCATTACGCCGCAATTAAACCCATCCTTAAAGCCTATTTTTTTAATATCAGTTAATGGAGTATAGCATGCAAGAAAATCGCCAGCAGTATTAAAAACCTCACTAATATCACCCAAGCAAAGCATGTCCACATCAAAAAAAACTATTTTATCGTACCCACGTATCTTAAAAATTTCATATCTATTGCCTGGATTAATTCTCCAGAGTCTATTGCCAGAGAATTTTAAATTATTGTATTCTTCAAAATTTATTTGTTTAAATTGAAATCTAGCATAATCAGTTAAAAGAGCTTTCTTGTTTTCTTCTGTAATATTCTCTTCACAAAAAAGAATATAGTCATAATTAAACCAAGTGTTGTTTTTCAATATACTTCTAATAAAGACACGCAGGCCTAAAACATAATCATTGGTAATAGTTGAAACACAGGCAATTTTAGGCATCATAGTATTATAGCTGTTTTTACACAGAAAACAACACTGGATGGCAAAATATTCATACTAAGTAATTAGATGCTAGATAATGTATTGTCAGAATATTTTAGTAATGGGTTTGCTAGACTTATAAAAATTGACTCTACAAATCTTTTAGATGATGCTAGAGCAGATATAGAAAAATTTGTTGATTCACAGCAAATTCCTAAAAAAAATAATAAAGGTAATTTACATAATGAAAGTATTCTTATAAAAGATAATTTATATTTTGGAAAAAACAAAAAAGAAGAATGGGAGCTTTATAAAATTGATGAAGCCATAAGAACAGTCAATAGTTTTGCTTTAAAGACATTGCAGGATATTTTAAGTAATTTACTTGCTAAAAAAATAAATGCAAAATATTATAATAATCAAATTGTTATAAAAAAAAATCTTATTAGTGATGTTTTACCGTTTCATAGGGATAGTAAGCCAAATAAAAATAAATTCTTGAATATTGGTTTGTATTTTGATTTATCTAATGAAGAGAACGGTGGGGTATATTTTGTTCCCAGATCTCATTTAGAAGTAGATTTAAAAAGTAATTTTGAAGCAAATGGTTGCACTCATGAAGAGAATGAAAAATATAAAAACTTGAAGCAAGGTGTATTAGTTTCTGCTGAAAAAGGCGAAGTGTTATTGCATGATAGTTATTGCATACATGGATCATCAAGTAACTTCTCACAGCAAACAAAGCGTATTACTTTTTATACAAAATACATAATAGATGAAAAATAAAACTATAAAAGGTATTGTAAATTATTATAATAAAACCACTAATGCATGGATAAAAACATTTAAAGCAAAACGTGTGGAAAGCTTTAGATGGGATGCTAATTTAGAAGTGCATGATAATATTAATGCTGAATTGATGGGCTTGAAGAACAATCTTAATGTACTAGACGCAGGATGTGGTGTTGGTGAGCCTATGATTTCTTATGCTAAGAAATACAAAAACTCGCTGTTTACTGGTGTTAATATAACTCAATACCAGCTTAATAAAATTAAAAAAACTACAAATAATATTAAATTTATTTTAGGTGATTATCATAATTTAAAATTTAAAGATAATACATTTGATTTAATATATTTTATAGAATCATTTTCGCATTCATACAATAAAAATAAACTATTGCAAGAAATCTATAGATTGTTAAAACCTGGTGGAAGAGTCTATATATTTGATCACATATTAACTATGAATAATCTAGACAAATTGCATGTACATCATGATCTTTGCTTTCATTATCCGGAGCATATTAACGAGTTTAAAGACTTATTTAAAAAAGCAAAATTTAAAAATATTTTTTTCTATGATAGCTTAAAAGATGAAAAAAATAAAATTATAGATAAAAATATAGATCCAGATAGATTTTATTGCTATTATAAGAATAGCGAAAAATTGACTAATTTTGGTAGATATCACCATATTTTAGTAAAAGAAAATGCATACATAATGAAACCTGTAGCTTGTTTATATGAAAAGTAATACATTTTGTCCTATACCTTTTATGTCTACTACTGTTGCAACAGATGGTGAAATTTCACCATGTGCATATGCAAGGTCAAATACTGTATTGGGTAACTTATATGAATCTCCAGAATCTGCATGGAATGGCGCTGTGTTGACAAAAATTAGAAAAAATATGCTTCTTGGAAGAAAATCACCTGAATGTGAAAGATGTTATTTTTATGAAAAATATGGTATAGAAAGTATGAGACAATTTGCTATAAGAAAATTTGATGACTATAAAGAAGAAAATCTTACGCCAGATTATTGGGATCCTATATTTTGGGATGTGCGGTTTGATAATGTTTGTAATTTTAAATGCAGAATGTGTCAATCAAACAGTTCTACTTCCTGGTATAGTGATGACAAAAAACTTGGCAGAATACCGCCTGAGAGTGTAATTGTTAATAAAAAAATAATGCATTATTTAAAAACAACAAAAAATCTTAGACAAGTCTATATAGCTGGCGGAGAGCCTTTACTAAGCGAGCAGCATTATGTTTTTTTACAACATTTAATAGATCATAATAAAACAGATGTTGATCTGTTATACAGTACCAATCTTTCTGTGCTTAAGTATAAAAATTATAATGTTTTAAATTTTTGGAAGCAATTCAAAAAAATTGCAATTATGGTGAGTGTAGATGATTTAGAAGAAAGGTGTGAGTACATTAGAAGTGGCTTAAAATGGGATGTTTTGCTTAAGAATTTAGAAATAATAAAGGAAGTACCCAATATAAAGTTGTTTTTATGCTGCACTTTGGGTGTTGCTAATAGCTTTAATTTACCCAATCTTCATGAGTATTTTGTAAGCAGAAAAATTATAGGTCATAATGATTTATTTGTAAATTATATTACTGATCCTGCTTCACATCGCGCATCTACACTCCCTTCGAAATTAAAAGAAAAAGTAATTAACAATTATGAAACATATGGTAATAGATTGCCTGATGGTGAAAAAAGACAGGAATTGCCTGATACTTTTAAAAATAGCATCTTAGGAACTGCAAGATTTTTACGCGAAACAGATACATCATATCTTTACAACGATTTTTTAAATGAAATGCACATTTTAGACAAAATAAGGGGGGAAAAATTTAATGTCTTATTTCCTGAATTCTCATAAATAATAGTATGGCTGGTTTTAATAATTTTAACAAAAAATACATATATTTTGTAACAGATAATTTCTGCAATTCTGACTTAGAAACAATTAATTCAAATGACAATTTGTTTATTTCTTCAAGAATATTTCAATTGTATGTGGTGGAGTTTGCTAATAATTTAGCTGAAGGCGTCGCATCTGGTGTGCTGACACCATTGCAGGATGTTGTTCATACAGGTATTGAGCCTTATATAAATACTTGGAGCGCAACTCTTGAACGTACTGGAGAAAATACTTTTAGTATTAGTATACCTAAAGTGAATGACGAGCAAGATGGTTATAATGTATATACAGCAGAATATACATTTTTGTCTGATGATATAACCTTTAATTTTAATATTTTAACTAAAAATGGCAGTTCAGTAATAGATGATCTTAGCACAGTAGGTAGAGGGTTAGTAAGTGATACTGAGATAGATATTACTGTTTTAGCAGATTTGTAATTTTTTTAAGAAAATAAATTTTTAAAGAATTTAATTCACAAGTATTGCATTTTGTATTTTTAATTGCTTTCTCTTTGCTTGAATAGATGGATCTTAATACATCACAATTTTTAATCTGTTTGGGGCATGGCTTGTTAAAATCAAAAAAATCAATTGCAATTAAATCAATGTTAATTTTGTTCAAATTCATATAATTTTTTTGTATATTTAATAAAAATATTATTTAATTTTACTGCTACAAGCTTGTTCATAAAAAGACTTACATATCTAGAGAAATCTAATTGCATTGTGTTAAAATCAAATTTTTCTGCTCCAATGTAGTGTATTATATTTGCAGTTTTTATGTTAGTTATATTTAATAGGTCCGTCGTTACATTGTATTTTTGAGGTAAAAATTTTGTTTTGTTGCGAAAAACAATGTTTAATGGTTCTTGATTACCTTTAAAAAGGTATTCACGGCACATTAATATAAGATTACTGTATATTTTATCTGCAGTTAAATTACCTGGGATTAATAAAACACCTGCATTGAAGCCTTGAAAAAGATTTTTAAAAAACATAAAGTTAGTAACTTTGTGTAGCTTACATACCATTAATTTTCTTGACTTGTAGTTTAACAAGTTACTAATATTTTTTAATATCAGTGTATCACAATCTAAATAAAGAATCTTTTTGTATCCTTTTATCCTGAACAGTTCAAATCTATAAGCAGGGCTGAGTCCCCACTTGCGTTGTTTATCAAATTTTATATCTGAATAGTCATAATCTGCTAAATCTTTAAGTATTAAGGTTTTGATATTTAGCTTTTTGCAAAAAACTCTGATATTATCAAATAATTTTCTTTCAGTATAAACAATAAAATCTGCAGATAATATTAATTTTATATTATTAGATATGAGGCTATAGATGCTAAGTTTAAAATTATTATAAAAATCACTATTAACAATATAAACTATGCATTTCTTATTCATCTGTTACAATTAAATCCTCTTTTTTCAATATTGAATGGATATTTTTTTGATGTTAGAAAATTAGTTAGTGGGTATTTATACTCCTTATTCTTTAGCTCTTTATCAAGCCACAGAAATTCTTGTACTAAATGCTTGTCAAGAAATGGATATCTAGTCTCAATACCAAATGAGCCAAGAATTATTTCCTCTTTTTCTATATAAGACTTCATAGTACCATTGAAAAAATTATGCCATGGATATATGTCTTCAAGCTTTTCAGGAAAGAGGCCACCGAAACAGCTTTGAGAGAATAATTTTGTACCGTCAAAACCATAGTCTGAGATTATTTCATCTGAGCCTGTGCCTGATAGGTATGTTTTAACATTCTTTTGATTGCAGGTGTTTCCTATATAACACAATCCTGCAAAAGAAGCATCATTTAAATAATTGTAATTACAGTATTTTATAGGCTCACAGCTTTTTAAATAGGTAAGCTTTAATTTCAACCCTTCTTTAAAGTTTAATTTTTTAGTAATAATATTAGTTAGTTTTTGTTTGCGTTTTTTTAACACTAAATTGTTTTCATTATTAGAAATTGAAATATATAATACATTGCTTTTATTTTTTAAGATACAGGCAATAACACCACTATCTATACCGCCAGATAGACCGACTGCAGTTTTAATTTTTGGTAGTCGTTTTAATATACTATTGGTCATAGCTTGCTCGAAATCCTTAAAGTTTGTTTTATATTGTTTTAAATCAAAACTAAAAACATTTTCTTCTTTTACTAGTGTTTTATCTGTAATATTAAATGTATATATGGTATTGCAATCACAGCTAAACACCTTTTCAGGTGGTAGGAACTCAAGTGCGCTTTTTAGTGAGCTCACATACAGATCGCCATTAAAAATAGAATAAAACAATGGCTTAGTACCAAAAATATCTTTAAAGAATAAAACTTGCTTTGTTTTTCGATTATAATTTAAAACACTAAATTCTCCATCAAAAGAACTATAATAATTTTTTTCTTCAAGAAATAAAGGTATACTTTTTGTATCATTATCAGTATTGAATTTTTTATAATTGTAAATCTCTCCATTAAAAAAAGTGAATGTATCTTTATAGGAATAAGGTTGTTCAGTTTTTTCTCCTGTGATATGCAAGAGATTGTGAATACCAACAAAATCTTTTTCTTTTACAATAGAAATATAGTCTGGTCCGCGCTTTTGCTGGTAATAATTAGCATTTACTAGTTCATCCAGGCAGTTAATATTAGTAGAAAAAGAAAAACTACACATGGTTATTAATCCAATTTAAAGTCAAATAAAGACCATCGTTCCAAGAAGTATCAGCATGCCAGTTTAATAGCTCCTTAGCCTTAGAAGTGCATGGTATTTCATGCATAATTTGATTGGGTCGCTGTGCTATGTGCTCTATTTTACTATTACTATTAGTGATTTTTATAATATCTTGTGCCATTTGTAAGGCTGAGATACTTTTATCAGAAGTAAGATTAATGGTTTGTTTTTTAGCTCTTTCAAAATGCTTCACAGATTTAACTATACCTTTAGCAAGATCACCTACATATGTCATTGTTCTTGTTTGCATTCCATCACCATGAACAGGTAAGTTTTGATTATTTAAAGCTTGTTTGAAGAAAATAGAAGTACCCAATGGCGCGCGCTGATAAGGCCCATATACAGTAGCAAACCTAAGAATAGTATAGTCTAAATTAAAAGAAGCATGATAGCCTTTTACTATTTCTTCTCCTGCAAGTTTAGTATATGCATAAATCTCAGTAGGTGAAGGCATGGTTTTATTCTCATCTGTATACCCAGCATTGCCATACACGCACATAGTAGAGCCATAGATTAGAGGTTTCTTATGTTTAGAACATATAAATGCAATATTATGGGTCCCTTGTACATTAAAGTTCGCATTTGAATGTATAGTAGATATGTCTGTCATTGCATACAAGTTAGCTTGAGCAGCTAAATGTATAACAAAGTCTGCATTTGAAATATCAGTTTCTAGCTGCTGAAGATTGAGTATGTCTTTATTTAAAATAAGATCGTAATCGATTACTTCATGATCATTTTCTAAGAGGTGTTCTTTTGTATGAGTACCAATGAACCCACAGCTTCCAGTTAATAAAATTTTCATGAAATATTTTTAATACACATGAAAGCTTCTGCATACTCAGTGCCAGCTTCCATTCCTCTAGCTTTAGCTAATATTTCCACTCCTTCTGACGACCTTGGATGAGGAAATGAACGTATTTCTGTTTTATACAGGTTGAGAGCTTGTTTCTTGATATTGACTTGTTCTGCTGAGAGTATTTCATAGTAATTAGGTAGAAAAATATTGCCGGCAATCTTGGGTGACTGATCTGTAGAGCTCAGTATCTCACCTGCAAAAAATTGCTTTACGTTCAAAGGGCCCCAAGTTCTTACTGCGCGTGACACACAATTAAAAACAGTCTTATGATCTTGATGATTATCTCCATAAAACGTTGTATATACAATGCTTGGATCAGTTTTAATTAAACACTGTTCAACGCTTTGAAAAAAATTAATAGTATCCACAATCTCTTTATTTAGCAATATTGTATTTTGTGCTCCTAAGAGTGTGCACGCAGATGGCAGTGTTAGAAGCTGCTCTTGCGATCTTTTATCAGCAGGAGGCTCGCAAACAACAACAGTTATATTATGATTTAATAATGAAAGTTTTTGAATAACACCGCCAAATCCGAGTACTTCATCATCTCCATGCGGTACAATTACAGTAATATTCACTACATTATTATAAAATAAACTTCTTCATAATCAATATAGATTTTATGTGTAAATATTATATAATAAACGTGTGAATATAGAGTTTCTAGATAACTTTATAAAGGAAGAACCTGTTATTAATTTTATAGAGAATTATCGTAATCTTAATACAGGCTATAGATTCTGCAAGGGCAATATTTTTGGAGTTAATGTGTCGCAAAAAAAAATTAATTCAGTTAAATTTTATTTTGCAACCTCCAGGTATTTAGAAAAAAATGAAATATTAAATTTTTTACCGTCTAGTAATGAATTAGAGGCAGCTTACGATTATGTTAATTTGTCTAATAATACCATATGTACCCGGGGTGTTACATTTGCAATTAAAAAAAGAGGTAATGTATATACAACACAGTTTCACTTTAAAGTAGACCCTTTAAAAAAAGAATTATTTTTAAGAAATTATGGAAAAATAAATTTAATTAAAAATATTTTTGAAGGTGCAGATAGCTATTTTTTTGATGGCACAGAGCATTATGGACTAGCTGTTGAGTATTTGAATAACATACCTGTTTTTAAAAAGTATATATATTTCTACAATACTACCGCTAAAAATTATTTTTGTGCAGAAAGAAGTAAAGCTGTTGAATATACTGTTTCTGATTTTGGTGAAAAAATAATTATTCTTGAAAATAGAAAAACAAAAATTAATAATTTACCAAAACTGAATAAAAGTCTTTTTTATAAAAATACTGGTATGTATTTGGATGAAAAAACAGTTACTGGTTACATATATCCTAAAAATATTATAGAATTAGAAAAAGAAAATAATGTTGATACATTGCAAATTTATCGAGATTCAATTTTATGAATTATTTTATAACAAAGACGCCTCTACCTAATTATAAAATACATCCTGAATTATATGCTAACTACAAGTCATTCAAAGGAAAAGATGTATATTCTTCATATATTTATTGGATCTTGAAAAACAACGGTGTGCAGAGCATAAAATTAGCTGATAATATTAACAGTTGTTCAAAAGAAGATAATGTGTTTTTTCATTACGACAATTTAAAATATTTTGACATAAGCAAGTTTAATAAAAAAATTCAATTTGTCTCTGATAAGCCAGTAGTTGATGGGTGTGATATATATCTGTCAAATGATTTATCAGCTTGTTTAGAGGAAGGTAGAGAGTATAAATTTGAAATTTTACCTGGTGTTTGTATTAAGCGGTTTCCAGATTATAAATTTTTATATTTTCCTGAGCCTCTGCCTGTCGGTTTAAAAAAATGCAATGTATTTCACCCACCACGTAATATTTGTTGCATGGGATTGAGAATTAATTTAGATCCAGAATTTTATAAATTATTTCAAAATACAAAACAATTCATAGAGCAATATATAAAAAATAGAAAGATAAAAAATAAAAAATATTTAAAATTATTAAGAGAATTTAACTTTAAATTAAATGATAAAACAAATCATAATTATGGTAATGAGCATGTATTTTGTTTTATGAGAAAAGAATTTACACCGTATACACTGCCTAGTGTTTATTACAAACATGCTAATAGGCTTTTTATTTCTTTTTATACTAGTGTACCTTTGTTTATTAAAGAAGAACCTTCCATTTTGTTTCATAAAAAAAGCAATCATGACTTTATATCTTTTAAGAATGTTTATGATTTTCTAGATAAACTGCTACAGTTTTGTGACAATAGTGATATAGCATTAGCTATGGCAATGCATTATAAGCAAAGATCAAATGAAAATAATGAAAGTGCAGTTGTATTAAGATATAATGAAATTAACCAAATACTAAAAAGCTGTTAAGTACTTTTAGTGCATCTGCAGATGTTAATTTATCTTGTGAAGTTTTTATAAAGGAATAATTATCAGCTATAAAGCTGTCATCTTTTGTTTTTTCTACAACAATTAATTCTTCTGCATCTACAGATACATCTTTATTATTTTTATTAGTAAAAACAAAGTATTTATTTTCTGTACCATCAACTTTTTTATAAATTTTGTTTGTAATTGCAAATGCATTTGTGTATATGCTAACATTATTAAGAAAGAGTGAAGATGGGCTTGGCATTACATTATACTGTGGTATTGTAAATATTTCTAGAATATCATTATCTATAACCTTGTGTGACAGAAGTATCTTCTGTATTTTTCCTGTTTTATTATCAACTTCATCATATGCATACCAATCTTGAAAATCTAAAATAGCATTATTATAATATTCTCTGACTTCACTCTCTGTAGTCATTGTATCTATTTCTGCACGAATGTTACCAGCATACTCTGTATCTTTGAGAATAAAATTTGGAGGTGGTGCTAATAGGCTAGGCCAATCTAACAACATCTCAATAGGAACAGTGTACTCACGATTTGTAAAATCTTCTCTTTCTGTTAATGCAGTTTTCTCTAGATTATTTAACTCTTCAAGAGCAGAGGCAGAAAACTTACAGTCTTTCTCAATACGTTTATTGAGAATTTTTTTCTCTAACTCTAATTCGTTTAAGAAAATATCAAAATTGCTGTTTATTTGCTCTAAATATTTTTCTTTTGCAAATTTAACTATATTTTTCTTTTTTGAGAACAAGTGATCAGTGTCAATTCTTAATAACTTGCAGGCTGCTTTTACTTTTTCAGAATTCATAAATTGCCGGTAAGGCAGTGGGTATCTGTGTGACACTCTTTTGTTTTTGTTTGTTTTTAGAAAACGTTTAATCTGAGTAATAAGCTCATACTGTATTTTACAAAAATCTACATCTTCTACTTTATCTTTAAATTCATCGTTAAACAAGAAAACAGGCGATATTTCATAAGGCAGATCAGGTATAGAAATATTAGTTAAAATACCCATATCAACTTTAAAGCTGTTGCCTGTTTTGCAATCTACAACATCATTATCATCTAAAACATATTCTTTTTTAAATAGATTTCTTAAAATCTTATTGCTACGGGTCAAATATGTAGCATAAAAAAACTTATCATCTGCATGGTAAATACAGTTGATTATAACATGGTTAAGAATTTTTCTGTTGGCTATGGCTTGTTCAATCATGGGTAAGAAGCAGCTGTGCTGAATTCAAGGTTAGTTCCACAATTTTGACTGTCTCTAACATAAAAAGTGTATGTACCAGTTGTCACATTGAATGTAACTGAATTGCTTGCGACATACCAAACACCGCTTTTATAGACGCTGTATGGACCACCTGCATCACTGCCAGAGCAGTCTATTCTGATTTGCCCTGATACACCAGCAGGATCATTGGTACCAATTTTAACAGGTGTCATGGTTGGTAATCCATTGTAAGCACCATAAAATTCACTTATTCTTGCAGGCCTCCAAGCTACTAAACTACCCGTATAAGACCAAGATACTGCTGTAGTACCACCTGGGCGAGGACTATTGCTCATTTCTGCTTGGTTAGGCATGCAAACCTGGCTTGTATTGGCATTTGCAGGATTACCACCCATGTATTGTGATTCTCTTGCATCCAGAGATGTCTGAACAGTACCAAGCGACTTCAGAACATTGATTTGTGAAACACTCAACTCACCTGAAGATGGTAATTTTGTTCCCATAAAATTATTTAACCTTTGCTTCTAATGTTTCTACTTTGTGATTAAGCTCATTTATGGCTTGAATCATGAGGGGTATTAATTTCTCGTACTGTACTGTCAAGTAATTCTCTCCAGAAATGCTTGTTCCTTGTTCTTTAATATCAAAAGGTGCGGGTTTAACAGCTTCAGGCAATACTTGCTGAACTTCTTGTGCAATTATACCGACCTTGCGTCCTTCTGTATATATTCCTAGCTGCTTTGCAGTATCGTTATATGTGTAATAAATACCATTTAATTTAGATATTTTTTCAAGAGAATTTTCAATATTGCCTAAGTTATTCTTAAGTCTTTTATCAGATACATTTTGTGTTACAGAACCAATTACTTGTAAACTACTATAAATATAAGAATTACTAGCTGCTGTACCAGTACCAGAATATAGTTTAACAGAATTTTTAGCAGTTAATTTTAAATCACCACTTACTGCTTGCATTAAGCTATTGTTAGAACCAGAAGGGTCTTTTGCATATAGCTTGAGTTGATAAGGATTAGGCGCATGTTGATTGATAAAAATATTATCAGCAACATTAACGGTAGCACCTAAATTATCAGTTACTGTTTTATTAAAAATATTACCAAAATAAAAACTATTTGAATTAGCGCATAAAGAAATATATCTAGCATCAAATTGAACAGTACCATATATTTTTTGAAGTGTATTGTTTAAGCTTCCATTTGATTGTACTGCGTAATCTAGTGCAAGCCCTTGGCCAATACAATTTGGTGAAACTCGTAATAAATTAGCATTAGTAAATTCAATAGAGTTTATATTAGATGTAATATCATTGTAAATTTGTGGATTTGTTGAATACCAAACTGTACCATCGTATGCATATGGACAAAAATTCTCAATTAATGTATCACCTGGTTGCGCAATACTATTAAAATTGAATCTGTTTGCAACTACACCGAAATTAATATTCCCTACCGGTTGGCCACCTAGAGTGTAGCCATCACCAATAAAAAGACGTCTGGTATCTATTGAATATCCTAACTCACCTTCTGACAAGAGTGTAGCAGTTCTTTCTGTTTCAAGACCTCTTCTGACAAGAATTTTAACAACTGTGTCTGATGTAACATTAAATGCCATGTTATGTTCCTCTCTTTATTACATTGCCTGCACCTGCATCAACCCATAGTAAATTAAGACCTGGATTGCTAGTAGGCAGAGTGCTTGCATTTATCAAAGCAAGATTTAAACCTGCATCATTTACTGTTAATTTACCGGTGGAATAAGTTATCTTGACATTATCGTAATTTACACCAACTTTAGTATTTGAGCCACCAGTTATGCCATTGGTAAAAGTTGTGGAAGTAATTTGTTTTTCCGTTATACCACCATCTCTAACAGCAAGAATACCTGAAGTCTGTGGGTAGAGCGAGGAAAAGGTTAGAGTTTGCTGATCTACACCCGGTCCAATATAAAATCTTGATGCAGTAATTACACCTTGTCCAAAATTATCAAGAACTAGTAGCTGTTTTGTTATTTTATCATAAACCATGTCACCAGGTTGGGCGGTATCATATGTAGTTATATCAGTCAAGTCAGCATTATAGTACACTTTACACCCTACTGGTATGCCACCAACAGTGATGCCATCACCCACAAAAACCCTTTTGGAGGCAGTATCTGTTGTGAATCCTAATTCACCTGCATCAAGAGTAATTTGCTGTCTCTCTGCATTTGTTCCTCTTCTTATTTTAATTTTAACAATAGATACTGATGCCATAAATGTTATTTATATTTATCTTTTTGTATAGTTTTTGCTATTATAAACGTTTATATGTAATTTAATACATAGCCAGCATCAACTTTTGTACCACGGTAACCACTTGGTGCACCAGCAGCACTTGGAATAACATTAGCAGCACCACATGTAGGAGCAGCAGCACCAAATTCACCACCTTTGCAAGTGTATATATACTGGCATTTACCACCGCGGCAACATGTATACGTAGGAGCACCATCGGGAGCACATGCAGCTACAACATTTGTTCCATTCCAACCTGCACCGTTACATCCTTTCCATCTACCAATAGGACTACCATTACACCATAAATCTTCTTTTCCGGCACCACCACCACCACCGCCTACAGATGAAGCATTTCCATATTGACCAGCATCGGGGTTATACCAATTTATTGCATTGTACTGTGCAATACCTCCGTTTGCAGATCCAATAGGAATATTTAAATTATGAGTTCTAACTCTAATAGCATCACCACCAGGTGATCCTATGCCCCAGTTATAGTTTCCAGTTCCAGTACCAGGGTTGCCTGCACCTAAACGACCAGCAACCCATTTATCTGCAGGTACTATAAGATATAACCTTTGATACCCTGGTTGGCCAGAAGCAGGTTTATCTGACCAATCACCAGTATCAATCGCATAGCTACTAGTATCTGGAGCACCAATATCACTTTGCACAATGAATCTGATGCCATCAGCTGTAGGTGATCCTGCAGCATTATAAGCTGATCTAAGATTTACAGTTCCTGGGCCATTTATAAAAATATCAAAAATTGGCAACACAGTGGGTGTGGGTGAAGGAGTGGGTGTGGGTGTAGGTGTGCGTGTAGGAGTTGCAGTGGGTGTGGGTGTTACTGTGGGTGTGGGTGTTACTGTGGGTGTGGGTGTTGGAGTAACAGTAGGTGTAGGTGTGGGTGTAAAGGTTGGTGCA
>Ga0136644_10000859_pt1 | contig 24359 bp, 21 predicted proteins | sample C_130820_EF_Meta_FD_94780 | JGI IMG/M metagenome (GOLD analysis project Ga0136644, IMG submission 94780) | Freshwater microbial communities from Lake Croche, Canada to study carbon cycling - C_130820_EF_MetaG (v2) (version 2) | ecosystem: Environmental > Aquatic > Freshwater > Lake | place...
AATATATATATATATATCATTTTATCATGGCCAAAAAGTGCATCCCCGGATTATTTTGTGTGGAAAATATGACGCTTTTCATATTGTTTGTCATATTGGTTTTATTCGTATATTTCTATTACGCGTATGTATTGAAACCCTCGCATCAGAGTTCAATGACCCCATTTACACCATCGAATACATTAGGATCAGGTTCTTTGGTCGGAGGGTCAGTGGCATCTGTTTCTGGTTCTGTTCCAGGTCCAATCATTACACCTGTTTCGGCACCCATTGTTTTGATGCAACCCCCTCAAATGGCCGATTCCCTACAAAGTGTATATATACCCCCTGTAAAAGTTGACCAACCGTATCCACCAGCAAGCGAAAGAGGATGGGTCCGAGGTCTTCCCATCAATATGTCAACACAAGGGCCTATAACGAACTATTCGCAGATTGGTATTTTGACTCGTTTGAATGGATCGGGTGATATGGTGTTGCCCTTGATGGGACGTCAAACACCCGTTGGTCGCGGAAAATACCAGTACTACACGATGATGCCTTCCGGTAATTTGAATACTAAACTCCCTGTAAGCGTAAATGGAAAGAGTTGCACATCGGAATATGGATGCGACGAGGTTAGTAGCGGAGATATAGTCTATGTGGATGGAATCAATGATACCTTTAGAGCAACCATTTATGAGAGTGGTCTTTTCTCTTATATCCCATATTAAGGGCTATCCGTGTTTTTGTAGCCAAATGGCTATAAAAAGGTGGATTTCTCTATATGTATTCGGTAGATAAATACGTTTATCTACTGATAGACATTAATGTGGTGTCTAGTAAAATTGATTATGACAATATAAAGTCATCATCAATAACAATATAATATATTCAATATTGATACATGAGAAATGTTTTGATTCAATACACTGATAATGTACGGACCATTCGAAGACCCGCATCCAGATCCAGTATCAATGAAAAAAAACAGAAAGGACAGTATTATACGACTCAATCGGATTATATATTGGACGGAGTCTATGAAACGATCGAACCATATATGTTGAATCAGACCGTAGATGTGATCGAACCTTTTGCAGGAAAGGGAGATTTAGTCGAATGGTTTATCAAAAAACAAACGCAAAAACAAACGCAAACAAAGACAAACACAAACACAAACACAATATTATATGATATTGACCCCAAATACGATGGCACAGTAAAACGCGACACCCTTATGGACCCACCCTCGTACCAGAATTCTTGGATTATAACAAACCCCCCTTATTTAGCAAGAAATAAATGTCCCAACAAAACCCTGTTTGATAAATACAACACAAATGATCTGTATAAATGTTTCATCACTTCTCTGTGTGATCAGTCGGCGCCATGTCATGGAGGGATCATGATTATTCCATCCGGATTCTTCTTCTCACCACGCGACGTGGATGTCAGGTGTCGCAACAGTTTCATGTCCAAGTATCGCATTTTGCGCGTAAATTATTTTGAAGAGTCCGTTTTCCAAGATACGGCAACTACAGTGGTCGCGATTTCTTTTGCAAAGTCGGATACCGAATCATCCATGACTCACCAAAGTGTATCTTGGACAAAGTATCCTTCCAAAGAAACCAGGGTATTTGAAATGTCCAAGGCAAACGATTGGATCATTGGGGGAGAAGTGTATCGATTGACACAGAACCAAAACCAAAACCAAAACCAAAACCAAAACCATAATTCAATCATTGTTAGACGCCACGTAGAAGGACATGCATTGAAACCCGGGGAACAGCAAACACACATGACGCTTACCGCAGTAGATAGCGGATCAAAACAAGGACGCATCAAACTAGAATACAAACCAGGATATGTTTACCCCGCACAAGACTGCAGCCGAACATATGCAACACTTAGAGTCCAAGGACGGACACTGAACCCGGAAGACCAAGAAAAAACATGTAAACTGTTTAACGAATTTATTGAATCTAGGCGGACAAATACATGGAGTCTATTTCTACCCCAATTTAGGGAATCTAAAGAATATGCGAGAAAACGAATACCATTTGAATTGGCGTATACAATTATCGAACATCTAATATCTAATATCTAACAATCGGATTCGGATGGTCTAGGCAAAATAGCCTCGCAATTTGTGATCCGGATTCGACCATCGAAACCCTCCGGAATGAGCTCTTTCAGACAATGAATTTTTTCTTCGGTGTAATAGGAACCATCCAAATAGAAGACAAAGGTCTCCGGTGCATCGGAAGTCTTTTGCAAATAACCGACGATTTCGCGCATAAAGTGTTCTACGTCTGCGAATTGGTTATCTTGCGCACCACCCGACACCGACGTGTACTTCAAAATACCATAGGTGTTGTTTACGGGGTCATATGTGTCTAGCGTCTTGGACGCATGCTTTGGGCGTTTATTTGTTTCCGTTATAGTAGACAAGGTTTGGTTGATAAAGAATTTTGCGCCCACCTTGTCAGCCGGTAGTTTGTCCGTAGTAGGAGACAGATTCTTCTTGAGCCACTGAATCTGACATACTTCGTCCAATGACTGTTTTGTGGGATCCTTGCGAAAGAGAGCGCAAACGAGCGGATCTCCTGCGATAATTCTCTGACAAATAACGTCCACGGTCATGACCTCTCTTTCAATATCCGTCAACTTCTCTTGACGAAAACTCTCTATTTTTTTCAGGAAAGGCTTGGACCTCTTGGTCGCGTCCTTGACAACCTCCAGGTTGTTCTGGTGGATGCGCTCTTGGTAGCACGCCTTTCTGTATTGATTGAATGTAGTGTTCATGGTTCGAATAATAATGTGAAGCAGTATAACTGTAGCAATTGATTGGGAAATGTATTTAGTAAAATTCATAAATAAGCCTTTCAATTTTGTTATCGCCCACCCCTCAAACACTATTATACTATCATATAATAGTAGGGGTCCAATTTATTATGGCAACACAAACATCAAAACCAACAAATAAACCATATACAGTAAATCAGGGTAATTTTGATTTAAATGCTGTATTCAAAGTCCAAGACAAATACATAACAGATTTGAGCAACAGTTATCCCAATGTAAATAACGCACCTCAAATTGTTGGGTACGTAGCTGATTTGCAGAACCAGATGAGTGGTTTAGCAAAACAATACCAGGATGCAAACACATCATCGAATGCAGTCTTGGACCACCAGAACCAAATGATGGGGATTGTTAATGCAGAACAGCAGCGTTTGGACGCAAAAAAAGCATTGATCGACCAAGCCGAATTTCAACAACGTCGTGAGGTGTTATTGAATAATACATATCGTCTCAAATATGCGGAATATACCAAGATTGTTATTGTTATCATCGTGTCTATCTTGGTCTTTGTGCTTTTGAGGGTCTTGACAGATATGTTTGCGGCCGTTCCCTCAGGTATAGTTATTCTATTACACATTGCAAACTTTACAATAGCCGCAATTATTATTACATATATTTATGCAAAAATTTATTCGCGTGATAAGGTTAACTTCAATGAACTCAATATTCCACCTCCTTTGACCGATGGTTCTGGAGCATTTGTACCTTCTCAAGATAGTAGCGGATCTTTATTCGGTGCATTAGGTCTTTGTTATGGAGATTCTTGTTGTGGAGATAATACTGTGTGGGATAAAAATTTATCGCAGTGTGTAGTACCAAAACCCACTACACCAACTGCATCAATTAAACCTACACCAACTGCATCCACTACGCCAACTGCATCCACTACGCCAACTGCATCAATTAAACCTACACCAACTGCATCAATTAAACCAACCACATCTAATACCACAAATAAATCTCCGTTTACAACTATGGCAGAAGCGTACAAGAATGAATCTATTTTAAACCATCGCACATTTGAAATGCGCAAAGGTGTAATGGATTCTTATAAGAAAAAAACTTTATCCAATAAACAAGAATCAGACTACATTGAATATAGCCCCCAAGATCCTTATGTAAAAATCTGAGTAAAAATAATAAATACAAAATAAAAAATAACACCATTATATAAATGTCATCAGACCATGATTTATATAATGCAGTACAGTGGCAAAATGATATGTTGCAAACATCCTATTCTAAATTGAGAGACATTTTTTCAACAGATAATCAAAAAGTAAAATATTTATTAGATAACATGAATTGGTATGTTTACGTTAACTACTATTTATGGTACATATACTATATTGTTAGTTTAGCCGTATTATATTGCGTTTTTTACGGAAAAGACCGCGGATTTTCAGTTTATACAAAAGTATTGATTTTCATTGCATTTTTGGTATATCCACTCGTTATTGCCTCGATTGAATATGGAATTCTAGATTGGTTATATTATCTTTATTCGCTTTTTAGAGGAAGTGTGTATCAACCTAGTGTAAATCGTCAATCCGCGATAACGTATTATAATGCTATACCGGTTTGGTCTAACTGATTGCAATGATCCTTATCTTTCATCCTCATTCCGGCTGAAAAAGTATCCCATAATATCTTCGCTCAAACCCTTGGGAAATTTGTTGCTAGGAATTAAAACACCCATCGAATCTCTAGTAATATGCAACGTAGGTGCGTATCCATGATCTAGCAAAATGCGCCATCGTTCTTGATAAAACCGGTTTTTCTTACTTCCGTGGTAATGGTGTCGGATGACCCCCGGAACATATCCAAAACGCAAATTCTTCATCCCTTGTTGGAATTCCACGATGGATTCTTTATAATCATCAGTACTATCATCATTGATACCATTGAGACCATTACCTATCAAGCTATGCAACATAATATTGTCGCCGGAACCCAAGATACCTAACTCATAAAGCCCACCCATTCGCTCATATGCTTTGCGGGTTATTGCCCATGCAAACCCCGGATGCCAGAAATTGGCACCATTACCAGAATACTGTTGTTTATTCGCATACTGGTATCCCGCGCTATTATGTACTCGCATGGTCAAGTCGCGTGAGTCCATGTCTAGACAATGACTGTAGACCTGGACAATGTCTTTTGTTCCGTTGAGAATCTTCAATGTATCTAGTGCCCAAGTATTATTCTCGAACTCCACATCGGCATCAATCCATGCAAAAGCCTTGTAATTCTTGGGCAACAGATACTTTACGCCTAAATTGATCATGTTCTCCTTGTGCCAAATAGGGGTTTTGGTTCGCAATTGCAAATGACGCTTGTTCTTTTCATCTGTAACCAAGAATCGCTGTTTATCATATGCCATTTCGACCACATAAAGTATGACATTGGTTTCCTCATTTTCAATACGTTTTACGAACTCTTTCATCAAAATATATCGGCGTGCAAAAAGACAGGGATTCGATACAACAATGATAACATGCAATTTGGGTTCGATTGGATCGTTGTTTGCAATAGCCTGTTTTATTTCATTGACTTTGTATTCAATGTGATCAATTTCGATTCCGTTAATAATAGTCATTTTACACTAAAGGTCAAAAAATCAAAAAAATGAAACAATATAGTGTATTGTCTCATTTTTTTATGTTTATTTTACCGTATTCGTTTTTACACTCTTGAAGAGTTCAAAGGTGTAAAAATGGGACGCTTTTACAGCGTCCCACTAGAGTATCAAGGGTGTAATAAGCTGCGGGGGAGGGGACGGCTTATTCGAATACGATTTCGCCCATGTCATCCATTGGCCCCAATTGTTCCATCATAGTCGAAGGTAAACTGTTTCCGCTGGGGTCATCATACTTGATGCGAATGTTTGCCCAAACACCTGCGCGATTCTTACCAAAGGTCTTGTCCATATATTCGTGTAGGTCCTTGGTCGATGGAGGCTTTGTACCAAAGTTGGTCTGATACCAGATCTTGAACTCTTCGCTCAAGTGTGCCTTCTTCAATGAATCTCCGGGCTGTCGACACACACGCTCCGACACGAATTGTGCCATGTAGTCCTGGCGCTCCTTGTATGAGTTGCTTGCACTCAAGACAATGTCGCAATCTTCTACGCGACCACCGGTAATGAGAACCCGATCGACCAACATCGCGGCGAAAGTCTGTTTCCAAACGTCAAACTGGTTCAATAGCTCGCGATCCACTTTGAATTGAAAGGGTTTGTCTGGATCATCTTTCACTGGGTTGTCCGTAAAGAGTGATTCGAAAGGTACCACACGAATACGACGCCATGTACCGTGATCCCGACTCTTGATTTCCATAAATTCGTTGGAACACAGGATGAGTTTGAACTGTGGTACAAATTCGACGGGTTCCAACATATATGGCGCACGGGCCTTTATTGGCTCCACACCACTGACCAATTCTTTCATGACACCGACGTTGATTCGCTCATTGGAATCCGGCTCTTGGATAACGGCATATCTTGCGCCCTTCATTGCGACGACTTCTGGTGCTAGACCGCCAATCTTACCACGTGCGCCGGTTAGCAATGTTATCGGAACGCCCACTTTGTAATCGCCCAAGGTTTTTCCCATGAGATCGGTCAAGACCGACTTTCCGTTTTGACCCTCGCCAATATACATATTGAACGTTTGGTTAACGGACGCTTTTCCTAGCAATGTCGACGCCAAGTGATCCCACATGTATCTACAGAGTTCCGGTCGGGGAAAGAGTTGCTCCATGAATACTTTGATCTTGTCTGCTACCCCGGCGTGTTTTGACGAGGTCAAGGGGAAATATTCGCAGTTTGTGCACTTTGTGATGTAGTCCTCGGGCAACCCCTTGCGGAAAACCTTCTCCTCGAAATCATAGACACCGTTGGAGAAACACAGCAACATCGGGTTATTGTCAATACGTTGCATAAACTCCGGATCGTAGAATAGATCGCGCGCCTCGATCATGATATTCTTTTTGTCATTCGTTTTGCCCAATTTATCACATATGTTTATGATAGTAGTCGCGCGTTTTTCCAGAATCTTTTTCTGTTCGGCTTCGGGACCATCTGTGTCGATCGCTCCCATTAAGTTGAACACTTGATTCGCCTTGTCCATATACAAATCACGCAAGACATCGGAAATGGCGCGTCGTAGAGTGGTACCCGAATCGATCTCGATCCATCGATGATTTTTGAATCTGTACCAGATATTGTTTTTCACGCTGATGCATTTATACTCGAATTTGTAGATCTCGAACAAGACACGCGCAATATCGTATTCACCCGATCCCTTGCCCTTTCCCGGTTGGTTGAGTGTGTTCATCGAGATCGTGTTGATTGTTTGATCGAGCAAGTTGCTAACGGTGTTTTGTTTTACCTGCTTGAACCCCTCGTGATTGTCTTGCATGGCCCAATACATGATCGAGCGTTCCGTAAGCCCGTCGCGCTTCTTCAGGAATTCGTTAGACCATTTTAGACAGAGATCCGAAATACTCGAATATTGGAAGCCTGAGGCTCTTGCAGAGAATCGGAGCCACACCACAAGTAGACGTTCGCTAACGTTTTTTAGCGCCCAACCTACGCGAATCCATTTATTGTATGATCCCGAGCCGTAATACGTCTCTGGTAAAATCATGACATATTCGTATAGTTCTCGCAAAATATACTCTTTGGGAGAAATCGTGTCTAGGAATCGGTTTACTGCGGATTCCAAGTCTTCCGCCGTCCTGATCGACGAGACCATTTGCAAATTGGCGTGTTCGTTCATTATGGAGAAGTCTTCGAACGATGTGCTTTCCGATAATCCGGGGGTTCTGCGACCGGGGGCATGACCTCCCGATGCCTGCTGCGCCAGAGTTTGCGAAAACCCCGATTTGTAGAAGAACTGGGTATTTCCTTGGTATCGAACCGAGAGTTTGGGGAAGTTTTCCGCAGTGAGGAAAGTTGCTACGGCGATTGCATTGGCCGACATCTCCCCGTCGGTGGGATCGTATGTATAATCCCATACTTTGGATAATTTGTACGCCTCGTGATGGGGTTTCTTGGAACCATAGAGTTGCCAGTTTGTGTACCCAGCACTGATTCCTTTGTCAAAGACATCCTCCCATCCATTCACGTTGATAATGGGGATATCATTCCACTCCTGTTTAATACGTTCGATCATTCTGTTTCGTAATATGCATTGCGCGGTGTGATCCATCTTGATACCGATGATCAAATGGAGACCGTCTTTTGTAATCTGTTTATCTTTGACTCGGTTTACCTGCGACTTTTCGAAGAGAAACACCGGAATATGTGTGTCTTCGTCGAATTGAAAGATTGTTTTCAATTCTTCTAAATACCAATGGATCAAATCGCCGACCTCGTCGTCGGTATACACTCTTTCTTCGGTATCGTATGCAAAATGCAGGTCTAGATCTATTGCAATACATTCGCCCGTGGGTAGCTGTTTTTCTGTTAAATACTCGGGTTTGCCGTTTTTTATCACGGCATTGAAATACAACTGCATAAAGGTTTCGTATTCCGAATCGGGGATGTAAAACGATCCGCCGTAGACGTCGGTTCCTCCGATTCTTGTATGGGTTGGTTTTTGTTCGTTTCCTTTTTCGTCTTTCGCATCTTTTTTGCACTGGTGTGCCTTGAGGAATTCATCCAGGTCGCGCCAGGATGGGTGTCCGGCAATGGATGCACCTGCTGATGCAGTCATGGAATTAGTTTTTTTAATAGATATAGCTTTGGACATGGGATCACCAGTATCCATAAGTATAAGATGTATAGTACGGATATATTTATTAGGATTTTCAAAATCAATTTTTCCGGGGAACCAAAGGTTTTGTAGGGAAACCTACGGTTTCCCCTACGACCCCTTCCCTTTTTCTTTTTTGCAAAGTTCCAAGCAACTGCCAATCGAAAAAAAATATTGAACCTCATCGTATTCAATATTCTTGTGTTTTTTGGTTTGTTTTTTGTTTTTTGGTTTGTGTTGTTTTTTGGTTTGATATTTTCTATGGTTCAGTGAACATTCCCAAGAGTTCATCAAAGTCTTCTTCAAAACACGACAAACGTCTCGCCAATTCAACGTATTCCGTCCACATATCCATGACCTCTGATGGATATTTTTCCGACATTTTATCCAATAGATCGATTAATTCGTGAACAACTTTGTTGTCATCTATGGCTTCTATTTCGATTCCATTAATCAAATTGTATTCCGGATAAGATAAACCAAACTTGGATCGATACATACTAACAATACGTCTTGCGCCATATCGATTCGTTGTTATCATACCTCCATTCATAATGGTCCACAAAATAAAGATCTTTTGTTCTCTCTTGGATCGGTCTGTTGCATTGATTTTGTCTATTTTTTTGAGAAGCTGTTCTTTTCTATAATTATCTATATATTTTTGGCAAAACTCCATTTCTCCTTCTTCACTATACTCTTCATGCATTTTAGTGTATAAACTTTTCATCATTTTAATATTGTTTTGGTTTGATTAATGTTTTTGATTGTTTCAAAAAAAGCGCATCAATTTTGTAGGGTGTAGGGAAACCTACGATTTTGTAGGGAAACCTACGGATTCAGCTTCGCTTTTGTCCCCTACGATCACCGCTTCGCTTACGCCTTCCCTTCGGGCAAAAGATATGTGAAAAGTACAACAAAGTATGGTTGTTATCTAACTATAAAGAAATTTATTATAATCTAAAAATCAATTTATTTGATTGGCAGTTGCTTGAATATTTGCAAAAAGAAAAAGGGAAGGGGTCGTAGGGGAAACCGTAGGTTTCCCTACAAAACCGTTGGTTCCCCGGAAAAAATTGAATCCATCCGCGAACAAACATAAACAAATAATATCAACGATCTATATACCATTAAAAATGAAATTTTGTGAAGTTTGCAACAATATGTACTATATCGGTATTGATGAAAAGGATGGAAATATGTTAACCTATTACTGTCGCAATTGTGGACACAAAGATGCAACTTTAGCAACAGAAAATACTTGTGTTTTGAATACACAATTAAAACGCGGTGAACAGAAATTCAACCATATTATCAACCAATACACCAAATTAGATCCAACAATCCCTCGTATTTACAATATGAAATGCCCAAATGCTATGTGTAAAACCAATCATGACGGATCTGGGTCTGGATCAGGATCGGATAAAACCGAGGTGTTGTACATTCGTTATGATGATGATAACATGAAATATTTATATATGTGCACCACGTGCGACACAACCTGGAAGACTGATGACTCTCACTAATAAAAATACGGATAAATACGGATATACATGAGCTCACATGTAATTGCGGTATAATTCTCGTATGTTTACTCATTTTTGTCTTTTGCGTTTGATACAAATGACAAAATTGAACCTCTCGGCCCCCCATTTTTTATTCATCAAAAAACCGTATAGAAATTATCCATTGTTTTATATAAAGACCCTTTAGAGAAATGTCAAAAAGCCGTGCAGACGATGATGATGAATTGCTCGATCCGGACTTTCCAGAGGATGACAGTGATGCGGAAGACGACGACGATGATCGTCCAGCGGTTCGATCCACCAAGAAAAAACACGTAGAAAAATCACGCGGCACAGCCGATTCCGATGATGAAGACGATGACACCGCTGCATCAGAAACCGGTTCTGAATCCGCTGCCGATACCGACGATGAATCCGACGAAGATTCAGAAGCCGATCCAGAAGAAGACGTCGACGAAGATGCCGCACCATCTTCCGGAAAATCAGCTACACAAGGCAATGCGCGTGCACCCGCCGCATTCAAGATGAATCGCGACGAGGATTCAGATTCATCGGATGACGACGACGATGAAGAGGACGACCGATATTTACAGAAATTCGACGAAAGTTTGAAACACAATATTATAACAGAATACCACCCAGAATTACAGGCCCACAATTACGACGAAGTCGATGTATTAACCCGTGTTGTTCGCAATGAATCCGGTATTATCGTAGATCCAATGCATCGAACCTTACCATTCGTCTCCAAATACGAAAAAGCGCGTATCCTCGGCGAACGTGCAAAACAAATCAATTCCGGTGCAAAACCCTTTATCGAAGTGGATTCGTCAACATTGGATGGTTATTTGATTGCTTTAGCCGAATTTGAACAGAAAAAAATCCCATTTATCGTGAAGCGCCCGCTTCCCAACGGTGGATGTGAATATTGGAGACTGAGAGATCTAGAAGTCATCTAGAGATGATCTAGGCTTGTACATTGCGCGATCGGTTGCGTTTCTCCAATTTTTTTGCGTGAAATCGACCAATAATATACTGTAGTGTATTTAAAAGTTTTAGACCCTCCTCCTGAAATTTGTATTTCAAATAGACGGTGGGACAGTCTTCGGGATTCTGATACATCTTCAAAACGATCATGATTTGGTTAATCGCAATCGTTTTATTCGCAGGCGCAGCATAAGGTATCAACGATTGTTTTTTATGCATATACTCGCACATGGCTTTGTGCTGTGCCTTGGAAAATTCGGGAGTTCCGTTGAAATTCGAGGATTGACTATCGCGGATCACTTTCTTCATCAAGCCATCGGTAAAACGATTATAAACACAGTTGCGTTTAATTTTCTTGAGCCAATCAAGCGACAACTTCGATAGTTGCAAGGGCAAGCTGGCAATCTCGGGAAAATGGAAAGCCAACAGGGTTTCGGGAGTAAAATAGCTGGCAATATGGTTGACAATATCTTCGGGCAATTCTGCGACGCGGACAACGTCAAACGCCACGGATCGAGATACCTGCGCAGAAAACAGCGAATTGTTATACAATATATGATTGCATGCGGAATTGAAATCTTTGGCTAAATGATAGATGTATTGTTTTGCGTACATGATCCATTGCGTCATATCGATACCCGTTTGATTATTATGACCATTGGCGTATTCATACGAAATATCTGGCAACATGGATAACAATGCGAATTGTATATCTTGATCGATGTTAAGTTTGTCTTTGTTCAATATGATTTTATCATGAGCGTCAATCGTAGATTTGATTTTTTGATATATAACCCTTCTACCTGACGAGGGGAGTCTTGACGAACGATGCGCAGGATAGGCGGGTTCGTAGGGTTTGCGAGTCATCCAACCTGGTATTTGAAACTCGTCTTTGTTTATTGGAACGGGTTTCATACTAGATAGTCTAGCGAATTTCAAAAAGGTATTTTCTAATAAAACCGTGTTTGATGCAAGAGTTTTTGTTGCGGATTCTTGTATTGGGGTGTCCATTTCAATAGGCAATAATGATAGACAATAATAGTTTATGATGTATGATATATTACATCATAAAAAAGAACCAAATCAATTTTACCAAAATGATAAAGATCAATGTAATAAAAGATCAATGTAATAAAATGCCAATCTAAGACTTCCAGTGTTTTCCACAATCCAGACAAGTAACGAAGATGGTCGCGGGTTCATCCGCACTTCGTGTTTGTAATTCATAATAGGTGCAACGCTTGGATCTGCATTTTTTGCAAGTAAACATATCGGTAGATGCTTGAGTGTTGTCGACGTACTTCACGGCATCACGTTTCATCTTTTTCTCGAGTAAAACCTTCCAATGTTCGGGACAAAACTCTTGATGAGTCATGAACGCAATGGCCTGCGGGGTAATTTCCTTGTTTTTCAATTGTTCCAAAAGATGGGGTGATTTCAAATTGAAATATACCGATCTCAAACGATCCGTGTACAATTGCACAAATAACGGATTGTCCCATTTTTTGACTATTTTACGCTGGGTCGCTTCCTTGATTGCAAAATTGTAAATGCCCTTTTCTAAATTCTCGGGTCCATTCAAACCAAGATCGGCTTCGACCTCTGATCCAATAATGTCCGCTAATTTGGAGCAAATGTTTTTTCTAAATGTATCTGGGTTTGTGATAATATGCATTTTGTCTATCTGTCTGTATCAATGTCTACAATAAAATTTATATAGTTTCTTTATCAATTTTATTCAAAATAAGCCTCTTCGCTCAATTCGCTAGAGCACTCTAAATAGGTTGATTCTGTTGCTGGTTCTGGAACGTCTTCGCTCGAAACGACTTGATTCTTTAGATCGCTCTTCTTTGATCCCCGTTTTTTAGGAACAGTCTCTTTTTTTGGTTTTGGTTTGACTACCCTTGGTTTTGCGGCCTTTTTAGCTGGCTTCTTTTTCTTTTTCGCCTCAACGGACGATTCTTCGTCTTCATCGACAAAATCGCTATCTTCGTCATCGTCGTCATCCACAATGAATCCATCTTTAACGTAGCCTTCTTTGGTTCTTGGTACATCCGGATCAGAGAGATCATCTTCGGATTCTTCCGAATCTTCCGAACCAATATCTTCGAACCCACCAAACAAATGTTCATAAATAGCCTTCCAGTCTTTTACTGATAGAGAGGTTTTTACTCCATCTGGCATAGTAGCCACTAGGACACACGAGCCAAAATATAGTGAACTATCGACGGGTGGAGGGAAATCGTATTTGTTTTCTTGTCCAGCATTCCCTTTAGGTTTAGCATAAAGTGAAACAGAATATTCGCGGGCAATAGAATCCTTGGACCATATTGTTTGCAGGGCGAAACCTTCTGCACTTTTAAACCCAGCTACCATATATAAAGTCGATTCATTGTATTCTTTTACGACCTTCTCTTGCAACTCTCCCGTTTTTTTTACTACAACTACTGATACTGGCATTTTTGGTTAATAGAGTTTATCACCTTAGTTTTATGTCATTTCGAATAATGATTTCAGTGGGCATTCAAAAAGGTGTATTTCTCTATCTGTGTTGTAAATACATTTATCTACCAATAGACATTCAAAAGTATACTAATTATTTTCTAAGAATATTCTATCTAAACGTAGAAATGGCAAGAAAAAGAGCTACTAAAAAATACGGTCGATCAATCTATTCTCCCAAGCGTGGCCGAAAATATTCACAAAAACAAGTATATAAATATTATTATGGAGGTATTGATTCACCTGAAAAAGATGAGGATGAAGTTGTCAAAGATGTAAATAATCTAGAAGAATTAGGTAAACCGACAGAAGATCCTGTTTCCGATGAACCAGCAACAATGGAAAATACTCCTGAGAATCCTGTTTCCAATGAACCAGCAACAATGGAAAATACTCAAACAGAGGATGTTGAGCCGGAAGAAAACGCACCAAATGTAGATGGAGAAGGAAATGTAGCCTCAAATAATTCTTTTGTTGATACCTTACAAGGAACGTTAAAAGTTGCATCTGATTCATTAAAAAATGAATATAATGAACTACTAGGAACTAGTGCAGAAGAAAATGAATCCGAAGAAGAACCAATTTTAGAAACAACTACTGTATCCGGGGATATAGAAAATAAAGTAAAGGCATTGGAAGAAACAGTTAATAAACTAAAGGATACAGTTGAGAATACAATTAATGTTGAATGTGCAGAATTGAAGGAAAAAGTTAAACAATTGGAATCCGAGAAATCTGAGTTGCAAAAAGATCTTCTTGATGCATATAAAAAGACGTCTTCAAACAGCAGCCAAGGATTGAATGAAGATATGGATTCGAAAGATTTGTTATTGGATAATTCAGAGGTTATAACTGAACCGGAATCCGACATTTTAGAAAAAGGGTCCGCAGATAATGTATATGATGATGATTTAAATACATTGGATAATAAACCTACCGAAATAAATGAATCTTCAATGGGCGAATCAGAGGAGAAACCTACTGAAATAAATGAATCTTCAATGGGCGAATCAGAGGAGAAACCTACTGAAATAAATGAGTCTTCATTAGTCGAACAAGAGGCGAAACCTACTGAAATGCCCTCTTCTTTAACTGAAGAAGAATCAGATGTAGTAGAAGAGTTTCCTGGAGAAATTACAGAAAAACCACTAGAAACCCCTTTAGAAAGTACAAACAAACCTTCATTACAACAGGGCGGAAAATCCAAAAGACGTAGAAGAACAATACGCAAATCCAAGAAACAACCAAAATACAGATATGTATATTAAGGGCTATCCATGTTCTTGTAGCCAAATGGCTACAAAAAGGTGGATTTCTCTATTTGTCTTGTAAATGTATTTATCTACCAATAGACATTAAAGTGTATCGTTGAGATAGAACCTTGTCGACTAAAAGATCAAGTATATGTGTTTGTATACTTGAATCTAATTCTCGCTTTCAAATATATTGACATGTGGTCATTTATTACATCATCTATTATATTATTTGCACTATCGATTTTAATATTATTCTTGGTACACCATTTAATAGAGTATTTAAAAACCACATATACAACAAAAAAAACCAAAGACATAGTTGGAATACAAATGCAAAAATACAAAATGATGGTCGACGATATGTATGAGAAAGAACGTCAACGATGGATTGCCAACACTTCTTCGCATGATCTCGTTTCCACCCCTAATCCTATTGAATTAACTCAACAAGAGCTACAGTCGGTGAACAATGATTTAGACGAATTTGTTAAACAGTTGATATAGGATATAGGATATAGGATATAAACTATAAACAAAAGATATAAACATTACACCCTAGTATAGTATACACCAAATCAAAAATGAACACATTCACATCACTATCTCAAAATCAAATCGCCGATATTATGCGACGATTTCCATCCTTTGAACTTTCCTATGAAACAATCTCACATAAGAAAGTTCCCGAACATTACGATCTATGCATTGCCATCCCTCAGGGAAAGAAAGCGTTTTTATGGTACACCTTTTTCCGCGATCAAAATGTCTGTTTCCTCATGACCCTAGGACGCGATAAAAAGGTCGCACAAGTGGAGGTAGTTGCAAAAGACGTCCCTTGTGAATACGCATTCAATACAGTGATCTATGGTTCGCTTTGGACTTCTCCAACTGCAGACGGCGATGAAAGTGTATCCAAAGCATCCACCTTTTTCGTCTACGAAGACCTCTATTTTTACAAGGGAATACCTTTAGCGAGAATCCCTGTATCCGAAAAACTCGGGTTCCTCCACGATTTTTTGCAGAATCCTCAATGCAATGGTGGATTGATGAATAAGTCAATGCATACCAAAATACAATTTGTTTTACCCGTTATGTGGACCATCGATCTATCATCCGATACTATTATACCAAGACAATGGATAAACAAAATACCCTACGGAATACACCATTTACAATACAGATGTTTATCCAGTGTAGCCAGTTATTTAAATGAAAAATACAACGACAAGATGATCTATCCTGTCCAGTCAATGCTCGTGCAAAAACCTTTGATGACACCTCAACCAATACTGATTGTACCGGATGAGTACAGAGCATTGCCTCGGTTCGACTATTCCAAACCGCAATACAAATCAAGGGCGGTCTTCGAAGTAAAAGCCGATTTGCAATATGATATTTATCACCTATATGCGTATGGCAAAGGTTCTGCACGAGTCTATTGCGGTATAATGTCCATCCCGAGTTGTAAAACGAGTGTTTTCATGAATGGACTGTTTCGAAACATCAAAGAGAATCGGAATTTAGACGCAATTGAAGAAAGCGACGACGAAGACGATTTCCAAGACATGCGTTTAGATAAATACGTGGATCTAAACAAAACTGTTGCAATCGAATGCATTTTCAACTACAAATTCAAGCGATGGACGCCAATACGTACAGTACAAACCTCGGATAAGATCGTCCATATTAGTAAACTATAGATGCAAACAAACAAACAAATAAATTCTCATCATACAATAGATAAGAATTTATTGAAATACAATGTCTATGGCAGGATCTTTTCCAACAATATACAACGATAAAATTATACATTCGCCTTCTTGGACAGGAACGGGTGGGATTACTGCGAGATACGAATCCTTAGGAGATGCTGTTCCTGTTATCCGCGGTGGAAGCCGTACAAAAAAATACAGAGGAAAAAAGGGGAAAAAAGGAGGAAAGGATAGGAAAACCGGAAAACGCGGGACAAAACGTATGAGGGGAGGGTTCATTCCAGATTTCCATCCTGTTAAGAAAAACAAAAAGGTAAAACGTGCAACAAATAAAAGAAATCAAAAAGTGAAAAGCGTTCCTAACCTACTTTTAACTCCATCTTATTCACATGCACCTGTAAAAATAAACCGCGTATAATGTAAGGCAAACTATAGAATTGAATTGCATTACATTATACGCGGTTTATTATGAATTTTTTCAACAAAATTTTCAATAAATTTATCATAGCTATTTTACTATGTATCATTATTATCGTATCGTTTATCGGAAGCACAAATGTTCATAAATATAAAGAAACTTACACCAATCGCCACAAAAATGCCCTTTGTTTATTGACAAGAGAACCCAATAAGATTTGGATGGAATTCCTGACAACTTTCGTCGATTCATATGATGTGTTTATCGTGATTGATAATCAAGAGGATTATACCAACCTTGCAATACAATATCCCAATATAACACTTGTTCAAATACCCGACGAAGTATGTCATCAACATGGATACATCAACTCGGACCTGGTTTTTAAACCCGTGGTTGCAACAGATCGCGCATTTTACTATTTCAACCGAGTAAATACAGAATACGAAAATATATGGTTTTGCGAAGATGACGTATTTATTCAAGAAAAAGATGTTCTCGTAGATCTGGATAAACAATACCCTTTAGCGGATTTTATTGTACCTCGAGTACAAATCAATGAAGATGGTTCAGACGATGGTTGGCCACACTGGCGCTATATCGATAATCTATTGCCATTACCATGGGCGCATTATATTATCTGTTTAACCAGAATTTCAAAACGTCTTATGCAAAAAGTAGACGAATTTGTAAAAGAACATGGAAGACAGATTTACAAAGAGATTTTATTTCATACATTGGCCATACACAATGATATGGAAATAAAAACACCTGCGGAATTAAAAAATATCACATGGAACGATCCTTTATCCCATGAATTGGCTGTACAAGTACAAAAGAAAGAAATCACTATATTTCATCCCATCAAAGATTTGAACCATCATATTCAATTACGTGGATAGGTCCAAGTCTGCGATCGAAATCAAACATCGGGATTTAGGTACTGTCTCGCTATCCTCGTCGCAATTATCCGTGGTTTTACATACCGCCGTATTATTACACCTTTTCTCATTCAAAACGCCCACTTGTGGGCGTGAAATGAGTGAAAAGGCAACGTTACCATGTGCATTTTCACTGCACAAAGGTGTAACACGGACGGCCTTTGGTTCAAACGACGTTGTCCAAGATGTCCCCAATCCGGCATACCTTACAGAATCCGTTGTCAAAATCCGATAGTTGCATTTCCGATAAAACGTCTTTCGTTGACGCCACTGGTTCTGGAAAATATCGTGTTTATCAATAATATCTACAATGATGGGTTTTTCATGACGGACGCGCAAAATTCGACCCACAGATTGCGTAATGTCTGTTTTAGGACTCGCCATGACCAATATCGACAAAGTCTTGATGTCCAAGGCTTCCGCCGCCATGGCATACGTTGCCAACACGATTTGTTTTCCCTCAGTCTCCTGCAAATCGTGTTGTTTCATTCCACCCACGTAGTATCCACACGTTGCAAATCCGCGATGGTTTATTGCCGTATAGAAATACGTCAAAAGCGATCGATTATGACACAAAACCATGATCTGCGATTCGGGGTTTTCTTGGACCAAATCTTGCAAAATTCGTACAATGAAATCGCTTCTTGGACCGAATTCGGAGATCTTGGAAATCATGGTGCTGAATTTGGGATTGCCTCGGAAATCGTATTCCATGAGATTAAACACGGGGTCTGCCGAAATATATTCTATGCCACGCACACATACGGGGTCGTCATCTTCGCGTGATTCCGTGTATATTTTTTCACCAATAAACATGTGTAGTACCTTGGACAATCCATCCTTGCGGTCCACTGTTGCCGAGATTCCCAACATGTAGGGCGTCATAATTCGCAAAAGGGCTTTGGAGAATTGTTGGCTGCCAATGCGATGGACTTCATCAATAATGGTTAGACCGAATGTGTCGAATGCGTTTTCTGGGAATTCGCGATCATACAGGGTTTGCAACATTCCAATAACAATGTCTTTGTTTTCTACGTCGAACACGGGTCCTTGGATTTTGCCGATTCTGGCTGATGGGACGAATTCTTGGGCTCTTTCGATCCATTGGTTCATCAAGAATTCTTTGTGGACAATAATGAGTGTCTTCTTTTTTACCAAGGATGTGATTTTGAGTGCCATTACAGTATTGTGTGTAACAGTAAAGTCGGCTAATACGAATCTGTGATTTCCGTCGATCTCGAATCCGTAATAGTCGTCTACACCAATGGGTTCGACATATATTGGGTATGTTAAATATCGCAATCCTTCTTCTCCTTTTTCTCCTTTTTCTCCTTCTCCTTCTTCTCGTCCAATCGTTTTCATACAGGGTATTTCGTCAATAGATATGTAATCCGTGCTACAAATTTCCAAATAAGTGGTTTCGTTTTTTGTTCTTGGAACGTATTCGTTGGCTTCTTCGTCATACTCTTGTGAATCGGTGTCTACGTCCATTTGTATTTCATCGCACGATGTATTGGAGTAAATACTTTGATAGACCCCCCTAGTATTATTCCAAGATCCATTGATGTCCGCAATTTCGTTGATAACATATCCAAGAGATCTAGCAATAAATTTCAAATCTGATCTAAAAGCCCGGTCTTTTTTGAATGATTTGAGGATATATCGATTCGTTTCTCTGACAATGCCAATTGTATCTATTACCCCCGCCAATAAAGTCAATTGAAACTGAGGACAACGGCACTTTACAGAGTCTACCATAGGGTTTCCATTGAATGCCGCCATCTTTCCGACGTGATAAGGATCGATATCTACGTCGATATCGATATCAATGTTGGATATACCCGTAAAGTGAATAGGCACACGGTATCCATGCAATACCTGTTTTTCTTCTTGGCTCAAATCCAGGTATTCCTTTATTGGAATGTCCAAGATTCTATTGGTTGCAATATTCTTTAGCGATAATATGTGGCTTTCATTCACAATATATTGGTGTGGTTCTAAATCGCCATCTTGGACAACCACCTTGTACATTGTCTCTTTCCCTTTAGCCAAAGATAATATTGTTCTAGGCGTCGAATCATCTCCCATGATTTGATCCCCCTCGCAAATATATTGCACCACTTTTACGGATCCATCATACATCATAACCAATGTGTTTTTTCCAAGACATTTACCTCGACCACAAGGAACCTCGAGAATTGCACCTGCGGATCCCGTTTTTACGGATGCAGATGATACAGACGGCGGTGTTTCAGAATCGGATTTCGATATATGATTCATATAGATGCCAATAATCTTGTCTTGGTAATCGCGGAGATCCTTTACAAATGGCACATCGGTGTCCACACCTTTTACAACTTCGCTGCGTGTCGGTCGGCCATAACGCGCAATCCCATAAAATCGTGGAATATAGATTTTGTTTTCATTTTCTCTATAGACCGGGAATGCCACGGAATCATCCGCCGAAGCCGGACCATATTGAGGACCCTGTTGTTTCGGTTTTACATAGAGATCAGCATACAAGAAATCGAGGTCTTCCTTGGACAATATCGATTTTGGAATTGTATATCCTTTTTTTCCAAGATAGGATGCAGAACAAACGGCGGCCACGTATTCTTGCGATAAAATATCGGGTTTAGTATTGACGCCGGACTTTTTATCAGTATCCTTTTTATCCACCCCTTTTTTATTTTGTCCTTTCAAAAACATCCTTTTTTTCATCATATAGACACCGACGATAGTTGATTATATACTATCGATTTCATATAGTTTAGACATATTCAATTTTTACCAGAACTTGGCAGACAAAATATAATAATATCATATAATTATAACAATGGCTCCCAAATTTTTATCGAAATTGAAAAACGTGTCGATCCTCGAAATCTTTGTTATTGCTATATTCATAGTTTACTTGGTATTGCCCATATCCACACCTTTGTTCGTAGCACCATACATTGAATCGCCATTGGGAATGATTGTTGTATTCTGTATTGCAGTGTTTTTGTTCATCTATTCCAACCCCATTTTAGCCGTTTTGTACATATTTGTTGCCTATGAATTGTTGCGTAGAAGTACCAAGGCAGTTGGACCAAATCCTCAGGCGCACTACGTGCAATATACAGAACCCACGGTGAAGAAGGAAGTAGAGTTGAAGAAAATGAATGAATCTCTTCCTGTCGAACACGCTACATTGGAAGAGGTGGTTGTTGCTCAGATGGCACCCATTGGAAAGAGTGAAGCGGTCGTCTTCACAGCATCTACATTCAAACCTGTTGCTACAAATGTTCAAGGCGCATCGACACTTTAAGAACTATCCGTGTTATTGTGTACAAATGGCTACAAAAAAGGTGGATAGCCCTTAACCAATAGACATCAATCTTGATTTATTTATCTATTTCGAGATGTCATACCAAATTGTAGCCTCGTATTTTTCTTACTTTCCAAAATAAGAAAAATAATTTAGTCCAAATAATCATATCGAACACCCTCGATAAATCGCCCTCCCAATTTCTTGGACTGAATAACAACGTATCCAATAATATAAATAATTGCAATAATAATCCCTGAAAGTAATACATCACCAGTGTTTGTTGACATGGGATCACCAAATGCACCAATTGATATTAGTAATATAGATAACGCAATTAATACAAAACTTAATCTGAAATCCAATGTAGCAACCCACTCTTTCTTTGCAGTAGGATCCAAATATTTTCTACCCAAGAAAAAATTAATAAGTGCTAAATATGCCGAAGGTATCAAAAAATATGCAAAAACACAGGCGATAAAAAAAACGATAAACATCACAATTGTTTTGAAAGAATCTATTGTATTCATATCTTTTACTAATCCACTCTGAATCGGCAAATTATAAATTGCAATGGTATCTGCACCAATCGGCACATTATCACATTCCATCCATTCTCCTTCTACAGTATTAGATACAATTTCCGCATTCGATATAGTCATATCAATGAATTTGAGGTTATTTTCATAAGAAAATAGATTGGTTGTAATAGGTATAGGGCTGGTGTAAATAACAACAGGTGAGTTATCCGATCGGTTTGTATAAATGATAAAACTATCTGTTCCAGCACTCTTAACAACATCCCCGTTTATATTAATCGCGCCCGTTCCACTATTACTACTAAATAAACTATCAATGTCTGATCCCGAGTTTGTTGCAGAAGATGCTAGTAGGAAACACATATAAAGATTTCCCGCACTTGAAGTATTTTTAATAATCAACTCACCGTTAAAGTTCAAATTGGATATGTTGTGAAGATTGTTATTTGCATTTCCAACAATCCACATGTTTGTTGCGGTATATGTATTGGATGCACCATTTATCGTATACGTGATATTAGCATTTGTAGGTGATCCACATGTACCAGTCAACCAATTATTCTTAGTAGTATCATTTACGATATTTGTAATATTCATTAAAGGATAATCATATGCAAAGGATGTCATATTATATTCAATATTTTGCTATTTATATTCTACAGATATTTTCTATATTGTAATATCCGTTCTTTCCTCTATTATTTCCGGATAACTGTCCGGGTCTTCCAAATTTCCATATTCGTCTAGTTCTGCACCAGTTTCCACGTTTACTTTGGTAATTGTTATAGGTCCCGCGTTATAATCTACATCCTTTGGTTCTTCATTTGCTTTTATCACTGTTTCTATAACTTTTTCTATTTCAAGTAAAATATTTTGAATAAGAGATTGCTCTTCATTTGATATATTTGCAGACATCACTATATTATACTATAGAATAATATAATGAATCAAAGATATGTATCTATGTATTTATGTATCTATGTATATTTTCTATCAAAAAAATAATGTGTTTACTCTTTTCCAATAATGATCGCCAAAACTAACAACGTAGCCGCGGTTAATGTTCCTAAAATGTAGAGTGAGTTTTGCGTTTGATAGCCCTCCTTCGAATCCATAATATTCTGTTGCCGAATATTGGGTATGGGTTGGTTTCGGTAATATAGTAAAACATTTCCGTTATAATCATAATTGACGTTGTTTGACATGATATCTCGTGTTTTCAAATATTCCGGTATATCTTTCGATCCTAACACATTATAGTTTTGATTAATCTGTTGTTGCAATCTTGCATAGGTTCTAGCATTATCTAATTCGGTATTTGCTAAATCATGTGTGTCTCTTAAAGCATTTGTAAATTTTGTAGGTGCTGGAGTTGTATCAAAATTTTCAATTGATTTTATAGTATTGGTCCAAAATCCAAAAGGGTTTTCCCAAGAACCATCCGATTTATACATTGTATTATTGAATAGGATGTCATATGCACCTTGTGTAATTGTTTGATAGGAAACATCGCCGCAGATTCCAACAAAGGATAAATCGGTGATTGGTGTCATATTCAAATCGTACTTGGCGTATGGAAATGCACTTCCGTAATTTGTAGTATCTACTACGGGTTGTACTGAAACTGGACCTGTTATAGAACAAGGAGGAGGATGTAATTCAAAATTGCGCATAAAAAGACTGGACGAGCTTGCATCAACAATAGACTGTAATGTAGATCCTGATGGGCGGATTTGAGTAAATGTGGGTATAGAATTTGTCGTATCGACAACACACTGCGGGGTTCCATTTGATGTATATGTAAAATAATAATTGCATTTTTGAGAAGAATTACATTGTGATTTACAAGATTCTGGGTCTGTCTGGAAACCATTAGTTGTGTTGGGGTAATAATGATCCTTTTGGCTATAGTTATCTGCTAAAACTAATAACTTGGAATCCATGGCATTAACCTTATAAGGTTCACCGTTTCTCGTATCAATCTGATAGGTATTTCCCATACGAGGATCTACATTTATCCGGTAGACCGAAAAAGCTGATGGATATTTACTAGAATTAGTATAAACGTCTGTATAATTTGTTCCATCAGGTAAAGAACCATAATTCGTTTGTCCAGGGGTGCCACGATCATAATCAAATTTTCCTGCATTCAAATCAAATTTATGTGTTTGTATAATATTCAAAAAATCGCTAGGATCTCCAGTTTTTGTGTCTGCCGTATTACACACATAGCATTGAAATGCACCTAACGTAAATTCTTGTACTGATGTAGATAGAAAGGAACAATATAAAAGTGGAGGATAATAGGTATTATTGTTAATAGTATACAATACTTCGTTTGTATTTATGGGTTTATTTGTATCATTGTCCAAGATGGATAATTCAAAATGTCTTTGTTCAGATGATAGATTTACACCAGCATCAGCAAAGTACTGTATTCTTATTGCATAATATTTGGGTTCGGTTATCTGTACTTTCATGGGGATAACGGCGGGGCCAGTTAGATATAGATTTTTATCGGTATATTCAAAGAGAGCATTATCGTCAAACCATACCGCGCAATGG
>Ga0136644_10000862_pt1 | contig 24327 bp, 30 predicted proteins | sample C_130820_EF_Meta_FD_94780 | JGI IMG/M metagenome (GOLD analysis project Ga0136644, IMG submission 94780) | Freshwater microbial communities from Lake Croche, Canada to study carbon cycling - C_130820_EF_MetaG (v2) (version 2) | ecosystem: Environmental > Aquatic > Freshwater > Lake | place...
ACAGGTCCTACAGGTCCTACAGGTCCTACAGGTCCTACAGGTTATACTGGTTATACAGGTCCTACAGGTCCTACGGGTTATACTGGTTATACTGGTCCTACAGCTACTTCTTTGGCGTTAACAAGATACCTACTTAATAGTTGGAATCGTATAACAAACGTAAGCATAGTGAATGGACAAAGTAGTGGAACTATAAGTACTTTTACTATTCCAACTGGTGGAAGTGGTATATGGCACTTTGGTGTAAATGTTTCATGTGTTACTATTAACGTATCATCACCAGTAGATGGATTTTTGTCATTTAGATGGATTAAATCAGGTACTTTTTATGCAGATCATGAAACACATGAACTAGTAAGGTTTGTATCAACAAATACTATTACGTTTAGAGCAGAGATAACTGCGAGTGGATTACTTCAAGGAGATACATTTTCAATTGGGTATTTTATGTTTACAAGTACACCTCCACCAACAGGTCCACCAACACCTACAATTCAATATAACGTAAGTAAGGCAGAAGCATGGAAATTGTATAACGTTCCGACTGATATAATCTCGTAAATGTATATAAAGTATTCTTAAATCTTCCCCACAATTTTATGAATCGACAAAGCTGAGACACCTGATACTTCGGAAACTGTTTTCATTTGTGTTTTTGTTTTCAAGCCCATTACATGAGCTACAACACCTGCGACAATTGTTTTGGGTGTGTGTTCAAATTCATCTTCGGATTTCATAGAAATTTGATATAGAATTTCCATGATCTTTTCACGCTGATCATCGTTTAGAAACAACCCTGCGCATAACCGTTCGGCAATTCCAATTTGCGTTTGAAGAACGGTGTTATCTGTAGGCGAAAAGTGATTAATGGCTTTACAAAGAGCCCGAATATTTACGGTCATTAGCTTTGCCACTTCTTCATGCGATCGAGGAACACCATTATTGCGACACGCGACAAAGATTGCGGCTCCCATTAAAGCCCGACGTGTTTCTCCTCGTACTTTTTGTGCGTCTTCTAGATGTTTGTACATGCCACACGCATCCATGATGATTGATTTGGGTAATCCTGCGTGCGTACAACATAAATTAATTGAATCAAAGATACCCATCCATGATCTTTGACTATTTGATGATAACGACCAACATGATAGTCTTTGAAGGGCTTTCATGTTTGGCGAATTCGCACCTTTATACGAAATAATTGAGCCATATGATGACTCGGGCAATAGTTCGGATGTTACAAAACCAGTTCTACATTGATCTTCTCCTTTAGAATCTTCATAATTACGCCATTCTGCTCCTTCATCAATCACTTGATCGAAGATACGTCCACAACACGTACAGACTTGCTGGCCTTCATCAATTACAAGGGAATGTATGCACTCCATTGGTATCCAGTTTATGTGGTTTTCTTTTTATTCGTTTTACGCAGCGGGAACATCTTTTCCAAATGTGTATCAAGTATTTTGTGATACAAAAATTTAATTTTGGAATCCAAAAAATCAACAAATAAAAACATGGCATACGCAAAGAATACGCCGGACATATATGTGTCCACTAAAGAATCTAGTTCACGACTTACATGAAAAATAGGAGGAGCCTCTTTAATGATATATGTAATCCAAAACGCGATAGTTCCAATGGTTGCTAATTGAAGAGATACATCTCCAAGTTGATACCACATAGATTTTTGTTCCCACTCTTCATCATGTTCATCAACAAAGTAATACAAGAGATACGAAATTACTCCCCCGATCGCAGTATAAAACACTGCTAGGATTCCAGTGTTTAAAGTGACCCCCACAATCTCTTGAAATTTCATTTATGTTAATCGGTGACTTTAAGAATCATCACTCCTCCACCAATCATTGCGATTGCGATAAAATCGTGGAAATGAAGCTTTTCTTTGAAAAACAAAACACCAACAGTTGTTGTAGCCATTACAGATAAGCCTGACCAAAGAGCGTTTGTAAACGCAAGTCCTGTTAACTTAAATGTTTGAACCAATAGACCACCCACGCCAACATAAAGCAGCACGCCGAGAATAAAGAATCTCCAATCGTCCAATGATTGTTTGAAGCATGACATTGCCATCGTTTCAAATCCTACGATTGCAAGAACGTATAGAATAATCCACATATAACTAGACTTCATTTGTTATTAGTCAGTAGAAGGATCTCGTGCCATAAAAGCGATCGCAGATGGATCATAGACTTGTGGGCGGTAATTCGTAGCTAACATAGGTCTTCCTACGTCTCGTGTTTTCACAGGTTTGATCCAAGAGATTAATAGATACTTATTCTCTACGACCCATATCCAGTATCCTGCTGTGCTATATTCCTTTACCAAAAACTCTATTGCCTCTGAAAGTTGATATAATGGATATCCAAACACAAACGTTGGAACTTCATATGTTATGTATGGCGCATTTGTGTTATGAATAGCCTGTTGTCGAATCTTTGCCTGAATTTGTGTCATAACAGGAGACATAGCAGCCATTCGATTTAATCGTCTTGATTCTTGTTCATTCCATACTTCACGTGCTTTCAGCATGGTTGCTTATTACCACACAAGAATGTCTCTTCCGTTTCGTAAACTTGGAATAGGCGGAGGAGGGATTAAAGGAATCTTACATATTGGAGCTTTACGTGAACTAGCAAAATATCAACCTTTGGAATTTCCAGATGGAATTTATGGATGTTCAGTGGGGTCTATTATTGCGACCTATTTATCATTTGGTCTTCCTGTAGATGATAAACTAGTTGAGTTATCTAAAAAATATATTTCAATGGATCGGGTTACACCAAAGTTGACATTTAGTGACATCTCATCGGCTCTTTCGCATAAAGGTGTATTTAGCATGGATATGTTTGAAAAGACAATGATTGAAATGTTTTTAGAGTTTGGAATTGATTTAAAAAATATGAAAATTGGTGATACACCTCAACCACTCTATATCATCGCATCAAATATTACGCGTGGGATACCTACTGTATTCACAAAAGATGTTCCTATATTAGATGCTCTTAAATGCTCCTGTTGTTTACCAGGAATATTCAAGCCACAGGTTTTGTATAATCAGTTGTATATTGATGGTTGTGTATTTGTACCATGTATTTCATGGATACAACCGGATGCTCTTGTTCTATCTTTAGCCAAACAGAAAGTAACTCGCATGAGTCCTCAAACTATCACAGAGGTATCTCCACTTGATTTTATGAAAGACATCTATGCTATGGCTGTCAATCATTTCATTGAGCAACATATTACGGATTTAACTGTAGTTCTTTCGTATCCTAAATTAACATCTGATTCAGATTTATCAGAATTTGATATAGATGATATTCTTCTAAAGTCTGGCGTAACTTTACGAAGGTTTCTCGTCTCCAAGGGCCTTCTTCAAGAACTCTCGGAAGTTAGTGACATTCGGGCGCCCAGCCATCTCGTATAGTTTAGTAGATGTTTGAACTTTGAATGTAGGATATCCTTTAATATCATATAGAGCAGATTTACCCTTATCTGTTTCTGCGTTTACTTCTTCAAATGTAACAGTTTTACCACCATACGTGTATCTAGAATTTTTAACAAACTGTTTCATAGAATGCCATGGCTGCTGTGCGGTTTTACAATGGGGACACCAAGTCGCATAAAAAAACATGAAATTGGCCTGATTATCATCAAGCCCACTTGATGTAGGAGGTTCTTGTTCAATAATTCGAGCCCCAGGAGGAGTACCTGTCCATAGATAATATATTCCAATAGATCCTAGAACTACAATTAACGAAACAATAAGTTCAGTTATCATCTTTACGAAACGAAGGATATAAAATTCGAGCATCTTCACGCTGTTTCGCAGAATAGATTCGATATACATCTTCTTTTGTTCGTTCAGGCTCACGAATCTGCGCCCATGCTACTTCCGCTGTTTGGCGCTCGGGTTCGTAATCTTTTGGAGTGACTTTGTACCATTTTCCTTTGTATCTGAAGATGTCCATAGTAGTTCCAGATTTTTTATGAATCGATTCCATTTTGAATCTACTTTACCTTTCTTACACCATTCGTTGAAAGTGTATTGACTTCCCATTGATAAATTACATCTAGAGCAGATAGGCTGTAGATTTGAGATCTCAGTAGAACCTCCTTTACATTCCGGAACATCATGTCCTGCTTGAAAGTCAAATACATTGATCCTATTGCGACACCAAGTTGTTTTACATTTGGATTCAAATTTTTTGCCAATCTTTTGAATCCAAAGCTGTTCACGTATTGCCTTTGGGATTGCCTTCTTTTTGTATGGTTCCATTACTGTCAAATGTGAAATCCGTTAAAAACGGATTCTTTCGGAATAAAGACAGATAGTCATACAGACACGATCAATCAACATGGCAAACGAGCTAGTAATTCGCAAGGACACGATCCGCAACTTCTTTGAGAAGAAGTTGGAGGGGATCTTCGTCAAGATGACGAAGTACCAGGAAAGGATTTTCCAGAAAATGATTGATGCAGATTACGATGACGATGACGATGACGATGACGATGGCATCCCTACAAAGTATGCGGATGCCGAACAGTATCATGTCCCTGACATGATATTTGAGGGAGAGTGGGGCTACAAGGAAATTGTAAGATTCTTCCCATTCCTCCGCAACACAGATGACCTGGAGGCCATCAAGGAGTGTTTACATTTTATTCACACGAAGGGCAGTAAGTACTATCACAACTATGTCCCCGAGATTAATTCCAGGATGCTTGACATCGTGAAGACAATGAACCCCAAGCACGGCGACACCGTGCGCTGGATGTGTGGAATCTATGAAGACTATCGAAACACAAACCTAATCGGGTTTGTGTGGATGAAGGACGACGAGTTCAAGATTATCCCAAGGTACACGGAGATTGACGACTACGGGAGCGTTCCGCCACAGTTTGTGGTGGGCGAACAACCCGGGGAGTTTTCTCCTGGGTACTGGAAGGATGTTGTTGACCACAACGGCATCAACTTTCTGAGCGAGGAGATTCAAGAGAGGATTCGCTCGTCTCCTCTGACAAAGAAGGTCGAGACGTATACCATAAACAAGGGTAACAAATACGAGAAGGAGATCATTAACGAGACTTGGCACACAGATGTCAATATCGGCGGAACTACATACAATGTATTTCTCAAGAATCCCGAGATGAAGAATCTTACGTGGTGTAATGTTGATTCTGATACGAAGGTTATCGAGTTCAACTAAAAATACAAATATTTTTTACTATCAAAAACGGATTCAGTTAACCCATATTTGATAAGTAGTAATCAAACAATGCCAAGTCCAATTGAAGAGCTCGACATGTCAAACCTCCACAATATTGTAAGCGATCTGCCAAACCAGATCCTTACTACGATGGGACTTACGTATGAAGTCCAGCAGCGAAGTTACGAGAGATGGATTGTATATGTCCGACTTCCAAACGGGCATCGGTCTGCGAAGATTGAGTTTATGATTGATAATGATCCAAATTTCCCAAATGATCCGGATATTGCAGGATCGGTTCTGCGTCGAGGATGTATTCCTCGTCATATGATCGAGCTTATCATGGACTCTATTATCGAGCGACTCTAATCATTTATAAAAATAAAAAAAGATGTCTAAAAGACACATTTTTTACGGGAAGCCAACTAGGTGAGCGCCAATACCGAAGCCAGCGCCCGTACGGGCAGACGCGCCTACCGAGGGAGCATAGACGTCAAGGATCGCAAAAGTGGCTAGAGCCACTAGACCAATCATGCCAATCTGCGATAGGGGTAGCGACTTCCCACCCATGAACTTGGGGAGCCAGAAAGCCGCGATCGCGACCACTAGACCCTCAAGGGCATACTTTACAGCACGACTTACTAAGTCAGACATATCAATACCGGGACTAGGGGCTGGTTTTTCGTGAGGCATTTTATACAAGACTTTAGATAATTATTCAATGAAGCATATTCGATATAAATTTACAATCGATTCGGATGTTATGAAGGAACATAGTATCCACACCCCAGTTCAAGTTGGATATTATGTTGGCGCATATTTGAACGATCCGGATGGTTGGGCAAAACATGGATACTTTTTTGAACCAGTTGAAAGCAGAGACTCTGTATTGATTCGTCTGTCATCACCTGCTACGATTAAAAAGATATGTGGATTGCCCGATAATCTATCATGCGCAGAACTTGGAGGTAGATTTATGTATTTGAACGCAGACAGATGGTTTCATGGCGCACCTGCTAGTAAACTATCTCTCACAGATTATCGCCAGTATATGATATCTCATGAAATTGGGCACATATTAGGACATGATCATAAAAAATGTCCTTGTAAAAACTGTCCTGCCCCAATTATGATGCAGCAAACAAAAGGTATTGGAGAATGTAAGCCCAACACATCAGTTTAGATATGAGCTACGTATTGAATAAAATGATAAGTGAGGCTTACTTTCATAATGAAATTGAAATATCTGTTGGTAACACAAATATTTCCGAATATAATTGGGTGTTTAATGACGGGCACGGATCAGCCTGCTACTTAGTGTTTAAGTATTCGCGGTAAACAACCGACTTTCACAGACGACCCCACTAATAAACAAATGCCCCGCGAAGAGCTCCCTAAATTTGAAGATGATGGTAGTGTAATCGATTACCTTGAGGAAGATACCGAGATTCCTACTCAACGATATTCTATTATTTCGTTTATCTCCCCTGAAAAGGTGATTAAACAGAAGGCAGAGTTCATGAATGAAAAGATTGTAGAGTGGCTTGAGTATGATTGGAAGGTGAAGGGAATGGAGCATTTCATGGCATTCCTTTCTAAGAAGTATACGCTTAAGGTAGATGACCTAATGGGTGATCTTCAAGACTTCGTGAAGGTCCATAATGAGGCCATCAAGAAGACTGATATTCATGAGCAGTATCAGGTGTTCCTACTCAAGCATGAGAAAGACCTTGAGAATGACTTCAGTGAGAAAGTTGGATTCCGCACGAATGTTCGTGGTGTAAAGGTTCGCCGCATCTTTGCGAATCTAGAAGAGTGTCAGCAATACGCAAAAGTACTTCAGCGTAAGTATCCTCGCGACAATCTTTATATCGGTAAGGTTGGTTGCTGGCTACCATGGGATCCTTCTGAGCACATGATGCCGGAGGTAGAATATGCCGAGAAGGAACTCAATGAGCTCATGCGCAAGTACAAGGAGAATGAAGTGAATCGCGACATCTTTTTCGATGAAGAGAAGCAGCAGAAGATTGAGGCTCAGAAGAAAGAGAATGCGGTTCGTAGAGCGAAGGCTCTTGAGGATGAGAAGGCAGACGCAGGTGTCGTAGATGTATCTGATCTAACGAAACAGTTTGAGACTGCTCTACATCCTTCGGAAGGTGCGATTCGAGATGCGTAAATTCTATCATTATAACAAATGAGTAAACGTGGCGCAGATGCTATGGACATGGATGATCCTGGTATGGGTAAGAGAATGCGAAAGCCCACCGCACTTGGAGCCGAATATGCCGCAGCTTTAGAAGCAAAGAAGAATACAGCTCTAGCTCGAATTCAGGCTAGAAAGTCAAAGGCTACAGCCCAACCTGAAATTGATGATCTATCTGCTTTGTTTGATAGGGTAAAGGTTGCCGATGATGAAGACAAATTGGCCGAATTAATGAGCAGTATGAAGATGGGTGGCCGTAAACGCAGAACTCTTAAGAAAAAAGCTAAGAAATCTCGCAAGACTCGTAAACATTAAACATTTCTTACATCCAAACAAACGATCGAAACGTATCGTCTCGGCCTTTTGCTTGCCTTTATCCAGTCTTTTTTACTTTCACCCATGGATCTGAGCTCTTCTTTCGCATTTTGTCTGGAGAAAACTCATCTGCGGCTAGCATGGCACTCATAAAGGGTTTGTTATCAACCCATAGACTGTCATCACACAATTTGAATGGCGGATGATCCTGTGCTTTGTACCAGAATACTTGATCTTCTAGTTTGTTCGATTGAATACCATTACAGATAACTAGACATTCGTAGTTCTCAGTACATTGATCCATAAATTGACAGAACATTTGAAATGTAGGAAACATACCTGCGTAGTTGTCATAAATACGCTTTCGATTGCCTAGAACATTCTCTCTTAAAATAAACACAAAATCAATATTGGTACGCAGATTGGGAGGAACACCTAGGGGATACTGCATAGTAATAAATGTTGCGAGATCAATGTGACGACCGTTCATAAAAACATATCGTGTAGACTCCTCATTCATCCATGTCTTATCATACAAACAATCATCCAAAATAAGAAAAGCTCTAGGATCCACATGTGAACGTCCACCAGATCTATTTTCATGATTTCTTGCCTGTTTTACTGCCATTTGACGCTTGATAGATCCCATAACAATAGAAGGATTATACTTGTCATGAATTAACTTAGAAGGAACTAGGTCCTGAAAAAAAGGACTGGCAACCTCAGATCCAGAGATAACAGTCCCGATAGGAAAACAATCCTGAGTATTGGCTAGAATATCTCTCACTAAAAAAGACTTTCCAGTATCACGCTTTCCAATGAATACGATTACTGGGGCCTTTTTGGAATCTAAGGCACATTTTGTACGGATCATCTCCATATCAAACTTTTTAATATTAAAGTTCATCTTAATACTATTGCGTGAAGTTTTTGATTATGGTTTAACACAACTCTATAATATGGTCAAGCGAAACAAACAGAGCCAAATGGGGGAACTAAAAAGTTCTCAGATTCCACTATCTATTCATAAGTACGACCTTTCTTTATTGAAACAGTCTGCTTTCACGCACTGGAATATTCAAAACATTCAACCGTATTTTCCACCGATTGAGAAACTATTTAAATCATCTCAGCTTGAAAGTGTTTCTGATTATGGAATTCGATTCAATGAAGAAGCTGTTACTGTTATTGGTCCTGATAAGATTCGAACAGTAAATGGAGCTACTCTAGATGTTCATCGCAAAACAACTATGTTAGTATCGCCTTACAAATGGATGCGAGGCGAATATGGTTCTACACTAGGGCTTCCCAGTTCAGTTGAGCAGGCTACAACTGCTATGCACAAGATACAGAACTCAAATAACGCAGCCTATGTTGGGGCATTAATAAGTGGTATTCTGTCTCAATCAGGTTGTGTACATTTTCCAAAAGTATATGGTCTTTTTACCGGAACAACTGCAAAACATACAATTGATATTTCTGACGATTATGGTGAGCTTTCTGAAAGACCATGGTTCTCTCAAAATATTGGAAAAATGTTCGATGTAAAATTATCTGATGAGATTCAAGAGTCAACAGAATTTAAGCACACGCGTACTGCTAGAATTGCGATTCAACTAGGCGAGAATATTGAGTTAGGAGATGTTGAGGAACTTAAAGGACAGCACGTAGAAGATGTTCAGATGGGAGATCTTAACAGAGTTCTTCACGATGAAGAAGAAGAAGGAGACAATGAGTCTGATTCATCGTCTGTGTCTACATCGTATGTTTTTCAGGTTACATCATGTAAGTGTGATGAAGAAGATAGCGATGATGAAGATGAAGATGAAAGTTGTGAACCATTTGCGTGGGCTACATTCAAGGATGTACCTGTACAAATTACTTTAATGGAAAAATGTGAAGGAACTCTTTATCAGCTTATGATGTTACATCCTGAAACGGAGAAACGTATAGCATGGATCTCACAAGTTATGTTTGCTCTTGCGTATGCTCAACGCACAATTGCTTTAACGCATAATGACCTTCACGCAAACAATGTCATGTATGTTCCTACGACTACCGAACATTACTATTATAATTGTGGAGGCGTTCTGTATCGTGTCCCAACCTATGGATACACTATAAAAATTATTGATTTTGAAAGAGGAATCGCATCTGTAAAAATAGCAGGAATGAAGGATCCTAAGCTATTTATGAGTGATCATTTTTATACCGAAGAAGAAGCTGGTGGACAGTATAATTACGGCGACTATTATGTATCAAAATATCCCGAAATGAAACCAAATCCATCATTTGATCTTGTTCGTCTTGCTACCTCATTGTTTTGGGATATATTCCCTGAACCTGAACTTGAAAATACATTGTACACGTTTTTTATAAAATGGCTAACAACTGACGATGGTAATTCTGTAATGTTTGGAAAGAAAGATCCTCGTCATGATCGATTCCATGGATTTCATCTTTACAAGGCGATAGCTCGATACTGTAAAGATAACGCGATTCCGCGAAAGGAAATTATGTTACTAAAAGATCTATATAGTGTTGAGAGTTCCAATAACAATACTGTTTTAATGATTGATTAGTCTAAAACGTAGGAGTTCCAACAAACATATCTTGAGCAGAAGATACAGTTTCAGTTACCTTTTTTGCCACTTCTGTAATGCCTTCTGCGGTAGTAGCAAATACCACTCCAGAAGTTATTAGACCTCCAAAAAGAGATAACTTCCCTGCTGTCTCCCATGAAATAGGTTCACTCTTTGACTTTCGATCTAGTGCGTAGACTATGAATGCTACCATGGCTACAGCCAAGGATGCGACAACAATCATCATTTGTTGTCTCTTGCCGTAATTCTCTACAGATTTAGAACGAGTGTCTCTGCCACCTTTGACTCAAGTTCTTTCATCGGGTCTTCAACTTCGGGTTCGGTGATATCAAGAGTCGCATCTTCGTCAGATAGTTTGAGTTTGGGTGCTTTTTCATCTTCGCCGAATGAAACAGCTTTCTTCTCTTCCTCCTCTTCAGATTCTGATTCAGACTCGACTTCGGGAACAACCTCTTTTACAATGTCCTCCGAAGGAGCAGTGAAGTACTTCTTAGTAATTGCTTGCCAAGGAAGGAATCCACGAACTACCTGCTCTAAGCACTGGCCAATAATCTTCTCTACCTCTTGACGATTACGTGCCTGTGCTTCAGATGGTAGTCCTACATTTAGAAGATACGCTGTTTGCCATAGTTTGCGAGCCGAATGAATATACATCTCATGGATAAACTTAGCCAGAGATGGTCTATCAAAATCAATCTGGATTTCCTTGGAGTTTCCTTGGTAATGTAGGGAGGCAAATGACTTCATATATGCGATAAACACTCCCATGATCAGATCATCTAAGTAATCACATTTTGTTACTTTTTCAATACGTTCAACTTCAGTTGTGAGAGTAGAATCAGACCACTCGGGGATCTTTGCTAGCATGTTTTGAAATGTTCGCAAAACTTGATCGGGCTGGCCATTACGGTCACAAAGTTCTTTTGCCGAGGCATGAATACTCCAGAACCCCTCTGCGACTGGGGTAACAATTAGCGAACTTAAGTGCTCTCGTAAGTGAGTTTTGGCAAATTCCGAATCTGTCATTTGTTAATGGAATCTGTAGTTAAAAAGGGAGTGATAACGCAAGTCATTGAAAACGGATTCATTTGGTCCACTTTCAATCAGTACTATTACAATTCGCAAATGACGACCAATTTACTCGCTTTTGACGTCCCTGAGGGGATGTTATGGGGCGATTACTTCTATGAAGAAAGCACTTCAATCATTGAGGAGACAGCCAGCGTGGCTAGCGCAGCTACGAGTGACGGATGGGAGGAGGTTGGCAAGATCGCTCCTAAGGTAGAGCAGGCATACGCCCGCCCACCTAAGTGGTGTAAGCATGGAAATGCGTGCCTCTGGCAGAACTGTCCGTTCCGTCATGAGCGTTGCGCGATCTACGACAAGTGGATCGCAAACAACAAGCGCGGATATTCGTGCCGCTGTATGACTGCTGACCCTGAGTCCTGTAAGTCACCTGAAGAGGGTGGCTGTAAGTACGATCACCGTGATCCTAGCAAGCTAGAGACCTACTACAAGACCCTACCGTGTAAGACAGAGGACGAAATGTGGGACTCGTTTTGCGACCGCGGCCTAGAATCGTGCTACGCGGATACGGTAGATACATCCAAAATGTCACGCACCAACAGATCACTGCTTATCCGAAGCTTGATCGCAGAGGACATCGAGTATGATGACTGTGACACATGGATGAAGATTTGCTTCTATGACTAATAAAAACAAACAAATACGGAAAATGGAAACATTTTTCAATGTGCTTGAATGATCAATACGAAAGAATGCAAATTGAATATATTTTCCAAAAGGAGATCGATATAAATGATCCAATTCTTCGGAAGCTACATGAATATTGCGATCATATGAATATTCTATTCACTACTCGCGTATTTGATTCAAACAAATATGACCATGATCGTAGCTGTATTATAAAGCTTCCTGCGATTCATATTTATAATAAGAAACAATATCATGAAACGTATTATCCCGATGAACAACCCATTCAAAAGATTCGGCTACTTCATGCGAAGATTGAACTTGAAGATATGGAATACTTAGCTAAGAAGCAGATATGGGATGAAAGGCTGAAATATATAAAACGTCTCTTCCGGAAGAGATCATTGAAAACGGATTCTCCCTCCATTAAGAACACCATATGAGTATTAAAAGTTCAAATGTCATCAATTAAGCAAATGGAGTCAAAGCTTTACGCAATGGTTTCGTGTCTGGCGGACAACTATGGTTTCGATGCCGATGCGGCGTTCGAGTTCGTGCGATGGGAGACAGATGTGGATCACGTCGGTGAGTTTCTCAATATGGTCAAGACTGACACTGAGAAGCCTACTAAGATGATCAAGAAGAAGGAGGAACCAAAGGAGGATGCCTCAGAGGCGCCTACCGAGACTAGCAAGGATGACGTGAGTGAGAAGATCGCTACGTGTAAGAAGAACATCGCCCTGTGGACGAAGAAGTTGGATGGAAAGTTCAAGGATGACGACGCAAAGGCGAAGCATATTACAAAGATCGAGAAGGAGACGGCTAAGCTGGAGAAGCTTGAGAAGAAGGCTCCTGTACCTGTGAAGGTTGAGGAGAAGAAGGAGGAGCCCAAGAAGGAGACGAAGGAGAAGCGTATCAAGCGTTTCTCTCCAGTCATGGCTGGCCAGCTGAAGACGGCTCTAGAGGGTGTGAAGGTTGAGATGACCGATAAGCACAAGAAGGAGTTCCAGCAGTACGTTGAGGATTTGACAGACGATGACTTCCGCAAGGAGGGCTTCGCGGATCACATGCGTGCCTTCGCCAAGCTCAAGGCGCCTGCCGTAGAGGAGACTGAGACTGTTACGGTCGCAGAGATTCCAATCGCTGCCAGCCCGCCTACGGTCGTCGATGTCAGTTTGAAGGATCTTCAGGCTATCGAGATGACGGCAACAATTGACCCTCCCGGAACATTTTGGGATGCTGACAGTGGTCGCTTTGTCAAGGGTCCTGAGGCAGACGATGACGAGGACTTTGACGAGATCGGTTTTGATGGCGTCAACTATGTGGTTGGTGAAAAGACTGGGCGTGTGTATGAGGCGTGCGAGACGGGAGACGTATTCGCCGGCTTCATTGGAGTTGGCAAGTTCAAGAAGATGACTAAGTAAATAATACAAAAGAGTCGAAAGACCAATTTTTGCTTTACTCTAGTTCATCTTCCCAAAATAGAATTGTACAGTTTGGAAACGAATGTTGAAACCATGGAAATACTCCTAACGTTTCAAACAGAATACGAGGAACATACATCTCAGTTAGTTCAGGAACAACGAGAGCATCTAAACAATCGCCATTTTCTCCTCGAACACTACTGATTTTTTGCCATTCATAATCAAGTGTAATTTGCTGAAAATTTATACATCTAGACCGACTATACTCTAGAAGTGTAGAATACTCACACATAGGTACTATGATCTTACTAGTAATGTTTTTACGGTAATATGCCATATTACAAACCTGTTGCCATATGGCTTGCCATTTTTCTACTGTTTCTTGCGGGACTTCCATTACATATAATAGGTAACAAACGTCTAAATTAGTGGATAAAATCAGCAGATGAAAATAGACGAACCCAAAATGTAACAAATGGTAAGCCCCAGAAGGCATAACCAGGAAGAAAGAAGCATATTGCTCCCCATAACATAGGCGAAATAAACTGCTTACCATATTCAATTCCAGCAAATATCGAGACAGTGTAGAGATACATCGCAAAAAAACGGGCTACGCTTCCAAATATCATACCAATTATTGAGCCAGCATTTTGAGAAGGTGTAGAATTATTTGGGGCATCTGTTGCTGGTGCGTTTAACCGAAAACGCTGACCGTCTTTCAGAGCAATAACATTCATAGCCCCATTAATGGTATATTCTGCTACGAAATTTTTGACCTTTGATGGATCAGGATCAGGTAAACCGACTTCTTTAAACCCGACTTTCATATCGATAGTTCCATCTGAAGTTACAAGATTTTGGACTGCGTCAGTAACATCTTGATAGTTTCCTACGACACCGTATTCTGCTTTGGTTATTTGTAGACCTGATGCTACACGTTGAGGCGGCGCATTAATACTTATAACACCACCATCCTTTTCAGAAGCAGTGTTTGTTTTGCCACCATTAATCGTGTAAGTGATTACCAATAACTTTAATTGACCAGGAGCTGGATCTGTGACGTTGAGGGCGGAAACAGATACTGGTACATTCAATACTCCATCCTTAATCATTCCTGTAACGGTTCCTGTAACATCAACTTGTGAATCGTTAATTCCGTATTGAGCTTTCTGTATCGAAATTCCGGTACTCATTCTTATTATGAAGAAAACACGACATTTGCGATGCCACCCATAACTCGCAAGAAGTTGTAAGATTCTACAAATGCGCGAACATTGTAAGTATATGCGAGTGTTGACGCCTCTGTCTTGCGAATGAGCCGTACAAGTTGATCGGGTCTATAATTTGCGATTCTATCGGCAGGAACAACTGTAGGATTTGGACTACTCGCAGTAGATTTTAGAACACACACCTCGCTAGGGTCACTCGTGACTCCAAGTACACTATTTAGAGGTGGCTCTACATATGTATTTCGTAAAATGGTTTTATTAAACATCGATCCGTTGATATGGCCCGACGGCTGTCCACTATTGTGACTTAGGGCAAATGAGTATGTGTATATTCCTGGAATATCAACATTTGCTAATCCATCATGATGTTTATAATTTTGAATATGATTAAAAAACTCAGTCTGTTTGAAACCAAAACGTTCTTTTCCATCAATTACAATAGCCGATTCTAGCAAAATATCACGTCTAGTAATACCTGGTTGCTGTTGATCTCCAGATGTAAAATATGGAGTTACAAATGGTCCTGTTCCAGACAGTGGAGGTTCGTACGGATTCTCCCAGTTGGTGTAGTTATCATAATCGTTCTTTAGATGCCGATCAGATCTCTGACCTACCCATACAACTCGAGTACATAAATTACGCATTATTAGATCTAGATCATTGCTGGGACCGTGTTGTTTTTGTGCTTCCCGAATATCAATTTGTGTCACTATAAATGAATGATCAGTTGAGGCAATATGAGCCATCTCTGCGTCAGACACAAAAATAAAATTACATTCCAGGAATGGGTTCATCTTCCAAAATAATAAATTTGGATTCACGGGAATCGTAGGGTTTCCAAATGTAGGAGGAGATAAAAAGTGAGACATACTGAATGCATCTGTTGTAATAGGACATGCCATACGTCTTCCAAATGATGGGTTTGCTACAGAACCGATAGTTTGGCGAACATCGCGAACCGTAAATAATTGATACACATTTTTTAGATCGACTACAAACTCTACCTCCGAATGTTGAAGTGCGATTAGCGGAAGCGCAGCTCCAATTGTTTCGCAAAACCAAAAGTGTAAAGGAATTGTTAGAACACGCCCCCGAATCGATGGAGCAGCGATAGTTGTGTTGGTAGAAATAGCATGCGGATACTGATTGAATCGATTAAACGCATTAGCAGGATCATATACTTCTTTTAAATTTCCGGTTAGTTCATTTAATACAACCTTCTTTGTTCCGTTTAGATCTGTCGATGCTTTAATCTTCATCCACTCACCTGTATGGCGGACGATCTCAGATCCATTAATGAGTACGGCTACATAATTGATCATGTTGTATCCAATATTTTTAATCCATTGGAACTCGTATCCAATTGCATCTGATTCATCAACAGAGGGATCTAAAGGAACAATTGGCGAATATATATCTGGCAATTCAATACTTAGATAACAATCATGTAAAAGTTGCGCGTACCTTTCAACTTTCGCTCGCAAAGTTAAACTGCCTGACGTTGGAAGATTTAAATTTGTAGTTTTGAAATACAGCCTAAAATGTTCCATTGCGAATTCAGAATGGCGCTTATAGACAGATCGAAAGTGCGTAAAGGAGGGATTTCCTGTTATTAAAACATCCTGTGCCCCTTTGCCCACTAATTGCATTAATCCACCTGTCATGGTTCTATTATATGGTTGTTAGTTTAGAATGTCTAAAGTAATACCGTTACTTTTTATTTACAATCCGGTCATGCGTACAACTTCTACATAACCCATTGTGCTTGATGGCAGACGCTCCATAGAAGCACGTACATATCTTGTAAGCTGTTAGAGCCTTTCCAGGACCACAAGATCCAGACGGTTCTTCAATAACAAAATCAGCAGTTTGAGAAGCAATATAATCGGTAAAGTTTGAAGCAGGGCGCCGAATCTTTGAAGTACCAAACTCGGTATGTACTCTGCGTCCAGTTTGGACTTCCGTACGAGGAGGAGGGTTTGTAGTTACATCTGTCTTAAATGTACGAGCACCTCGTAGTCGCCTTAATCGCGTAACATCTCCTGCGGATAACCCACGAGTTCCCTGTTGAACATTTGATGCCATATTATGAATTTACTCAGGTTAAATTATAATGGAAACATTTGTTACTACTGGAACCTATGAAGGAAGTGATAAGCTTAAGAGAATATCCGAGCATATAAATGAATTGTGTACTGGTAGAACAAAAGCTCATCATATATGGACAGAAGACTTACCTTCAGATATATATTCGGATGTAGACCACGTTAGAACATCTGATGCTGTTTTTTCTGTATTGAAAAAAGCCTATCCGAATCATAGCGTTGAAAATGTCAAGGAATCCGATGAAATATACTGGGCAGTTTCTCCAAAAAAAGCTTCTGGTAGTGATCGTTCATTAGTAGATTGCCATTATGATGCTCCATTTTCTATTATACCAGTCAGTTCTACTTACTATCGTGTCATAATAGCTTGTAATGAAAATAAAGATGTTATTACATCATTCCCAAATGAAGATGTTCATGTGACAATGAATACTGGTGAATTTCATGGATTAGATTATAATACCGATTACCATTGCGTTGAAGGTTCTATACCTCCTGGAAAATATAGAGTTCTGCTAAAATTGCATTATATGATAATACCAAATAGTTTAACAAGCAAATCTCCATCAGTTCAATTTACAAGATTTATAAATGTTCTTTGGACAAAAATAAGCAGATGGTTTATGCGTTCATCTGCAGAACCTAAAAATCCAATTGAATACTTGGCTGGTTTAATAGTGAATGTATCTAGATTTATATTCAATAATAATTATATATCATTCTCTTTATTAGCAGCTATCGTTGGAATCTTTTTATTTCGTAAACGTATTATGAAACTACTGAGGTAAAAAAGCGGATTTCACCTGGAGCTGAACGGATACCAAGTCTAACCAAACGTTGTGTATCTTGGAAAGCCGGGGCATCAAATACTTCATTCGTATCAGGATCTATCACAAATACTAATCCTTTTGCTTTGACAATTTGAAGACGGCGTGTTCTGCGTTGAACATTTCGTAAATACAAAGTATCTAAATCATCAGTTTTAAATCCCGGTTTGTATGCCAAATCTTCACCTGTGGCAGTTGTATCAAACCGCATACATTGAATAACTGGCTTTTCTTTTGAGTGTAATCTACGATGAATCTCACAATCGATCGCAGATTGCTTTAACAGCAAACTAATGTTCTTTACAATACGGCCTTTTTCATAGGCAGTTTCATATAGATACTCATCGGATGTCATAAACATTTCTCTGGGTTCATCGCCTTCATACCGTTTCAAAGTCATATCATTTCTGCGAATTGGCACAATATTGAATCCTTCGTTTGTCGTAGACTGTTCAGGAGTAAATACGCTCATATAGAGTTTGACAACTACATCGCGCTGATCTAAAGGAAGCTTTCGGTGCGAACAGATACGAATGGCACGACCAATCACCTGTTCAATTAACGCAGGGTTCCAATACGGTTCCATGATGTGTACTCTGCGTACGTCTGCCAAAGTAATGCCTTCGGCGGCAGCTCGCGATCCTAGAAACACACACAAACGATGTTCTTTAATAGAATCTTTTAAACTCTGAGGAAATGTATCAGAGTAATCCTGATTGAAAATTTGACGATGTAGTTCACGCTCTTCTTCTGCTCCACCCAAAAATACACCATACGCAGGAACACCTGTCTTCATCTCTGAGGATTCAGACCATACTCCACCTTTCTTTACCAGCTTGTATTGCTGAAATCCATTGGCCTCCAACACTGCGTTGAACACTCCAATACCTTCTAGAGATCTGTATTGAGAATAAATGAACTGATTATTGAAACTTCCAGGTTCACCAATATGCGTTTTTAGATCTTTGAGCATAGCTAACATTTTGGGCGAGAACTTTGCCAATGCTTCTTCCGAAAGATATCTCGCAGGATCCGCTTTTAAGCGTTCAAGAACATCTGATTTCTCAACCACTGTTTCTTCCGTAGCTCCTTCTTCCATCGTTGTACGCAACTCAGGGGGAATTGCATAATTACATGCTAATCTAGATGTCATGCGAAATGATCCAAAATCATCGTTCAAATTGGGAGAACGAGACTTACGAGATTCACGCTGTACTTCTACCCAACGCGTTTCTAGATAGCGTTGAAACTGTTCGTTCGACATAGGAACCTTTACAAGCGTCTTATCTTCTTCTAAACGCTTGGGAAGGAGTCTTTCATCTGCTCCTTTGAAGTACGAAACCAAACCTTGAATACGACGACTAAACAAAATAGAATTTTTGATTGAAAGACCATCCACAAACATTCCCATAAACTCTTCGAATTGGGTAGGGAGTAATTCTAGCTTCTCAACAACCATACGATCTGCTTCAGGAAATTCAATTCCCGCAAACGTCGTTTCAAACTTTGCTTTCCATGTAGATACCCACACTTTCATGTCAGGATTCTGTTCTGCGTCTTTGTTGTACTTTACTGCGATACGCTCGCCTTTTTCGTTGTACTGGCTTTCAAAATAGGGAGGATTACGAGTTAACATAATCGTTCTTTTTACAGAATTGTATTCGATTGTATCCACATCTCTTAGTTGACGAAAGAACCCTGTCATTAATGCTTCGTCCCATTGTGTCGCAGACTTGGTAGGAATAGAAATGCGTTCTATGGGTCCACGCAAAAGATTCATTAAAAATGCGATTTCTTGCGGTCGATTGATAACAGGAGTTCCTGATAGCGCAACAACTTTACAATTACGAGCGGCATAGATACGATCATACAATCTTCGTCGAATGGTATCATTGACTGCATAATTAATCATATTGTGTGCCTCATCAATAATGATAACTGAATCATCAAACTGTTGAGGATTATCGGGAGGAAGAATTGTATCAATATTGGAACTAGAGATGCCGTTGTAGTTAATGAATGTGAATCGCTGATCTAGGATATCGTCAATTTGTGCGCGAATGCCTTTTTGGACATCAAGTGGCAAAGTGCGAAAATTAGGTTGGCGTTCAGGGGATGTTACATAGAATCGACCATTTGTATCCAGAAACTTTTGAGAGATGCCCATGCTTTTTGCTTGGTCGGCATCTTCTTGCTTTGTTATGGATTTGGGTTCCCAGTACTGTTCAAACGCATAGATAGGATCCCCACATTTACGAATCTCGCCCTTATAGTTGTCTGCTAGAGAGGCGGGTAACATAATATAACACTTTTTGGTGCTCAAAAGAGACTCTGCGACTGCGATGGAAGAGCAAGTCTTACCTGAACCTAGACCGTGATACAACAGGAGACCTCGGTAAGGCGTCTCCATCATCAAATATTCGCGAACAATTTTTTGATACGAAAACAGCTCTTTGGTGTTTTTTGACATGTCACCTCGGCGCATACACAAATCTTCTTCTGAGTCGGCTGTATCCAAAGGATCGACATTTGTCTTTCGATATTTTAGGAAGATACGAGTGATCGAATCGGAGAATGCTTTTCTATTCGGTAGGACGAACATTCTCTCTACTTATTTTTGGCGAGGAATTGATAATGGAAACAATACTACGCAAGAATCCGAAACTGTGGATGGTTGCTTTTTATCTCTTTATGGTAGCGGGCTTTTTGTATGTAAAACCGTCTATCGCCTTCGGTGAACAGGGTCGTATCCGTCCTTTCGGTACAGGGAAAAAGGAGTCTACCGTCTTTCCTGTATGGTGGTGGATGTTTGGATTCGCAGTTGTATCCTATCTAGGAGTCGTATATGCTCTTGACTATAACTTATAATAGTATCCAGTCGTTTGGTCTCGAGTCGTATGATTCTGAATAAATTGTAGTAAATCTTTTTGATTGTGTGGCAAACTTTGTAGATGTTTGTAGTTGAAGTGTTGAGTTTGTATCCATTCATCAGGATTTGATATTACAATATCTTTTAGGTTTCGTTCTTGTAAGGGATATAACACAAGCTCTGGAGTTCCTGTAACTCCACGAGCATCCTCTGCGATCTGAATATAGTCTATCACAGGTTGTAAGGATGTTTTCATATATGCTTTTAGCTCCAACGAATCATTTCTTCCAACTCCAATATAGCCTACAACATTTGGAAACTTTTTTATAAACCCTTCTTCGAAACAAGGATCATACGGTCTTCCTTTCAAGCAAGACTTCCTGGTTTTGTTACATGTAATCATAAACGTCTTGGTTTTCTTCGTTTTGTATCTCGAGTCACCTCTTGAATCGGGCGATGGTTGTAAAAGCAACACAACCTTTACATCTTTTTCTAACTGATACACTTCCATCGTTTTGATAGATTCGTACCATCTTGGTTGAGATTCGGTAACAAAAGGATTAAAGTAAAAGAAGACATTGTATTGTGGTGGAATACACTTTTTGTTTCCTACAGAAACTCCAGTAAGATCATCTTCTTTTTCTGGAACAACCCGAAACAACAAAGTTCCCTTTGGAATCGTATCCAAATATATTTTGTGATGTTTATACTTTACAATCTCCATTACTCTAATTCAAGTAATTTCTGATGCCTGATATCTTCTAGTGACTGTATAGTGTATTCATGTTTGTGTTTTCCAAACACTTCGTCCAGAATTTTCTTGTAAGGTTTACCAAGAGTGCCATACGCTTTCATGTGATGTATCATGGCATACAGCATTTTGTTGAGTTTCATGTACTTCATAAGTTTTCGCTTGAATGATTGATTGTTCTTTGCTTTATCATAGAACTTGTCTAAAACAGTATTTCGTTCTTTCGGGACATATGGCGGCTGTTCAGTAAACATAATTGCGAAATCATACAAATAGTGATGTTTATCAACATAATGTAGAACAACGTTTTCAGTTGGAGTTTCATATGGACGCCCACCTGTTGCGTACGTAAACAAAAGACCCTTTTTCAATAAATCATGATGTAGCATATCGACTTCTTCAGGATCCTCAACAGATACTTCATAATCAATATCTAATCCTTTGGGGTTTCCTTTTCGCGTGATCTTCATTATTTCTTAGTAGCGTGTTCTTCTTTTGTCCGTTCTTTTTCGGCAAGTTCAGACAATAATTTCTTTTTGAAAAGAGACATTTCTTTTACATCTGCTTGGCATACTGTCTTTTCACTATTGTGAATATTCCATACAGTTGTGACCCACGCAGTTAACATGGTTACATACCCAACTCCCAAAATTCTTGCAGTTTCTTCAGGTACTCCAAATGATTCAAATGTTCCAGAGAACGGATGACGAATCATGGTAAACATAGCTGCTAGTAGGTAGACGAATGTCGGACCAATCGCAGAGATAAGCCCTTGCTTCACGGATGTTCCAAATCCAATTTTAGAACACTGAAGCTGCGTTGAAAGTAACGAGACTACAGTTCCTGAAGCAAAAAGAACTGCACCTACACCAAGTGTTGAAAATCCAAGAAGTTTGTAATCCATTATTTGGATGCGAGAGAAACGATACGTTCTAATTCCGTAATCATCTTTTTGCGTTCAACATAGTGCGGGCGAGTTATTGATTTACATTCTGTCAAAGTCTTCCAGCCAATACTACTAATTTCACGTCTCTGGCTTGGTGTGAACTTTTGAGCTAGATTAAAGAGAGATGAATCTTTTAGAAGTGCGACAAAATAGATATGTTTATACTTAATGTTATTTGTTCCCGTAAACGTTTCAGAAAATGTTAGATCTTCTCGAATTGTATACGCTTCCTTTGGAATATTCGTCTCTTCAAAACATTCACGTTCTGCGCATTGTACGTCAGTTTCGCCACGCATACGACGCCCTTTGGGAAACCCCCACTCAGGTTCACTAAATTGAGATGGTACTAATGTAATTAGTTTCTTACGGTCAATTGCGTTGAACTTATCTCGGGCATATTCATATTCAGGCGTATCTGTATCACGCCCATTTCCCCATAGGCGGGACCAAAGCGTTTCAAATTTTTCTGTTAGAATTAGCTTTTGTTCGTGAACTGTCATATTGGACAGTTGTTTTTTGATATATTCAGGTTCATGGATTTCATACTTTCCACGAATAAATTCCATATAGGACATACTATCCTTACGCCTAACCATAAGGACGCTTAGTGTTTTTGGATCAACTGGAAATACAAGCGGTTCATAAATTCCACGAAGAAACAGAATTCCACACGATATCACTGGGTCTAAACATGACTTGAAGACGTGCCCTTTGTCTCCGCAGTTATTACAATACATTCTAGTTGTATCCATGCTGGCACTGTTAAGATGTCCGTTTTTTACTTCGGTGTTTCTAACAAATGAGTTGGTTCGGTTCAAAACCTGCCGTTGCGGCTCCAGTGAAATTCGCACCTGACTTTTCCAAAGCTACTCTCACAGGCGAGGAACTCATGAAACAAACTGCGGCATTTCAAGCCCAAGCCCAATCAGCTGCTACAGCGGCAGCGGCTGCTGCTACTGCTTCTACTAGGTCATTCTACAAGCCATTCTTATATCTACTTGGCTTTGTTGCATTAGTGTTTGGTGTTATTCTTGGGTATGATGCCATTGCGATGAGGGTTGGTTGGCCTACACTTCTTCTTCCTCAATCCTCTCAGCCGTCATCTGGAGGACAAGTTCCTGAAAGCAATATCCTATATATCGGATATGCTCGATATGGTATAGACAATCAAACTAACTACCAAGATGTAACATCGTATGTAACATCTATGGTTCAAAATGAACAGACTCTTCCCTCTTTTACAGTTGGATACAGAAATGTTGGACTTTCGAAAGATCCTTATCCTGGAAAACTAAAGACTCTGTTTTTTGAATATTATGTCGGTACGGGAGGATACACGTATACTCAGGCAGATGATGGTTCTCCAACTCCCCAATTACCTATGACATCTCCTCCTCCAACCGATAAGGGAACCGAAGCACCTCCCCCTCCATTCCTTCGTAAACTGTTTAGCTCGATATTTGGAAACAGTTCGGGTGATCTAGCTCCATCGTATCATGACGCCACAACATCTGCGACTATTCAAGGTAATCGCGCACCTCTTTCAGCCGAACGTGATGGTGGGTATGGTATGCAGTGGTGGATGTACGTGAAAGATTGGAACTATGGATATGGTAAGCCAAAATCTGTCGTAAAGCGACCTGATAGCACGAACAGCGCAGTAATGAATCCCCATATTTCCCTACACCCTACCGATAATTCGTTACAGGTTAGTGTCTCTGTATACCCTGCTACCGAAGGTGGAGCTGGAAAGGCCCAACCTGCGCCCGCAGGACATTCTGGTTCGACGGATGACGTATTTGTCTGCGAAGTTCCTAATATTCCTCTACAGACTTGGTTTTCTGTTTCTGTAACTGTATTTGGTCGCAACATGGATATCTACATTGATGGTAAGTTAGTAAAGTCTTGTTTCTTAAGTGGCGTACCGAAGCCTGCGGTAGGTGATATTCAGCTAACTCCTAATGGAGGATTCTCTGGACGCATGTGTAACTTCTATCATTACCCCAAAATGCTGACACCTGCCGATGCCTTGAGTTTTTGGTCTGCAGGAACAACCTGTAAAAATCAGACTACAACTGGCGGATCTGCTACTGGTTATTCCGTTAAGT
>Ga0136644_10000863_pt1 | contig 24326 bp, 8 predicted proteins | sample C_130820_EF_Meta_FD_94780 | JGI IMG/M metagenome (GOLD analysis project Ga0136644, IMG submission 94780) | Freshwater microbial communities from Lake Croche, Canada to study carbon cycling - C_130820_EF_MetaG (v2) (version 2) | ecosystem: Environmental > Aquatic > Freshwater > Lake | place: Lake...
ATTTTGATAATTCTTATAACTTCTTTTCACTGTTAATTGAAAACACCAAGAAAGACTTAGATGTTGTATGTTGCGGTGAATCTGATTTACCAAGTGGTATTCAACCCGATGCAATAGTCTTCAGCGCATTTGGTGATACATGGAGAAAGTATCCAACTGTACCTAAAATATATTACACTGGAGAAAATAGCCCACCAATTAATGAAGAATCTATAAAACTCAATTTAGGATTCGGCCACATGGATATGGTTTCAGAATCTTATTTACGTTTTCCTTTATGGATACTAGAGATTGATTGGTTTAATTGTAATAAAGAGCGTATTTCAAACCCCAAGCCAATTCCACTAGAAGATTGTACAAATGTTGATTTTTCTAAAAAGAAGAATAAATTCTGCGCATTTGTTGTAACAAACCCTAATAATCCTGTACGCAATCTAGCATTTGAATGGTTGAACACTTACAAGCCTGTAGATTCTGGTGGCAGACTATTTAACAATATTGGTGACGAACTCTTTGCCGGCGGAGGTGGTGGTGGTGGCGAACTAAAAAAGTATGAGTTCTATAAAGATTATAAGTTCTGTTTGACATATGAAAACTCTTCTTCACAAGGGTATGTAACTGAAAAATTACTACATGCAAAAGCAGCTGGATGTATTCCAATTTATTGGGGTGACCCTAAGATTGAGCGTGACTTCAATATTAATGGGATGATTGATGCGCGCAATATTCACACAAAAGAAGAGTTAATTGCTGTTGTTAAAGCAATTGATGAAAATGATGAAGAATATATGAAGAAGTTTTCAATTCCTGCGTTAGATTCCTATAGAGTAGATTGGGCTCGCAGAACTATGTCAGAGCTAGCATCTAGAATTCTCAAAATCGCAACTAGTAATCCTGTAGAAGTTACTAGATTTGCTGCGGAACCTGCCATTCAGAAGAAAGCGACACATGTTGAAACACCTCTTGTTGTAACATATGCGACTCGTGAGTTCCTTCCTTCACTAAGTCAGTGGGTTGCGTCGTTTGAAGCACAGCGGCAACTAATTCCAAATCTAGAAGCACTTGTATATCTGGGACGTGATGTACCAGAATCAACAAAAGAAATGCTCACTCAGAATTATAAGTTTATAAGATTTGCTTTGTTGCCAAACGAAGCTCCAGAAAACTTTAAAGATATTTGGGATGGAAAACATTATGCTTGGAAAATATACATTTATCAAGAGTTGGCGAACACCCAAAACAGAATGATTTTCTATTTAGATGCTGGTGGCTTCATGTGTAGATGGCCTACTGAATATTTACTGAAGACGCAAGAAAATGATATATGTGTTCTAGAAGATGATGAGCAGTTTAACGAACAATGGTGTTCTGATAAGTGTAAACAAATAATGAAAATTACTCAGTCTGAGCTAAATGAGAAGCAAATTGTTGGAGGTATTATGTGTTTCCGTGCTGGCTCTGAAAAGGCAAAAGCGTATTTCAATGAAGCTTGGAACTACGCACAAATGCGGGACTGTATTGTTGGTGAGAAGTGGGAAGGAATGCGCAATAACAAACCATTTGGCCACCGTCACGATCAAAGCATTCTCTCTATTTTATCGATTAGACATAACTTGGCTAAGTACCCTTTACATAATATTTACTGTGATACATCACTACGTAGAACTTTCTTAACAAATAAGAATATTTACGTCCATAGAGGTAGATTTACAGTACATGAGCGTTTCTTAGATGGGATTGATGATTGTTTTGTAATTAATCTAAAGCGACGCAATGACCGTTTAGAGCGTCTTTATAACAATAGTCCTGAATTCAAAAATAAGATTATAGAGTTTGAGGCATTTGAAGGTCGTAATCTACAACTTACACAAAGTATTGCACGACTCTTCAGACCTCATGATTTTATGTGGAAAAAAGCTGTTATGGGATGTGCGCTCAGCCACTTAGAGTTATGGTATAAACTCGCATCTGAAAAACCAGATATTAATAGTTATTTAATACTAGAAGATGATGTGAAATTTGTTCCAGGTTGGCAGACACTATGGAAAGAAGCGCAGCCTCACATTCCTGAGAACTATGATGTAATATATCTAGGAGGAATTCTACCACCAAATCGTGCTGGATTTGAAATGACAAAGGACCCTATAAATAAGTATTTTAGTCGTGTGAAAGAAAATAACTTCTTTGGGCAGCAAGAAGAGAATCGTTATTTCCATTTCTGCGCGTATGCTTATGTCTTATCCAAGCAAGGTGCGCAAAAGATTATGGCAACAATTCAAGCGAAGGATGGATATTACACATCAGCAGATCATATGATTTGTAACCCAGTTGATTTCTTAAACATATTTTTCTTAGACTCACTTGTTGCTGGATGTTATCAAGATGATGACCCTGTATATAAAAACAGTGAGTTTAATAATTTTAATAGAATCGATGGATTTGATAGTGACTTATGGAACAATGACGAACGTTTCGATAAAGAAGAAGCTGATAAACTTGCTTTAACTGGTGAATTAAATCCTGTGAAAGCTCTTCATGAAGCACGTAAGTATTTTGTGAAAACAGTTACAAAAACTAACTTTGAAAAAGTAAATACAAATGACCCAAATATTCTTAATAAGATTTGTTGCTTAGAAACGCAAGATATTGAATGGAATAAACTCTATGAACACAGTTGGCTTCATGAACTATTTGGTCGCCCTAAGATCGTAGAGTTACAGAAAGTGAAACTTAATGAGAAACCTCCAGTAGAAAAGCCTATATTACTAGTACAAAAAGGCCATTTTGAAATGTATTATTCACTATTTTCATTCTATGAAGCGAATGATATTCAATACTATATTTTACATCTAAGTGATGAACATGGCAATGACGATATTAGTTTTTATGACAATATCAACTGTTTAGGAGTTATTCGTAACTATATTAGAAGTGGTCTAAATTCAAAAGTGAAAGTAATACCACTTGGATACCATTTTACTGTAAGAGAAGGCATTGATAATCCATTTGAGCGGACACCACAACTTCCATTCCGCTCTAATTTATGGTGTTTCTTTGGAACAAACTGGAACAACAGACAATCAATTATTGATTTACTAAAACCTATTGGCAAGAACACATATAAACTCTATGATTCTTGGAATGACCCTGCCAATCTTGGACGTGAAGAATATTGCGCAACACTATTAGATTCTGTATTTGTACCATGTATGGGCGGTCAGAATCCTGAAACATTCCGTCTCTACGAAGCTCTAGAATGCGGATGTATACCAATTCTAATCAATGATGATGCGAACGCAAACTACTTTCACTACATAAGTCAGTATCTACCATTCTTAAATGTAAATAGTTGGGCGCAAGTACCTGGCCTTATGACACAATTATTCAATGATAAACAGTCTTTAGAAACTTATAGATTTATGTTACTGAATAATTATAGACAACTAAAAGAAAATCTTAAGAAAGATTTACAAAGGTATAAAGAATAATAACTATAAAAACTTAGAAAATGGGTGAAGAAATGCCGTCTTTTTTTAAGACTCTCGAGCAGCAGCTCAAGAAAGAAACAAAGGTTGAAAATACTCTCGATCTAAGTAAAATCGGATTCGGCAACATTATTGCTAGTACAGAAAATAAAGAAGTAAATAAACTAAAGTTTCTACTTGTAAGCACCCATATGCACCAGTTTACTGGTTATTCAAAGGTGTCCCATAATATGATTCAAGAACTATCAAAGAAATCTTGGCTCAAGCTTACTCATTTTGGTTTCCAGAAGATGCCTGAAGTTCCTCAAGGATTCCGCCCTTATCCTTCCAATGTCGATGTATATGATGCTGCGGGTGGCGAGCGCCCAGCACAGCAGGGTTTCGGCTATCAGCAGCTACCTGATTTTATTCGTCGCAAGGAGCCTGATGTAGTTATGATTTACAATGACCTTTCTGTTGTTTCTCGTTTTCTTGAAGAAATTCGCAAGTCTGGTATCCCTCGTACATTCAAGCTATGGGTATATTGCGATCAAGTGTATAACACACAGATGCAGCCTTTCCTTGATATACTAAATCGTGATTCTGATTTAGTATTTACATTTTCAAATGGTTGGAAGAAGTGTCTGAAGGAGCAAGGGATTACTCGCCCAATTGATGTAATTACGCACGGTTTTGATAAAGATAAGTTTTTCCCCATTCCTCGTGAACTCGCTCGCAAGCAGATGAATCTTCCTATGGACCGTTTCATTATTCTCAATCTAAATCGTAATCAACCTCGTAAGCGTTATGATATTCTAATGATGGCATTTGTTGAACTTCTGGTAAAGTATCCCACCAAGCCAATTTATCTCTTTTGTGTATGCGACAAAGGCGAGAAAGGCGGTTGGGATCTCTTTGGTCTTTTCAAACGTGAGCTAACTCTACGAAAGGTTCCTGTCGAACATTATGCGGACCGTCTAATGGTTTCTTCTGTTGACATGGTCTTCCGTGACGAGGATATTAATATGTTCTACAATGCTGCTAATATTGGTATTAATACTGCTGATGGTGAAGGATGGGGTCTATGTAATTTTGAGCAAATGGGCGTTGGTATTCCTCAAGTAGTCCCCGATATTGGTGGATTTAAGGAGTTCTGTAATACTAATAATTCAAGCCTCGTGAAGCCGACTGTCCGTTACCATCTTCCTATGGTATATTGCCCTGTGGGTGGTGAGGCACTTGCTTGCAACCCTCACGATGTATGTATTGCCATTGAAGATTATCTATTAAACACTTCTAAGATTGACGATCATGGCAAGGCTGCTCGTGAAACGGTTCTTAAGTATAACTGGCCTTCTTGTTTATCAAATCTTGTAAAGCGACTTGAGCGTGAGAAGGAGGATATCGACGCAGAAAAAGAGACATCATAATAGGTAAAAAAATGAATATTAAATATTTACTATTAGGAATATTATTATTATTCTTCCTAATATTAATTACTTATGAAATATATGAAGGATTTTCTGATAATAAACCTGTTGCAGTAGCGGCAGATGTCCGTCAGAATAAAACATGCTCTGATCCTGATATGGCTTATATGATTGATAGATTTGATAAAGCAACTCCAGCAAAGATAGTCGATGGCTACATTAGCTGTACTTCTGGAGTAGGGGCTCAATATCCAAGAGGTGTCCCTTTACCCCCAGCTGGAACTCTTACAGCTAATAACCATCCTGGTACCTTATTGTATTGCTTGCCTGTTTGTCCTAGTGGTTATAGTGAATATTCAAACGATAATACATATTGTGTAAGAACAGATAATACATGTGTATTAAACAAAGCTTTAAGCAATACTATTCAAGGAAATTGGGGTCATGTATGTGGGCCACTATATAAAACAAATGTAAATTTAATGAGTACAATGGGTTCTATATCAACAGTTGTGAGTACAATAAATAGCCAATATAGCATGATAAATACAAATTTTCCGGCATTTTCAAATGCTGTAACATTAAACGCAAGTGGATTAGCATGTAATTCATATTTACGAGATACATTATTTAATGTAAATATTATTTCTAATTATTATGATTTAACTAGTTTTAATAACAGTATTGGTTCATATTGGATTGAATTGAGTAATAGAAAAAACAAATTTGATGGGGTTTTTAACTCATTAAATTGCGCAAACTATATGTAGATGTATTGGTATATATTATTTCCACTTATTGTTGTTGCTATACTATGTGGAGTACTAATATATTATTATACATATGAAGGCTTTCAATCTTCTTCTACGGAGGTAGATTTATCTGGAGCAGTATTAAGAAGTCCCGATCATTTTGATTTGAGTGGTGTAAATGTAGAAAAAATCGCACATGATGTGAGTGGCATATTACAAGATGCTACGGTTGATAGGAGACCAGTTGATAGTGGTGAAAGACTTTGTGAAGGACTTTTAGGACAAATTTCAGCAATGGAACAATCAATGAAGCATTATAGGAATGCTGATGATTGGGCTAATGTAAGAATAACAACTTCTGCTATACAAGCTTTAAAGAAACAACGTTCTGAGGCAGGTTGTAAAAAATAATAATACATGAATAAATTAGGTATTATGAGAAATTTTTTTAAAATTCTTAATTTAATAATATTGGGTATATTATTACTCACTTTTATTTTATATATATTAATGAAAAAATCAAATACAAAATCTATTAACGAAATTAAAGAAACTTTTCAAGTGAGAGATGATAATGATATACATACTTCTTTTTTTGATTTAAGTTCTAATTTTTATACTATTACAAAGGATGAATTATCACAACTTTCACAACCTCCAGAAGATGAAATAATATTAGATATTGGTGGAAGTTTAGGTGACTTGGACGCATCTAAAATTCCATGGGATACTGAAAATAAATCTTATAAACCAAGTGAAGCTCTGTGGGGCATTGTACCCTCACAAGCAAGTGGTATTCTATTTAATAAAATGACAAATGTTTCTCAATTATCAGATATTAATAAATTACAGTTTGATGATGATAAAAACGAATTTTTACATGAAAGTCCTTTGTTTCAAACAACTGCTACTACGCATGATGAAGAAATAAAACTTGAAGCAGCAGAGCAAGTTACAAATTTAGCATACCCTGTATTAGGTGAAGCATTAGTACGAGGTGAAATAATAGGTATGTTAGCAGCCCCATTTAAAGCAATTGGTAAAGTTATTGGTAAGGCAGCAAGTGTTATACAAAAAGCAAATGCTGTAGCTCTAGCAGTAGCAAAAGTTGAAACTAAAGGTCTTGATAAAGGTGCTTTGAGATTTGCTAGACATGTTGCAGCAGGAAAAGCAGCACAAGCTTTTAAAACTGCGGCAGCAGAAGCAGCGGCAAAGGCGGCACAAAAAGCAGCAGATAAAGCAGCTGCTAAGCTTGCTACTAAAATAGCTGCAGAACAAGCTGAAAAATTAGGAATGAAAGCTGCAAAGATGGTTGGCAAAATGGTTCAAGGCATGGCTATAACAATGGTAAGTTTAAGCGCAATACCCTTTATAGGTCCAGCACTTGATTTATTGTATATGGCTATAGTTATGCCTTTAATGATGGCTTTAACTATGAGTGGAGTTATTGATAATGCTCTCAAAAAGTTTGGGGACCCTGAAGGATGCTGTCCTCCAAATTCTGTAGCATTAGATATATTAATTCCAGATTGGGCGCAAATGATTATTTCAAATATACCTGTACTTGGCGATATTCTTAGTTTATTCTTTCCATATATGTGTTCTGTTAAAGATAGTGGAGCGTTGGTTTATAAAACTACATTGACACAGCCAAAATGGTTGGAATATGAATGGCTATCATGTTATTATCTTCCATGGCCTGAGTATAACTGTAGAACTGGCGTATCAGTTGTATATGGCAAAACATATGTTAATGATTTTGAACATCCGCCAAATAATAATGTATTATATACTACTACTGGAACATATGACCTGAGTAGTTATGTGTATTATGGTTATACCCAAAGAAGAGGTAGAGGTTATGATTGGACGAATGCGCTTGTAGGAAACTATACTAAACTAACAGATGTAGCAGCACATCAACAAAATTACTGTCAAGTAAATAGAAGATTTATTAATGGTAGAATTGATGATAGTGAAAAAAAATGTATTTTACCTTCAGATAAAAATTTCTTTTATGCTGATTTTACTGAAAAACAAATGTTAATAGATATGGCTAATTTTTATTATAAATTTGCAATTAGAAGCCCGTATCCAAATGACGATGGTACTGTAACTATAGAATATATAACTGATATTAATTATGTTGCTGCTTCATCTTTATATACTTGTGATATTATGTGTACAATGTTAAGCAAAACATACAATCCTATAACTGGTGAAGGTTATACTGAAACTGTTACATATGATAGAGATAGAAGATTTTATTATGCATGTGACAATGATGTTGCTGCGCCATCACACTGGGAAGATGTTTATTATAATACTTGGAAATTAAAAGATGATACATATGATTTAGCAGTCCGTGATTTAAATAATTACATTCATCAAGGTAATTTTAATAATACTAAATTGGATGCCTCTGTTTTACATGCGGCATATATGCAATTATTAGATAATTCAAACCGCTATGTATTTATTTCAAATATTACAATGAATAATTTATCATCTTCTACAAATATCCCAGCAGCTCAATTAAATAATTTAGTATCTAGCGATACCGTTGTACGTGATTTTTATAAAGGATATACTGATTCTCTTACACACTTGAATGATATAATTGGAAATAATTTATCTGGTGGAAGAAATCAAACAGTTATCAATAATATTATGTCGAATCTAAGAATTATTGATACCGCATCAAATGCAATACGTGATTGGCGTTATAGCTTTGGGAATATTACTACAAATAATCAATATAAACTTGTTGGGTGTACTCATATTGATGGAACCGGCTCATGCGCAGAAAATCCAAATCCAATAAATCTTGAATCAGAAGGAAGATATCGTTGTAATTTTAATGTAAAACCATATTTAATAAGTTGTGCTGGTATTAATATGTCAATATCTAAATGTATCGACGCTTCAAATGTTGAATTAGTTATATATAATTATTTATTACAGAATCCTACAAAACGTATTAAAACTATAAATAGTATAAAAGCAAAAGGTGTAAATTGTTGTGAATTTGTATGGGACGAAGTGACAATTAATCCTACAACAAAAGCTGAAACAGATCTAAAAAAGAATGTGAATACACAAGTATTATATCAACAGGATTTATCTTCTTGTAGTTTTAACTTACCTCCACCCACCTTGATTGGCTCTACATCAAACTATCTATTCGGCTCACAAACTGGTGGCACTACAGGATTAACAACGACAACATCTTTAAAAATGTTTAAAAACCCTGTAAATTCAAGTGACCCTAATTATACAAACTATACAACTTTAGAATATAAACAAGCAAAATTTAAATATCCACAATTTACACCTACAATTACTACACCAACCAGTTTTATAGAATCTAATGTTGATTATATTCCTCGTTATGACCCTGCTACATTTACACCCATGATAGATTTAGTTCGTCCTAAAAAACCAATTCGTATCTTTTATCCTGGAGAAGATGAAAAAACTTTAGGAAATTACAGTAATAATTATTGTAGCGATCCAGCAATGCTAAATAGATTTATTTTATCCTATAATGGTGATTCAAATAATATAAATAAGATTGTACAGATAGTTCGTACATATACATCTAGTTCAAATACATGTGACATGGAAGTTGATATGTTGGAAGTAGCTACAAACCATATGAAAAGAATCTCAATGACAATGAATATGGTTGAAGGATTTCAAAGCCAACCATTTAAATATCAATCAATAAATTCGAGTGGTGGCGGATTAAATATTGATAAAAATACAGATTCTCTTAGTAACCCATATCAAGATGGTATAAGTTTTGGCGACCCATATTTACGTAGTTTTCAAAGTGAAGTAGTGCCTTTTACTTCATATTTTAACGACGATTTGATTAAAAATTTTACAAACAAGACAAAAACTCTTCGTGATAATACAAACAGATTATTGGTTGGATTAACGGGAACAAGACATTTAGGAGGACCATCATGTAGTACAAAATGTCAAGATAGAGAAGTAGTCCAGCGGATAATTGAACAATATAATAAGGATGGAGCAGCTTCCACTAGATTTAAAGCAGAACAAGACTCTATATTACAAGTATTAAATTCTGCAACAAATTCATCTAATACTTGCCATGTATTAATAGAAAATAAAAAAGAATTTTATGGTGATTATTACAATGGTAATACTGCTAGTAATTATGATACTGAAAATAGACTAGCATTTAAAAGTGTTGAGATGGCAGATGCTGGAAATTGTACGTTCTATCCAGTACCCAATCAAATATATCAAGATATATCTGCTTCTGATTTAGCATTAAGTTCTTCTAGTAATTTTAATACATATATCACTCCAAAAAGGTTAGGATGTCCTGTAGTAAATTGTGGAGATCCTGCCTTATATAGGCCGGCAATGCAAGATTATATGAATAAGACTGGGAACCCAATAAACCAATCAAATAAGTATATTGCGATTGGCACTAATAAATGTGACTATTTAATTAAAACAGATATTAGTCTTTCCAATGGCTCTATGTTATCAGAACTTAGTGAAGATAGTCAAGATATCCTAAATATGGATTATGTATTAAGAGTGTCATATGATGCTCCAATATATACAACAGGGTCCTCATCAAACTGTACTGCAGATACTAGTTATAGATATTCATATAGACCAAATAATTTTGTATTACAAACTCCAGAAGATTTATCTGATGTTTTAGATAATCCAGAATATTATCAATTTCTTGATTCAAATAGTACATATACATCACCATTATTAGGTGATATAAATGATATACAAGGAAGATACGTTCATAATTTATAGATATTTAGTAGGTAAATGTTGTTATTAATATTATTAACAATTTTAATATTATTAGTAATTTTAATTGTAAATACAAGTATGACAGAAACATTTCAAGTTGATACTTCAAATGGTTTTATGAGTGCTTGTAATGAAATAAATAGAAAACGTATATTTTTAAGAAGTTATATTGAAAGACTACGAGCGCCCGTTCAAGATTTGAGTGCTACAATACTTAATGCTTATTATGGGAAAAAAGAAAATATGAACTATCAAAATCAATTTACACACACATGTCTTAATAATGGTATAAATGAGCCTTGTAAAAAACTTGCGTCTGTTGATATTTACGAGTTTCAAGTTTTACCAGATATATCATTATTTTACAGAAATCTATTAATTGGCGGAATTGATATTGATAATCTTCTACAGCAATTAAATTTCTACGCAGAATTATTAAATTGTCCTGATGACCCTAATAGTCACGCTACTAGAGATACTTCTAATAATGAAGTATTTGATAATAGTCGTGATGTAGGACAAGTTAATATTGGTAAATTATCATATGAATTAGAAAAACTATCACCATATTATCTATCTCCGGATGTCGTACAATTTTTACTTAAGTTCTTAATATCACAAGAAGAACTTAATAATCTTAATTTTACATCAGCAGATTATGTAAAACAAGAAAAGAGTATAATGTCTAAAGTACAATGTTTATATAACGGCACATGTTAATACATAGGTATAAAGATAAATTATTGTTATAAGCAAAGATTAGGATGAAAGGAAGTTCAATATTCCTATTATTATTTGGAATTATACTTTTTGGATTAGCATATTATTTTTTACAATATACTTCTGAAGAAGGATTTCAAGTTTCTGACTTACCATTTGAATTATCTGATGTATTTTTAGATAATACATTAAATCCAGTAGTAGCTGATTTTACATCATATGGTTATAATTTATATATAATAAATGATTTTATAAATTTTATTACTGATCCTGAGAATTATGATAAACCCAGAATTTGGGAAGACTATGGAGGCTTTGGTTATTGGATTTTGAATAGAAGTGAATTTAAAAATGTAAGTGATAAAATAAGAGGATATGCTTCTAAACAAGATATCAAATTTCGAAAGAATTTTAATATATGGGATACAACCACACTAAATACAAAAATTAATCCTACAAATTATTTACCAAATAATTTATACTGTGTTAGCAATATTACTGATATTTATAGTGGTTATCATTTTAAAGCTAGTTATAGTAATTATAGTGATTTTGTAATAAATATGACAAATCAAAGTAAACAGAAACTACGTTTATATGTTTATGGAACTTTTTGTAATTATCATTCAAATGATTTTCAAGAATGTATTCATTGGGGAGGTGCTTTAAATTTTAGCAATGTTAATAATATAGAATCGTATTTAAATATACCATTTTACGATCCTTACATGAATGGTTCTAATGTATCATACAGTTATGGTAATTTTTATTCTGAATTAGTATCTCGTGGTGGCGCACAATCATATTTATATGATGTAGATGTTGCTAATAATTTGAGTAATACAATTTATAATGGGCTTCGAAATTATAGTTTAAATACACTTAAAATACCTAATTCTAATGCGCCTAATACTATTAGTATAGCAATACCCCGTTATAATCCTAATGGTTCACAAAGCTATACAACACGTGATATTTCTTATTATACTATTGGTTCAACAAGTAATATATCTGATCTAAATTTACAGCAACGATTTGTAGGTAAGATGACACCTCAAATTATGGGAAAAATGCCAAATATGATGCGTCGTTATATTACAAGTTGGACGTATAACAGAACTCAAAGAACTCTTGATGCTCGATTGGGTGACAGTAGATTACATTGGCACAATGACGCTAATACTTATAATATACATAAAGCAGCATATTTACTAATGTTAGCAACGAATAATTGGCAAAAAGCTATATATGACAATAATACAGTACTTGCAGCCTCATGGTCAAATTATTTAACAAAATATTTATATACTAATATGACCGCTCAAATTAACGCTGGATGGATTGGTAATACAGCGATAAATGAAATACAAAATAGGGATTGTGTTCCTGTTACAATGGATGGTTATAGTATAACAAATCCGAACTCATTTTGTCCAAATTATAATATAAATATATTAGCAACAGTTGCATTGTTTGGAAAATATAATGATGCAACATATGGAAAAGCAACACAATTTGTATATAATAAGAATACAAACAGATACTGGGGAGGAAGAGGAGCTATTCCGCCACATACTCAAACCGCTGCTGAATTATCTGAATATTTCTATTACACAATAAATACAACAGGATCAAACCCAAATCATGCTTACAATACAACAGGGCCAAACACATGGGATTTAACCGATAATACTATTGGTTTAATGACAGCGGATTTTAAAGCGAATATGTCTAAATTATTACCAGATTACGGTATTGCTTCTGCTATTAATATTCTCGATCACAAAATGTTAGATTCTATAGCACAAAGTTTCTATGAATATTCTGATGGCTTATTTGAAATTACTAATATATATGATTTATATCTGGTTGGCTCAAATATGATGGATCTTCGTTTTGATAAAAAACAAAGACTTGCGCCAGATACGTATGTTAGTTTACGTAATCAATACATACCTCAAATTAACGCATATAATAACTTATTAGATATATATAATAATGGAACATGGGTAGAAACATACTCAAATATTAAAGATTTACAATCTAATATCTCAACGTCATTAAAGAGGCTTGAACCTATCTTAAATCCTATATATGCAACAAGCAATGCGAATCCTGATACACTACGTGCGCAAATTGGTATATTGACTAATGCAAATATTACTCTTCAAAATGAGATTGATTTTGCCACACTAACTACTGCTTCACAAATATCTACTCTTAATGCTAATAGTAATAAACAAGGATTAAGTAATTTATTACAATCAGGAAATTCAGTAGATAAATTAGCAGATTTAAACTCACAACTAAATTCTAATACTAATACTATAAATACATTATCACAGCAAATAGATGGTATTGAAACAAATGTTGCCCGTGTATTCTTTACTATGAGTAGTTCTAGCAATATAGTTATAAATGGTATTGCATTAGGTCCTAATGCAGCGCTTACATATAATCCATATTACTGTGCTGGATTACAATTGGATATGGGTCAAAGTTTAGGAAATATAAATTATTCTCCAACAATTATATATACAAAAAATGTAATACCTGATATTAATCCTTCTAACATTAATTTTATAAAACAAGCCGCTCAACTTTATATGGATGGAATAGCAACAAATTTATCCACATTTACAAGAGATACATTTAGAAATAGTAATGGTATTGTTCGTGTTGATAAAGTTTATGGATTCACTAAATTAGATGATATTACATGTGGATTTACATGGCAAGAATCTCAATATGATTTTTACATAAATAAACTAAATGTGCGAAGAATTGTAGATGTAGTATTAAAGTTTGCTTTTGATAATATTGAATATCAAAATCCTCAAATATATATTGATAATAAAGTATCAAATATATATATAAATTCTTCTAATTTAGACGTAACTGCTTCAGAATATTATGTAGAAAATACTTCAAATATTCAGAAATATAATAGCAGAATTATAGGATTACGCAATGATATTAATACATTACAAATTAATAATTCAAATATAGTCACTACTTTATCGAATTACTTATATTCTAATAAGGTTGGTTATCAAGTGTATGCTCGTGGCATGTCATATGTATCAAATGTAAATAATCCAGCATATGGTGATTCATTTAGATCCAATTTTTATAATTTAAGATATAAAGATTATAGTATGCTTGAATTATTTAATTATAATAGTATACCATTTACTTTTGATAATATTAAAGAATATTTATTAACCACAAACAATATAACTGAAGGTCCTCTACCTAGTAATGTAAATTCTATACCAGAAAATATAGAATTAAGTAATTATGATAATTGGATAGCACCATCTTTTCTAGATTCTTCTGCGTATCCTACATGGTCACCAACAACTAATTATATTGAGAATAATATTGTTAAACATAATTCAAACTATTATTATGCAAAAAGAACTAATAATAATGCTCCACCAGATAGTACTGTTCTAACCTCATATTTAGATCGTGGACAAGCTACTCCTATAGAAGTAGGTATTTTAAATTGGGGGGTAACATTTCCTGAAGTTAATTACGCAATTACATCTGCTTATCCGACTAATGCTATAAAGAATAAAATTGATGCAATTCGAACTCATAATAAAAATATAAATAGTGAGAGAATTCAATATAGTAATTCAATAAATGGAGCGTGGATGCCTAATAATGCTAGCAGAACAGTATATGGTAACAGTTATGAAGAATATTTAACAATAGAGAGACCTAATACATACAAAGGTATAACTAATAAAATTATAAATTACCGTTTGAATTTAAATAATTTATATACATCTTATAGTGATAATCAATATAGAATCAATTTAAAAAACATAGAAATTAGAAATATAAATAATACTATATTAACAACAAGTAATTTGGAAAATAATATCAGTAATACATATGCTAATGGGAGATTCAAGTTTGGTATTTTACAAAATAATAATGGAACACCTTTTACATTTTACAATTATCTAAATGAAAACAAGGGTGAAGTATATTATCCGCCATTTCAAAATAGTAATATTGATCTAAATACTAGAATGACAAATACAAATGTTTCAAATGCTTATGTAATTATACCATGGGAGCCACAAGAAGAAGAACAACTCGATAACAATGATGGCGCATGTCCCGCGAATATATTTTGTGGAAATCCTCAAGTAATGAATCAATTAATGGATTCTTATAACTTAGATTCAAATAATAATGATAAAATTGTTCGTATATTTAAGGGATTTACACCAAATGGATTTCAATGTGATTACTCTGTTGAATTGCTAGATAATAGTAATAGAACAAAAAAAGGAACAATTAGTTTCCAAGTCGTACAAAATATTGAAGATTGTTCATATGTAATTGCATCAAATTCAGGATTTAATACTGGATATTATATAATTGATAAGGTTAAATATGTAAAAGATTCTGCTACAGATATTTCTGGATATCAGTATATAACTGCGAATTTGAAAGATTTTCAAAATAATGTAAACTCATTAACATATTTAAGAGATAAGGCTTTCACTGCAGGGAGACAACTTATTAATGCAGTAGCTAATTCTCGCGCATTAACCTTTACATCACTGGGTAAATTAAATACTATATCAAATATAGCATCATGTGAAAATCTAAATTATGATAGATTATCTAATATATTAAAGAACGATCAAAGTTTCTTATTTTCTATTTTTGATAGTTATCCTTATTTCGATTCTCATATTAATAAGATTTTAAGAGTTGGTATAACTAACACTAATATGATAGAAATAGCGTTTGAAAGAATTAATTTAGGAATAAATAGTAATATAATTATCGAAAGATCTAGAAATACTGCTGGTGCATTATATCGAATATTAGAAGGTACAGATGGACGATGCGATTATAAAGCTGAATTTGTTAGAGATTCAGCGCCTATGATAGGTGCTTCTATAAATTATGGAACCGAATATAATGGAGGATTAGGTTATTCCCGTATATACAATGATTTAAATATATATAATCCTAGAGAAATATTAAAAGTAAATCCTGTAAATAAGAGAGTTATACAGTCAATATTGTATGCTGTAGAACAAGATACTAGTATATTAAAGAATAATATTAATTATGATTTTCGTTACCCTAATTCTTCTCCACGAATGATACCCATACATCATCATATTAATAGTATTCAAAAATATGAATTTATTAATCCAACAACAGTAGCATACACTGTTTTTGCATCTGCGGTATCACATAATAATTATTCATTTGATATATTAAGTTCAAATTACAACAATTCTAATTATATAACATTAACAAATGATAGAACAAATGATATTGTCTTTCCCCGACCTGATAGAAATCTAAAATATTTACTTCTAATAAATTTTGCAAAAAGTTCAGTATATAATGTATTTAATATAAATAATATTGTATTAAAACCTTTTGTATATAATAATAATAATGTACCATTGTTAGAATACCCTATATCTATTTCAAATCGTAATACATATCCACCCAGTGGATATTTCACACAAGTATCAAATGTTATTACACAGATACCAAATGATTTTGTATTAACAAACTCAATTGATTTTACTAGCGCATATATTAAAAATTTATCTGGACTGCCAAATATAGCATCATTTAGAACAGACCCTATAAATAGTAATGTATGCGAATATTACCTAAATTTAGGAAATTTACCAATAGAAAGAAAATATTTTAAAGTTACATATTATACAGATAATTGGTTTTCATCATCTTCATCAAACGTTGCTGTATATTCAATAATACCAGCAACAATAGAAAACTCATTATTTAATATTAATATTACAGGAATAAATACGAATACTTTATTAAATATATTTAAATCATATTATGAAAGTAAATATACAAATGCAACTATTGGTAATTTTCACACAGTAGATTCAGTAATAAATAATAATTTAACTGCGAGTATGTCAATTATATATTATGATAGCATGAGTAATTATGATAGTTCAAATGCTCCAAATATAAAAGAATTTAACAACGAAAAGTTTTATAAGATTTATTATTATCAAGAACCTAGTAGCTATTGGTCGGAAAAACTTACTTATACAGCAGGAACAGTTGTTTATTATAATTCATTATATTATACTGCGAGATTTGGAAATACGAATGTTACACCAACTAGTGATATTCAGGTAAGATATGGTGCTAATATGGTAGCACAAGGTCAATTATATTGGGGAACAGGTATTGTTTCTGATCCAAGTTCTACGAATGTTAGAGTTTATAAATTTACTGAAGTATCTAGATTATCAAATCCTACAAATTTTACATATTCTAATTTTGTATCAATACCTAGTAAAAATTATTATCTTGATACTATATTATGGAAATATGTGCGTTTTACACCAATACTTGATAATCCTGCTAGCCGCATTCCAGATTTTACACAAACTTCAATAAACCCTAGAAATTCTGTGGGAGCTTCAGTACCATACACAGGCCCTAGCTATCAACTAAGTCAGATTGAATTTTATATGAATAATACAAAAGTTAATATTAATACAAATGAATTATATTCAAATATATTTAATTACAATAATGTAAATGTTTCTAATAGTTCTAATGTCCGATATTATGAACAATTATATTATAATAGAAACCGCATACCTGGAGTATATAATTGGGTTTTTTCTTATGGGCCTATATTTCAAAATCCTATTTATATAAGTTTCGTAGAAGCTACAAATTTTAATGGATTCTCATTTACAACTGGTAAAAATATGAGTAAAAATTTCCCCCATTGGAAAATTGAAGCATCTACAGATAACTCCAATTGGTTATTATTAATGGAAAATAGTAATACTTTGTATTCTAGGCAACCATTTTATAGAACAAATGTATATAATTTTAAAGATAGTGTAACAAATTATAATTTAGACCAAAATCCATATTATAAACTAACTCTGTTTGAATGTGCGGCACAAATTGCCGGCGATTCATTATTAATACGCAATTTATATACTTCATATACTATTGGAAACTTTAATAATGATATGACAACTGCTTTTTCAGATTATCCTAAAGGATTAAGATTAGAAAATCTATCTTTAGTATATTATTATGAAGATTCAGACAATAATGTAGTATATCACATATTAAAGTCTAGAAACTTAAGAGAAAATACTGATGTATATTTCCTATATTCACTAGACAGTTTCATTGTTGAAAATGGGTGTGCGAGTTTAACTTCTTCTGAGCCAACATACTTATCAAATATTACACCTGAAGTTATAACAAAACTTAATACAAATAATTCTAATTGTTCAACATGGAGTTCTAGCAATGATTGTGCTTTCTATACTAAATTTACACAAACAACAATGACAAATGTTTTTAGCGGGACAACAAGTAATATATTTAATAAAGCAAAGTTTTGTTCTAATTATAATGAAAATGCTCTACTTGATATTATTAGTGATTATGTAGGCGCAAATGAAAGCATTCGATTTGACATATCATATGAAATACGCTATAAAAAAACTGATACAACTACAAATAGTTATTCATATATTATAGATAATTTGTATTATAGAAATATACAAATCTTAGATGATCTAGATTATTATGGAACAATATACTATAATGACGAAATGCCTGTAAATACAATTATTAATCAATATATAAGCTCAAATATTATTATAGCAGCAAGTAATCTTCCTTATACAAATTTAGGGACATATGAAGTTAAAATGAATCTAGCAGCTTCCAATGATATGCTATTTGAATGTGTTGCAAATACTGATGATTTAACATTCTTAAATTCTTCAAATTATACTGTAAATATGATAAATATATCTTCTTCAAATATCACAACATACGCATCTATGAATAACTTTGTATTACTTGGTACGCCTATACAAAATACTATATATAATGGTCTTGATATGAGTAATATGAAAACAAAATTAAACCCATTTAATTATGTATCCAATATTAAAAATGATTGCGGAGGTCCTGGTGGGATTAATTATACTAATTCTAATATCTTACAATTAAGGTCACGAAACCAAGTTTTCGATGCTGGCGGATATCCATTATTAGATGATAATGGTAGCCCCATATATAATAATACTTATGGCGATATATTCGATAATGATACTATAAATATACTAAGTAATAATCCCTATAATATGTTATTAGCAAGCGATACTGACCCATATATAGCATATGGAAAACAAGATTCAAATGATTCTTTCAAATACTACTATATTGTATGTATACCTGGAACTGATATCACAACCTCTAATGATAGAGTAGTGTACGCTGAATATTCCATTAAATTCTTTTATGGAAGTAATTCTACACGCAATTATTCCAATATTGCGTTTTATGAAAATTTAGAAGACCCTGAATGTAATCATTTAAATAAGACAATAACACTTCTAAATCTATATACTCAAACAAGTATTGTTACACGTATACCAATAGGAAACTACCAAGAATATGGTAGATTAGCACAATATAATACTTGTTCTAATTTTATTAATACTACATACAATGGACTAAACGATTTTGCTAATTCACCTACATCATTTTACACCAAACTATTATATACAAAGGATAGAATAAAACCATACTTCAAAAAAGACTTCGTATATTTATGTTACAATCTAGGAAACTTTAGAAATCCAGAAATTAAAGAATATTCATTAAACATAAATTCAATTACTAATTGCTCTAATTTAGATTTTATATTTAGTTATAAAAGAAATTTAACAGTTAGCCAATTAAATAACCTATCAAATCAAGGTTATATATTATATAATAATAATTCAGCATTAAATACTCGACAACAATTAAGTAATTCTGGTATAACATATAGTAACATATTAAATGACATTGGAGGTTATCAAACTCGTTATAATCCAATTAATGGAGCTATATTTTCTCAATATATGTATTATAATCCTAATAATATTGATTTCTATAATTTACAATTTGTCTGTGATTCTGTTATGAATGTTCCTCCATCATATACCAATTTACAATCTCTTGACATTGACTTAACAAATATACAATCACGTTCTATTGAATATACAAAATATGAATATATAAATGGGATATCTATTTTTTCATTTATTGTATTATTGGATGGTTTTAGTCAAACATTAGTTGATAGTGACGGTAATCCATTACCTTCATCTGACACTATTGATTATTCAATATATGTATTTTACAATACAAGTAATTCTACAGTTCCATACTGTGGAATAGAAATAAATAATTCTAATATTGACAGTAACATAGATACATACGCAACAACAAATTCGTATATTGAAAACACAATAGGAATGACAGATGCTACAAAAATGAGAATGTATGGCCTTGGTGCTACAAACCCAATATTTATAAATACAATTAATTCTGCTTTATCTAACTTGAAGAATGACGCCGCATATACTAGCAACCTTTTTACAATACGCTATATTAATACTGATTATACTAATTTACAAAATAATTATTTAGCTGCTTACTGGTTTCCAGGTAATGAACCTACTTTTGATACTTTGTTGTCAGTGCCTCCAATCGGATATCTTAGATATACAATATCACTAAGTAATATAATTTCATCAAGTAATTATAGCGCATATTTCAACGGATTTTATACACAATATGATATGGATGCTAATATTAGTTTATATTCAAATGGTATGACAGGAATTTTCTATACAAATGGGGTTCGTTCTAATACAAGTATTACCGACCTAACTGTTAATGCTCGCACATGTGTCAATTATTATACAGAACTTGATACTAATTTAACAACTATTTTATATAGTAATTTGTCATTCAGTATGCCAAATGATGATGGAAGCACTACTGATATTAGTATTGATAATACTCCTCAAGGAATTATTGCTTACAAAAAAAATATAAATGAAAAAACATATACTTACATTCTTGACTATATACTTGGCGACCCTCCCATTCACTATTATCCTTTAATTCAAATTACTTTTGTTGATAGTCCTAATGATTTTATTCCAACAATATGCTCTGATTATTTTACAACTGACCCTGCAAGTATTAATGGGGTTAGTATAGTAAATCCAAATTATCTAAGCAATATTGATATAAGTATCTTACCAAATTATATAACAACAAATGGTTTTACATCAAACATAAATTATACTCCATCAAGCGGTAGCGGTGGTGGTGGAGGTGGTGGTGGTGGAGGTGGTGGAGGTGGTGGTAGTGGTGGTAGTGGTGGTGGTAGTGGTGGTAGTGGTGGTGGTAGTGGTAGTGGTGGTGGTAGTGGTGGAGGTGGTGATAATGGCGGTGGAAGTGGTGGTAGTAGTGGGGATGGTAGTGGGGATGGTGACAGTGGATTTAAAGATTATAAACCTGCCAATTTATATAACTACAATTCAAATACATTACAGCGTGAGTCGTTCGCTGACTATCACGTAAGAGACCCCATCAAAAAGAAAATAGAAACATATACTTATTTTTCTTTAACCGCTACAAACAATTTCAGAGTAAATAATTTTACACTATACACAAATAAAGATTCTGAAGTGCCAGGCACATTGATAAAAACAGATGTCAATAGTATTATAGTACAGAATATTAGAAACTCAATAATTATTGGTTATTCATTCATTACAAATTCTATTTCACCAATATATGATCCCAAAGAATGGATTCTAAAAGCTACCAATGACGGACGTAATTGGACGACTTTAGATTCTAGGAAACTCGGCAAAACTCTAGCAAGAAACTATCAATTACCACTGTTATATCTAAATGGAAAAACAAGGGAGTTGCCACAGCCAGTAAGTAGGTTCCAAGAAAAGGTTGTTAAACAAGATTATACCATAGATAAATCAATACTTATAAAATACTACAAACAAAGAATTAACCCATCTGTAATACCAGATTATAAGAAATTCATGTATGATAGACATAATAAAGTACACTACTTTTTATACGATATATACGATTTGAATAAGAATTTGATTGGAGAAAATCTAGTTATAGGGTTTGTTTTACAAGGCGATAAAGTGAAGAAACCAATTCTGTATGAGAATGAAGATGGAACACAAGTACCTTTTGATTTGACGAAGAAACACATGAAACAATTCTGGGAAAAGAATATTATGGTACCTTTGGTATTTGAAGAGTTTTAAATGCGTCCGGATAAAATATAAGATAATAGTAGATGAATAGAAAATATAAAGGTGCCGGCTGCGGCTGTGGTGCTTCAAGGTCTTTAGGATTTCCTCAAACTGGCGGGCAAGAAAATGGTATGACTGGATTTTCTAGTAATGGTGGAATATTTACTGAACCAAAAAGGAGAAGAAGTGGAATGGGAAATAATGGAATGGGAAAAACAGCTTCAAGAAGAAGAAGAAGAAAGATGGGAAATAATGGAATGGGAACTATTAGTATGGGAAATAGTGGAATGGGAACTAGTGGAATGGGAACTAGTGGAATGGGAAATAGTGGAATGGGAACTAGTGGAATGGGAAATGAAACAAAAAGGCGACCCACTAGAATGAGAGGGGGTAATAAACTACCTATGGCAAATTCTTTTGTAGGCGGTCAAGGGATTATGGATACTCTTAGAAATACACTTAACATTTCATCACCTCCTCCATCAAATGAAACACCTCTGATTGCACCTACAGGTCCCACTACAGCGTATCCTTCGACTAGAAATGTAGTAACTACTCCAACATCATCTACTGTAGCAACTCCTATAGCAACTAATGTAGCAACTACTCCAACATCATCTACTGTAGCAACTCCTATAGCAACTAATGTAGCAACTAATGTAGCAACTCCCAATATTTCTTATGGTGAACAATTACCTGAATTAAATAATGTTAAAGCTAAAACAACTGGGTTTTTAAATAGTTTAGCTGCACTAAATCCTTTTAGTTCAACAGAACCCGAAGTAACAACTGGAGGACGTAGAACTAAACGCAACAAGACAAAGAAGTCTAAGAAGTCTAAGAAATCTAAATCTCGTCGTTAAATAGGTAAATGGTATACTACGCAATACCTTCTTATAATAGAGCAGATGGTCTCTATAAAAAAACACTAACAATTCTAAAAGATTATAATATACCAGCAAAAGATATTACAATTTTTCTACATTCAAATGAAGATAAAGAATCCTATGAATCTGTAATACCAAAAGATATGTACGGAAAAATAGTCGTCCATGGTTTACCAAAAGGTATCGGTAAAGTTAGAAATTTTATAATGGACCATTATCCATTAAATACAGAATATGTTTCTCTTGATGATGATGTAACAGGTTTTCTAGAAGCTGTAAATACTAAATTAAAACCTATTAAAAGTTTTAAAGATTTAGTAACTAAAGCATTTAGTTTATGTAAAAAGAATGAGTTTACATTATGGGGATTATATCCAGTATGTAATGCGTTTTTTATGAAAGGTGAACCCATAACAACAGATTTACGTTTTATAGTGGGGGGATGTATGGGGATGATTAATAAAAGAAGACATGTCACATTAGATCTGAAAGAAGATTATGAATTAACATTAATGTCAAATAAAAAAGATGGGGGTGTTATCCGTTTCAATACTATATGTGTAAAGCATAATACAAATTCAAAGAAAGGTGGTATAGGTCAAGACCAAAAAGAAAGAGTGAATGAATATAAAAAGGCAGCTGCTTATTTAATGAAAGAATACCCAGAAAGTGTAATATTAAATAAAAAAAGAGAAGGAGAAATTCTTTTAACACGCAAACAATCTGCGTCTAAGAATAAAACTTTAAAAAAGAAGCAAACATAATATGAGTGAAGATGTTAAAAATTTACGCACCCGGTGTGGATATATACCAAGTGAGTGTATTCAAACATTTGAGAAAAACTTAATGGATACTGGAGGAGTAGCGCTCGGAAAATCATTACATTTTGGAATTGATTTAATTGTGAGTGGAGGTCTAAATTCGTTCTTTAAAATTGTATGGAATTATGCATTGAACCATATTAATATTGGTTCAGTACGTATATTCATGTATCTTAAAAAACGTATGAGCGAGATTGATGAATTAATTAAAATATATCCCGATGAAACACTTTATAATAATTTAGATTTCCAACAAAAAGTTGGAGAGATTATTCTTATTCTTC
>Ga0136644_10000864_pt1 | contig 24324 bp, 16 predicted proteins | sample C_130820_EF_Meta_FD_94780 | JGI IMG/M metagenome (GOLD analysis project Ga0136644, IMG submission 94780) | Freshwater microbial communities from Lake Croche, Canada to study carbon cycling - C_130820_EF_MetaG (v2) (version 2) | ecosystem: Environmental > Aquatic > Freshwater > Lake | place...
TATTGGTGCAAAACGTCCCGAATTTGTTAATCCATATGTTGCCGAAACTATATTTACCCACCATATACCATAATTAGTAGAAAAATATAAAACGTTATTACCATCCGAGCCCCCCATCATATATTGACCTGACGCAGATACTGATGCACCCCAGTAATTAGATCCGTTACCAATAATACTACTAGATACCTGAGTCCAACTTACTCCATAAGTACTCGATACAAAAAATGCTCCACCTTGAAAAGTGAGGGATAACATATATTGGCCAGTTTCAGACATAGAAAACCCCATAAAATTATACGTACTGCCACTTGCAGGAGAATAAGATGTTGAGAAATTTATGCCATAATCTGTAGACATAGTTATTCTCCATGGATTACTATAACAACCATAGATAATATATTGTCCTGTTGCTGAAATCGCACTGCCATTAAGTTGCGCTGAAACAATTTGTCTCCAGGATGCCCCATAATTAGATGAAAACCATCCGCCATTACCATTAATTGTTATTATCATATATTTGCCTTCATTTGACAACGGCAATGAAGAAATTCCGCCCCCTCTAGTCCCGCCTACAATGGCAAAAGCAAGTTTCCAATTTGTACCATAACTACTAGACGTGTATGCATTAGTTTGACCAGCAACTAACATATATTTTCCTGTATACGATACATAACAAACGATAATGCCCACGCCACCACCAGGATTTAACGATGTATTTACGCTCCAATAATTTCCATAATTACTTGATAAATATATATTGCTCGTGCCTCCAACAGTTAAAACATATTGTCCATTATATGATGTCGCTACACAATTATATGTATCTGAAGAAGGAAGTCCAGTTCCTTGGTTTTTGTTCCAGTATTGACCGATATAGTTTTGGCCATTAGCAGGGAATGGGAATTTTGCTAATTGGACTGTACCAGTCGATGTCGGAGAAGTTGTTGATAATAAATATTGCCCATTTGCGCTCATGGATATAGCCGAGTATCCATAAAGAGAAGTAAAAGCCGACCAGGTTGTTCCATAGTTTGTCGAATAATATCTATCAAAAACCATAATCTGACCAGTATATGATACATTTACACCTAATGGCTGACCAAGATATGAACTCGTGGTAGTAAAAAAATTTACACCATAGTTAGTTGATAATGCACATGGCTGCCCACCTGTCCATTCGCCTACTAAAATATATTGACCATTGCCCGACATTGACGCTCTGCCCATATTACGAGCACCAGTACTAGCTGATATAACAAAAGACACGCCGTAATTGCTACTTACACGAACGTTATTACTGCCACCAACTCCTCCAATAAATACATATTGACCGGTTGCAGACATTGCAACACCGCCATATCTGCCGCCAGTTATAAGAGTTGTGAAATAATTGCCATAGTTTGATGACAATACTGTATTACCATTATCACCTACATAAATTAAAAATTGAGCATTACAAGAACAAGCAAAAAATATCTGCGGATTGGTACCAGACCCTGGTGCGCTAGCAGTAACGAACCAATTTGCGCCATAGGTGCTTGAATAACTAATATAGCCACTTGTATTTAAAGCAATGATGTATTTTCCATCGCCAGATACTGTAACGCCACCATTCGTTCCATATCCAGTAACATTATACCAGAGATTTCCATAATTTGTTGATATCCATAAGGAAACTGTTCCGCTAGTTTGAACAACAACTTGTAATTGGCCACTATATGACATTGCAGTCTCGGCATAAGTTGCAGATGTGGGGAGCCCTGTGCCAGGGTTAGTAGTCCATATTGATGGTGAATTAATTAGTGAAAAGTTTGGCACCAATGAACCATTGTTTACCGCCGTCACGAGACTTGTTCCATCTTTTGACATACCTAAGCCCCAATAATTTTTGGGAATACTAATTGTGCCACCACGAATGCTGCTTATAGGAGTTACTACTTTAAATGTCGAGCCGCTATTACTTGAATAATAGACGTATCCGTTCGTATAAGCCACTGAAATCTTGGTGCCATCATTCGAAATTGCAACCTTATTTGAGCCATTATCCATCGAAATCAAATCAGTAGGAAGACCATTATTGGTATAAAGTTGGGTCCATGTCGAACCACTATTATTTGAAACATATAATCCATATCCAACGACGTTTGCAGCGGCCACAATTTTGGTACCGTCGCTTGAAATATCAACACATGAAAAACTAATTGCGGGAAGTGTGCCGCTCGTAACGGTAGACCACGTTGAGCCGTTGTTTTGTGATATATAAAGTCCACTCGACCCACAGTCAGCCATTACTACAGTTCCTACATCGGAAACTGCTACTCCACGCACATCGACCAATGTTATTGTTCCTCCAAGTACATTTATTGTTGTAGGGATGTTATTGGCTGACCATGTTGATGCATTAATTTGTTTAATAAAGGCCGTATTAATAGAAACATATAACGCACCTGTGCCACTAGTGCTTTGACCAGCGACTATTGTGCTACCATTACCAGAAATCGCTAAACAATTCGACCACGACGAGCCATCACTGGTTCCCGTTACCGTAGTTTGAACGTTTGACCAGAATGAACCTGAATTTGTGCTTGTATAAATTGAACCACCATTAATTGTTGCAACCAAATATGTCCCATCGCTCGAAATTCCAATATTTGCCCAATTCGCCGACGTAGGCAACACGTTATTAGATGTAATAATGCTAGCCCACGTTTGGCCAGTATTCGTCGAAATATAAAGCGGTCCATTATTGGCTGCTGCGACCATTATATTAGCGGCACCAGAGATATATACGTCGGACCAGGATTGCACCGTAGCATATGCGGTCCACGTTTTACCGAAGCTCGTGGAAACGTATATTTGACCACCTGATACTGAGGCAGCCATATATTGGCCAGTCAATGACACAGCGATGTCTGTGTAGGCGAGTGCTGAGCCATAAGGCGTCCAAGACGTTCCCATATTGGTCGATACATAGATTTGAGAACCTGATGCAATGACTGCAATTGTCGAGCCATTTGAATTCATTGAAATTGCTGACCAAGCTGCTGAAGACAATGACGATACAGTTGACCAATTCACGCCCGTATTTGTACTTAGGTAGACCGATTGTCCATTTACAACAGCAGCCATAACATAATATCCTAAGGCATTTGTGCTAGGTGAAACAGCGACCCCGTTCCAAGCCAATTGATATGTGATGCTAGTACCTAAGGGCGCGGACCAAAAAACGCCTGAGTTAGTTGATAAATACACAAACCCACCACCCGTGTTGTTGGATGCAGCCAAAATATATTGACCATTTGAACTAATCGCGGTATCGTTCCAATCTTGCGCAGTAATGTTTGACACATTATATGTATAGTTTGTCCAGGTAGGATTATATCCATAGTTTTTCCCAGTAAGTTGGTTATACAAATTATTATATTGTCCTGACAGATTACTACGACTAATGCCGTCGCAAATAGCCCATCCACTAGGATCAGTGACACCACTAAATAGTCCCAATGTTCCTACGTTCTCGACTATCGGGATGCCGTTTATGTTAAAACTCATCGTTTAGGTGTGTGTATATATATTAAAACCGATTTTTTCACAACAAATCTAATAATATTATGACGTTATCATAACATTATCATATGCTTAGCTGTCTTTGTGCACCTGCACCTTGCTGCGTATTCGATATTTCGTCTAAACGTTGTTGTTGCAGCGTATCTATCGTCACATTATTAGACAATTTATCTGGTCTATAGTTATCGGGCGGCGTATTAATAAACTTAATATCATCGCTAGCAGAAACATAGTTATACATTTGACGACTGCCCCCCTGCCCCTTTGCACTAAGCTCTTCAGGACTCATATTATAATCCGTGTATTGCTCCGATACGATATTCCCAAAATTTGCTAAAGAAAAACTCGCAGGTTCTCCATGAAATCCCGTCGCCGCAGCATTGAGCTGTTTGAGTTGCGGATGCATATGTTGCATGATTTCGTCGCCTAGTAAAACACGGTAACTCTGTTTTATTAATAAAAGCGCCGGCACGCTATGAATATTTGGTGGTAAAACGACCTTACTGCCGTTCTCTAAAATAATAAAAGTTTGGTTAGTTTTTTTATCGACAGTTCGTTTATCAATACATATGAAACTGAGTTTATCGGCCATATTGCCCTTGACAAGAGTTTGAACCAACTTTTGGCTATGTTTACAATAATTACTATAGTATAGAATGTCCATGGGGTTTTTGTCGTATCGTATTATTATATATGACAAAAAACAGATATGTGGTTTTTCCGCGCCAAATGTTTTATTATTATTCTAAAAGGAATGACTTCTAAGAAAATCAGAGACCCTACTACTTAGCCACGCACATAGAATGTAACAAGCGGTTCTGGAAATAGAACACCAAATAGCCTAAAGAAAGACCAATGATTTGGACATAGTAGTCAAGGCCCTTGCGATTCTTAAGACCGTAGAAAATGGCGGGCACAATGAAAAGCACTAAAAGAACGAATCCGAATATAGACAAGAAGTAGAAATACATGCAGTATTGGATGTCGAGAGGACCAAAGAGGATTTCGAGCAAGTCAGCCATTATAGAATAGGATTAGAAATTTTGTATCAAGAGTCCAATGTTTTTTATTTTTTATAGGTTTGTTTCGTTTTTTCTAAATATTCAAGGCCGTTATATTTTTATAATATAATACACTATTGTTCCATCTGTGCTTGTCGTATTACTAATTTGCGGCGGTGTATATGTTGTATTTGGCACTGTGGTACTACCAACATAAACTAAGCCCGCATTTATTAAATTATTATATTGGCCAGATGCATTATTGCGACTAATGCCGTCGCAAATTACCCATCCACTAGGGTCCGTTGCACCAACGTATGGCGCAACAGCACCTGTAGGTGGAACACTAGCAATTGAATTAAAATTATAACTCATCTAGTTGTTCAATATATAATAATAATCACATAAAAATTACCTAATGATAAATTATAATCATATAGTATCGCGGATGGATACTCAAACAATATGGAAAATTATTAACCGCTATTTTGAGGATAATCCACAATGTTTAGTAACACATCATATTGAATCCTATAATGACTTTTTTCGTAATGGTATTTTCCAAATATTCAAAGAGAAGAATCCGATTAAAATTATGACGAGATTTGACAAAGAGCTAAACGATTATCGTTCTCAATGTATCATGTATTTTGGTGGCAAAGATGGCTCTAAAGTTTATTTTGGTAAACCCGTGATATACGACGATAACGATAATTCGCATTATATGTATCCAAATGAGGCGCGGCTTCGTAATATGACCTATGGAATGACAGTTCACTATGATGTTGAAGTCGAATTTATTACAATATTAGAGGATGGCGAAATGCCGACCGTAATAGGTCTCGAAGATGCCGAGACCTATGGCGGTTACGACTCTGATTCAGATTCAGACTCAGAGTCAGAAAAAACGGAAACGCAAAATGGAACGACTGTTGGTGGGGCACCCAAAGATAAATCTACTGGTCCGCCAAAGCGCAAAAACCAGCGTCGCCGTATCCCCGTCGAGCTCACCCCCGCAGAAACTGCTCTCTTCAAAGAGGCTACTGCAAAATCCATGATTACACCTAATACCCAAAAAGAAACTATTGTTCTCGAAAAGATATTTTTAGGTAAATTCCCCATCATGGTTCAATCTAACTACTGTGTCCTTTCTGGCCTTCCTCGCGAAGTCCGCCATACGATGGGCGAATGCAAAAACGACATTGGTGGATATTTTATTATTGACGGTAAAGAAAAAACCGTAGTAAGCCAAGAGAAATTCGGTGATAATATGTTATATATCAAGGAATCCACGGACGAAACCTATTTATATTCTGCCGAAATACGCTCCGTAAGTGAGAACGTCGCCAAACCTATTCGCACACTCTCTGTAAAAATCGTCGCACCGACGCCCACATATACCTATAAAAATATCGTTGTCAATATCCCCAACGTCCGTAAGCCAGTCCCCCTCTTCATTGTTTTTAGAGCTCTTGGTATCATATCCGATAAACAAATTATTACCATGTGTCTACTCGACCTCGATAAACACGAGAACCTAGTCGACCATTTTATTCCCTCGGTCCACGATGCCGGAGGTATTATGACCCAGCGAAATGCACTCAAATATATCGCCACGCTAACAAAGGGCAAAACCATCTCCCATGCCCTTCTCATATTAGCCGACTATTTCTTACCCCATATAGGTGAGGTGAATTTTACGCAAAAGGCTTATTATTTGGGCTATGTCGTATTCCGGCTTCTCAATGTCTATGTTGGCGTCGAGCCACCTACCGACCGCGATAATTTTAAATTCAAACGTATTGAGCTTGTAGGTGCACTCATGTACGACCTTTTCCGCGAATATTTTACGCTCCAACAACGGCAAATTGAGCTCGGCTTTGAAGAAAAAGTCCATTATAACCAGAGCATCTATGCGAATAATCTAAAAGGGCTTATTCGGGAAAACTATAAGGATATTTTTATGGAACGCGCCGTCGAGGCCGGATTTAAAAAGGCATTTAAGGGGAACTGGGGTGCTAGTGCGCATACGAAGCGCATCGGTATTATCCAAGACCTCAATCGGTTGTCTTTTAATTCGGCGCTTAGTCATTTGCGTAAAACTAATCTCCCCCTAGATGCAAGCGTAAAACTAGTCGGTCCACGTGTGCTCCACAATACGCAGTGGGGTATTTTTGACCCCATTGATACGCCCGATGGTGGTAATATTGGCTTACATAAACATCTATCGATTTCGGCCTATGTTACACAGGGATATTCGAGAGAACCTATGATTCGCTGGTTACGCGAAAAGGGCCGTATGAAGTTATTAGAAGAATGTAGTCCCGCTATTTTAGCGACTATGACAAAGGTTCTCGTAAATGGTCTCTGGGCTGGCGCTATTACAGAACCGATTGAGGTCGTTGAAAAAGTAAAATTGTATAGGCGTAACGGTCTTATTCCTATTTATACGAGTGTGACTTTTGATGTTGGGCAAAATACAGTGTTTATTTATACCGATGCGGGGCGTATTTGCCGACCTATTTTTTATAAGGATTCGGAAACTGGAAAGTTCTCATTTGAATTACCGTCTGTAAAAAAACATTTGGAAGATGGCGATTTCACGTGGGCCCAACTTGTTTCTGGATTCAATCAAAAGGCGGACAAGAATTTCAATATAAATGGTTACCGAATGTATGAACTCGGCGATTTATATGAGAACATTGATTCCGAGGCGAATCCCGCTAGATTAAAGCGATTCTTAGAAGAAAAGGCGATTATTGATTATATTGATACGAATGAATCAGAAGATGCACTTATTGCTATGAATAAGGAGGCATTAGGACCGAGTGACAGTGTTTCAAAACATACCCATTTAGAAATCCACGAATCCCTTATTTTCGGTATGATGTGTAATCTCATTAATTTCCCCGAGAACAATCCTGCCACGCGTAACTCGTTTTCGTGCGGTCAAAGTAAACAGGCATGTTCAATTTATCATACGAATCACCAAGTGCGTATGGATAAAACCGCCGTGGTTCTCCAATCTAGTCAAAATCCGTTGGTAAAAACCCGATATTTGGAACATATCAACCATGAAGGTAACCCTTATGGCGAGAACGCAATCGTGGCGATTATGTGTTATACTGGCTATAACGTAGAAGACGCGGTTTTAATTAATGAAGGTGCATTAAAACGCGGCCTTTTCAGAACAACATATTATAGCACATATGAATCACATGAGGAAAAGAGCAAAGGTGGGGACGCGGTATCGCAAAAATCTTTCACGAATATTGAGAACAATATAAATGTGGTTGGCACAAAACCCGGATACGATTACAGTAAATTAGATAAATACGGGCTTGTTCGCGAAAATACCGAAATTGATGATAAAACAGTCTTGATTGGTCTTACAATGAATAATTCTGAGAACCCCATGTCAAAAATAGATATGTCTAAAACACCCAAAAAGGGCCAATTAGGTATCGTAGATAAAACATTTATTACCGATGGCGAAGAAGGTACGCGAATTGCTAAGATTCGCATCAGGGAAGTCCGCGTTCCAAATATTGGAGATAAAATGGCTAGTCGAAGTGGACAGAAAGGCACGATTGGCTTAGTGATTCCCGAGTCAGACATGCCCTTTACAAAAGACGGACTCCGACCCGATATTATTGTAAACCCCCACGCCATCCCTACACGCATGACAATTGGCCAATTAGTCGAAACCATAACTGGTAAGGCATGTGCAATTTACGGTGGGTATGGCGACTGCACAGCATTCGTCAATAATGGCTCCAAGGTCGGCGTATTTGGCGATATGTTAGTAAAAGAAGGCTATCATTCGAGTGGTAATGAAATCCTTTATAATGGCATGACCGGAGAACAAATTGACGCCGAGATTTTCATAGGACCCAATTATTATATGCGTTTGAAGCATATGGTAAAAGATAAAATCAATTTTCGCGCTCTCGGGCCACGCACGGCCCTAACCCGCCAGCCAGTAAGTGGCCGTGCTAACGACGGTGGTTTACGTATCGGCGAAATGGAACGTGATGCGGTCATTTCGCATGGCGCTGCCGAATTCTTACGTGAGTCGATGATGGAGCGTGGTGATAAATACTCGGTGGCAGTATGTAATAATACTGGCATGGTGGCGATTTATAATCCATCTAAGAATCTATTTATGAGTCCTATGGCTGATGGACCTTTACGATTCGTGGCATCTTTGGATGGTAAAGATATGAACATTGAGAACATTACTAAGTTTGGTCGTAATTTTAGTGTGGTCGATGTGCCATATTCCTTGAAATTATTAATCCAAGAATTACAGACATGTAATATTCAAATGCGACTTATTACGGAGGATAATATTAAACAAATGGAGAACCTTTCGTACTCTAAAAATATAGATATGCTTTTATTTAAGAAGGATGTTACGCCGAAATCCATTGTTGATGAAATTAAAAAGAGCTTGCAAGGCCAAGGAACGGGCCAAGGAACGGGCCAAGGAACGGGCCAAGGAACGGGCCAAGATACAAACCTAAAAACCCCCGAAGTAAGTGTTTCGCCTGAAATTGGTTTTCCAGAGGCGTTATCACCTGCTTATCAACCTACAGACGAAGAAATTGATGAGATTGCTCGCATTCAAGAAATGTTAAAGAAATCAGGTGAAGCTAGTTCTCCAGAATATAATCCATATGGTGATGATTCGCCAATTTATAATCCCGATGAAGCATTACCAAACTTTAGTCCACATAGCCCCACTTCACCGCCACCATTTCAAAAAGATTTCAGTCCCCATAGCCCAACATCACCACCTAATTTCCAGGCATTATCCCAACAGGCAGGTGAATATAGAATAAATGAACAGGTTCATTACCGCGGTGATATTCACCCCGAACGCTATTGGCTAATTAAAAACATTGGCGATACATTTATTACGATTGAAACGGGCAAATACGACGAATATGACGATACGGATACAACGCAAGTGGTTACTGCATTAGATATTTATAGAGATGGCGATGTTCCTTATAATTCACCCTATTTAGACCCATTACAAACTATGGCTGGATTACAACCTGACGAAATGTTGGGGGGAATGTCTGGCGCAGGTGCACCTAGACCCAATATGTCGAACATTGGTTTTGGTTCTCAGCCCGCTATCAATTTTGCGCCCGTTTTTAAAATAATGAATGGCGGCAATGATTTTTCAACAGACCCAATGGGTCAAGATCCAGTTCAGCAAGTTGGCGAACAGTTACAAACAAATGGCCTCCTTCAAATGCCAACCCTTGCATCAAGCTCACAAAAATCATCTGAGCCTGAAAAATTAGACTTTGGTAAATTAGTTATCAAAAAGGTTTAAACAATAGATTAGAATGATTATATATGGACGAACGACTTGCATTTTGCTTTGGAAAAGATACGCATTTACCAATATTATTAGGTTTTTCAACATATTTACGTGAAGAAAATCTGCGCATGTGCAAATCAAAACTAGTATTTTCTAATTCTGATTATTCAGTTGTTCATAAACGTATACCAATTGACAATATCGATATTTTTATCACTTATTCTGAAAAGTCGCCATTTGGATGCATTAGGGGCTATGTTTATAAAGACGGCAAGGAATACGCTATATCAGAGACCCGAGCCTATGTATCTTTACAAATAGGCAAGTATTGCTATGATAATATATGTGTGATAAAACTAGACGAGAATATATTTGTATCTGAAAACTCAGTACAGAGTATTGAACTTACCGTTTAAAAAATTGAATATAAAAAGACATAAAAGTATCTTCCCACATAGTATAACAATGACGTCCAGTAATAAAATTTTGAGTATTTATAAGTCGAGAAACACCATTATCGAATTGCTCGACCACCAAGACTATAATACCGAAGAATATGAGGGGTTTAGTATCAACGAAATTGACGCGATGTTTACAAACTCGCAATTAGATATGTTAGTAACAAACCGCAAGAATCAGCGTAAGGCATATATTAAATATTATTTGACTGCAAAGCAAATCCGCCCAGCAAATTTAGACGAAATTATTGAGGACCTCTTCGTAATTGAAAACGTGCTAACAAAACAAGATACGCTGATTATTATTACGGAGGATGAGCCGAATGATACGATTCTAACTAAGATGAGATATTTATATGACCATGATGGGATTTTCGTCGTCGTCCATAATATTAAGCGCCTCCAGTTCAATATTTTAAATCATCGGTTAGTGCCCGAATGTATTATTTTGGACGACCCGGAAATCGTAAAGCTCAAGCAAAAACATAACATTAAGGATTTGATGCAGTTGCCCGAGATTTCGCGGTTTGACCCCCAGGCGCTAGCTATTGGTCTAAGACCCGGCCAAGTATGTTTATTTAAGCGAGAAAGTGCTACAGCGATGTTTTACGATTATTATCGCATATGTGTATAACATAAAATGTTGAAACGTATCAAAAAAAATATCTCAATAATATAGTAGTAGTATGTCTTCGCAAATAATAGTTGGATATAATCCTAATGATTTTTTTTATTCAGACGCAGAAGCGCAAGGGACTATGCCTACAGTTGATGAATGTTCTACAATATATAATCCAGACAGCACAACAATCGATTGGGCAACTAAATGTAATGAAAGCAATTTTCAAATAACTAATAACTTAACAGTAAGCGGAAAAGTATCGAGTGGAACAAATATTATAACTACGAAAGATTCTATAGCAAAAGATAGTATTCATATCGGCGCTCTGGTAATAGCTAACGCTGGAGTAATTCCCGACGGGACAGTAGTAAAATCAGTAGATGAACAAAATAAAAAAATCTTTATCAGTAATAATGCAAACAAAGATGTTACTACATTTTCTGATTTTACATTTTCACTTAATAATGGCAATACATGTATAAGCAAAGAGTTATGTAGAAATAAGACATATGTGGAGCAACTTGTTGCTATTGAAAATGGACATTCAGGTGCTGATGAAAAGTATTATAATACCAAAGAACAATATAATGAACTCTTCATGAGCACAATGAATTTAGGCATTGGATGTTTATTTTTAGGCTATGCAATATACATGAATAAGTGAAAAAGACAAAGTGAAAACCAAATTAAAAATATTGGTATAATATAAACAAAATAATTTATATTATAAATGGGGTTTTCTAGAGACCCGGATGGAACAATAACTGGTATAAATAATGAAATAACATCTGACAAAGCCAAGTTAATTGATAATATACCATTTGATTTTAATGACAAAAATAAAGAGAAAGCAAGTGGCGAAATTTTTGAAGATTTAAATAATAACGTAGCTAATTTGAATTTTATAGATAAACAAGTAAATATTATTAATGCAGCAAATTATGGGAGCGTAACGCGCGCGCTTTTAAACTCCGCAAAAAGTAATTATAAACTGCTATACAATGGTTATTTATGTGCTAAAAAAGGATGGACACCTGATTTGACAAATGATACCTGCACAGAGTATGGAACAACAGGAACAAAAGCAACGTCAGCAACAACAGCAACAACAGCAACAACATCAACATCAGGAACATCAGCAACATCAGCAACAACAGGAACTGGTGCTCCACCAATCCAGGAATTTTCTAAATATAATTACCCTTCAGCAGTTACAACAGTTGGACACAGAGAATCATTCTTAGGCTTTGGTGAATTGGAAAAAACATATTCTAATGATATTATAACTATGCCGTTTTTTGAAGGATTAGTCGGTTTCGACGAAAATGCGATGGGCGGAAGTAATGCTATGAACGCAGAAAAAAAACTATTAGACGATTTATTAGATTTTAACATAAAATATCAGCGATATTTACATTGCAATGACCAAAATTTAGAGGGCGATCAAACTTGCTCATCATATGAATTTTCAACTTGCAAAGAGAAAAATGGCAGTACAGATTGTCTTTCAACCAAAATAAAAAATTATCTAGGCACAACTGGTCAAATTGGAACGTTAGAAAGCGACATAACTAACGCGAAAAATTATTTGAAAGCGTCGTCATTGAGTCAAACTGATTATGAATCAAAATACCAACAAATATTGCGAGACCAACAATATGTCGTCGGGCTAAGAAACGAATTAGACTTGAAATTAATTGCCTTACATAACCCAGAAAAATCAGTATATTCTGACTATAAAACCAATTTTGATTCAACCATATATTCTGGCATATTAGTATCAGCTTTAGCGACATCAATCATTTATTATATTTTTACAGAGCTATAAAATTCTCAAAGTATATTAGATATGTCAATTGCTAATACACTTAATAATATAAACCCTATTCTAATTATTCCGTTTAGTGACCCCTCTATAGATTTTAAATCAAATAAATTGTCTCTAGATAAACCATTGTATGATAATAGTTTTAATTATACACACGTCGGTAATTATGTAGTAAAAGCATCTTCTTTTGCTGATGACTCGACTGCACCTTATAATGCATTTAATAATTTTAGTTCAAAATACTGGCAGACTGATTTTTCAGGAAATTCTGAATTTGGTAAATCCAAATTAGTTGACGTGAATTACACAGAATATAGTCAAGACCCATATTCTAATTCGCATGTCACAAATTCGTCTTATAGGGGTGGTGGCGATGAACAATCAAATTTATTTTCAACAAAGGTGGGTTCTACTGCTATTTCGGGCGAATGGTTACAAATCCAGTTACCAAAAGACACGCCTATTTTTTTATATAAATATGCAATATTAACGCCTATTCCAAGTGGAGGAATATCATCATTTCCAAGTAAATTTATGTTAGTTGGCTCAAACGATGAGACTAATTGGGAATTAGTTGACAATCAAAACATAGAACAAAAAATTGACACGACTGACCAAACGCCAGTATTTTTTAATGTTAATGTTACGAACGGTTATACATATTACCGTCTTATTATTTCTGAAATGTTTAAAGAAAACAGCGTTTTACGAATTAGTCAATTCGTTCTTTATGGTACACCAAAACAGGTCGTAAATAAAGACGCATTTACAAATATGGGCGCTGGACCAGTTTTTATTCCATTTAGTAGAGACATATTTAGACCCTATGTAGATTATAAAACTTCTCAACCATTGAACTCATTTGATACAAATAAGAAAACAGAAGCCTATGTCTTACAAGACAGTGTGCGAACAATACCAAGTTCATGGAGTTCAGATATGGTTTTGCCAAGTGCCCTATTTACTATTTTAGCAATTTCATTTGCATTGTATTTGAATAAAAAATAGAGACTATTGGTTTATTTTATTATATACCACGTTATATAATAAAAAATACTTATATATATTAGTAATGGCAACTATAAGTACGGACACATATTATGATACTAATTCAAATATATTAGGAAATAGTCAAAATCAACTTAGTGGATTATTAAATAACATTGGGACGTCTTATAAATTTTTATATTTTAAACCAGATTCAAATGGCTATCCAACCGGTTATGGAGCTTGTTATGCATCCAAAGAATATTCTAATGGAGCATCAGTTCCAATGGTGCCTATTAATACATTAACCGGTACTAATAAGATGCTCCACACAAATGAAAGTTGCAGACTAAATGCCGCACTCTTGCAAACTGATAATAAATGGAAAGAACAAGAAACACTTAATAAGTGGCCATCGTCTCAAATAAAACCAGGGTTAAACTTCAAAACTGTAACTGGATACATGGGACAAAATGCAAAGTATTTTATAGGACAAACTGGGACTAAAACGGGTTTAGCAACTGATTTTTCCGAGACGGCGAATACAAACGGCTCGACTGGTGCATATTCAGTTGAATGGTATGGTTTCTTTAAACCATTAACGACGGGAAATTGGACATTTACGATAAATAGTACAAAAAATAATTTCTTATGGGTAGGCGACGTTGCAGTAAATGATTATACGTATACTACCGCTCAATTGACTAGTGGAAAATTACAAACATTTACATTTAATTGCAATAAAGGGCGCTTATATCCCATTCGTATTCAATGCGGGTTTGTAAATCAAGGCGATATATTTAGTTTAAAAGTGTCGGACCCTATGTCTGCTGATAAGGTATTGTCTAATATATTTTTGACTTACTATAATGCGGATGGAAGTGTATTTGAAAAACAGATGATGTATTATGCACTTACTGATTCTGGAACACCCGGATTATATAACTGTCTTGTATCTAGCCAAGCAGCAGCAGACCTACCTAAGTTTAAAACTCAACCTGGTTCATATTTATTAAAAACTATTTGGCAATTATTAAATGATGGCGACCCAGGATTAAGCAAATATAACAAGTTTCAATTTGTTCCTAGTACTAGTAGTAGTACTAGTAGTAGTACTAGTAGTAGTACTAGTGGTAGTACTACTAGTACTAGTACTAGTGGAACCCTCTCTATAACTACAAATGGCGGTTCCATTATTTCCAGTATCACTGACGCAGCCACAAAAACCAATATTACTTTCACCGCACCAGTTCCATTAACATTATCTGATAGTGGTCAATTATCAAGCGGTTCTACAAATATAAATACAGTACCATCCAGTAATTCACAAGTTGTAGTAGCAAACAACGATTGGCTTGTTTATGCATCAGAAAATAAAACTCCTTCTTCTATAGCAGATATTTCAACTATAACTGAAAGCTTCGCAGCCGGCCAAGTTATATTAATTTCACAAGGCGGAATGTATAAACTTGAAATGTCCTTAGATGGAAATTTAGTATTAAAAACTAGTAGTTCTGCTTGTTCAACGAGTTCTTCCGATTCAGTAAATTATACAAGCGCTTCTGATAATTCCTATTATTTATATCGCGTAGATGCGGATGAAAAATTAGATAAAATGTTTATGTCTAGTAATAGTTCGCAGACATTATCACCAATTTCTTATGACAATGCAGGATTTAAATTGAGCGAATTAACTGCTGACGATTATAATAAATACGATAATTATTACCCAGAAGATACGACTGGAGCAGTCGCAAAAAGTTTAACTGACTGCAAAGCTACGTGCAAAGATGACCCAACCTGCAAATATATTTATAGTTATAAATCAGCAGGAACTGATTACTGTTTAAAAAAAACTGATAGACACCTTCCAAAGCAGTTTATTCCACAGCAACCAACTACTAATATACAATCGTCCGGGTTATATATAAGAAGTTATCAAACTAATTTTCCTAGCTCTGACCCAAGAAGTAATATACCCACAACAGTTACAAATAATTATACTTCTTATGCGGACTATGAGTTATTAATAGATAAACCATTTATTATGTCGGACCCACATAATATTGGTTATAATGGTCTAGAACAAGACCTACGAAATCGTCTTATCATTAATTATAACTTTGTCAAGGGTCATGGTCAACCTTCTGGACAAAACCCAATCGTAGAAACTTTTAATGACCATGGATACGTTGATGGAAATAAAGTTCGACAAACTAGTGGAAATCCTGGTGATACTGATAATTTACCAAATCGGATACAACAAAATCAGGTTAAACCATTAAATGATATTGCTGCTGATTATAGCAATTTATTAGGTAAAATCGATGGGAAATATCGAGAAATTAAAACCGACCTTGCTGGTTATAATGTTTCTCGAGGCGCGGTCGCGTCTGACTCTACAGTGAAAGGTGATGCAGATAATGATTCCAGAAAGAAATACGATTTTGAAACTCAAGGCAGAACATTGTTATTTAATGAACGAAAACCAACCATGCAAGACGCAATAAATGACGACTTGAATATGTTAATATTACAGGAGAATCAGTTGTATATGCTTGGTGTAATTACGATAGCAACACTTTTAGTAGGAGCAGTCTACTTTGGAAAAGAATAACTTTGCATTCTTATTCGGCCAAAAGAATAACTTTGCATTGTTATTCGGCCAAAAGAATAACTTTGCATTGTTATTCGGCCAAAAGAAAGAATAACTTGATACCCGGTTCTCTCATATAATAAAAAAAAATATTTTTATTATATATATAAATGGCTACCAATTATGTTGATTTAACAGGAATAGTTAGCGCACAACAAACTTGGTTAGATGATTTGAAAAATCGACCTGTTTCAGATACTACAGTCGCCGCAAGTTTAACCGGACTACAACAACAATTGGGAAATCTTTATGGTAGTTTTAAAGATTCAACTGGTACGAGCGCAGCTGTTTTAGACCATCAGACCGAAATGGATAATATAGTAAAAACAGAAAAACAGCGCCTTGATAATAAAAAACAATTGGTCGACCAAGCTTTAGAAAGTCAACACCGGGCCTTACAATTAAATGATAGTTATCGCCAAAAATATTTATATTATACCCGTATTATTATGTTTATTGTTCTTTTTTTAATTGTTTATATTGTATTAAACGCGATAAGTAAGTCATTACCATTTGTTCCATCATTTGTATTTGATATTTTATATTTTTTCTTATTCTTAACATTGGTCTTTGTTATTTACTTTGTATATTTAGATATAGTTTGGCGCGACAACATGAACTTTAACGAATTAGGATTCATACCACCACACACCGATTCTCCTGAAGAAATACAGGCCAAAATCGCGCAAAGTTCAAAGATAGGTGATTTACTTGGCACATTAAATGTAGTTGGATGTGTAGGTCAGTCATGTTGCAATCCTAAATATACGAAATGGGACCCGGCAAGTGCAATGTGTACTGCTATAGACGCACAGGGATTTACCACAATGAATATTGAGTATAATGGACAAATTATATTACCAAACTCACCTAATGAATTTGATAGCTATTCTAAGGTATAAAAATATATCCATAATATAACTAAAATTATATTATGGGCGGTCGTCAATCAAATCCAGTATCAAATTGGTTTAACGATATGGCAGACCGGGCGCGCCGCGCCGCAGAAGAAGCTGCGAGGCGGGCAAGGGAAGCTGCACAAATGGCAATGCAACAAACAAGAAACTTTGAAGAAAACAATAATATAATTAGAATAGAAAAAGACGTCAACAATATACGCGGTCAAAATCAAAAACTACAAAAGCATATAAATGATGAACGGCATCTGTTATGGAAAGATAGTAGAGAAAATGATAATAAAATATTTGGTCTTAATCAGCAAATTGGTTATTATACTGAAGAAAACCGTAAATTACAAGAAGATGATGCTAATTATAAAAATATAATTAAAAATGCTGATTCTTATTCAAAACGAATGATGCCAACAAAATATCATCAGGATAATATACTTTCTATTATTGACCTCACGTTAAACAAAGCAAAACTTTATGAATCAATTAAAACTGAAACCGATACAGTTATTGCTACTATACCAGAATTAAAAATATTATATTCTAGCGATGGACAAACGGTTGAGTATGAAAAACAAAAGTTAGTTGGATTAGACGATACAAATACAATATTGTTTTTTTTATATTATATATTGTTTATAGCGTTTGCAATCATGGTCATATTTATAAACAAAACTATGTCTAAGTATTCGAAAGCAGGCATTATTATATTATTATTAGTTTATCCATTTATAATTTATAAAATACAAAGGGTTGTATATTTAGGTCTTAATTGGCTATATATGTATTTGGAAAGAAATACTTATCACAATGGATACTAGAAAATAAAACAAAATAAAATAAAATGATATTGTAGATATGGGAAACGGTTCATCTAATCCAATTCAACTATTAATAAATCAATATAATCGATTAGTTGACTATAGAAATAGTTTAAACTCGCAACTAGCAAATGTTCGCCAGACAAATTGGCAGCTTACTAGAGACGATAAAAGTATTACATACCAATATGAAACTAAAATGAAAGAATATGAAAGGAACATTAAGTTAAAACAAGAGCAGTTATATAAAAAACCAGTAGGATTAGTACCAAAACATAATAGATACGTAGAAGATAATAAAGTAAACGTTTTTCGGTCTACGTTTGGAAACAGAATATTAAACGCATTATATGAGCGCAATACACCACTAATTGCAAATACTGCCGGCAATAATATGGAAACGCAAATATACAAAACTCTACTATTTGAGAGTCTAGAAGAACAAAATAACTCTGTAAACGAAGAATATACCCATATAAATGATGGTCTTTTGGCATATTCGAAAAAATCCGAGTTTCAGGGCAATTCGATTTCCATTCTTAATATTGTTTATAATATCTTGTTCTATACGTTTTATATTTTAGTGATTTTATATATTTATAAGATGTACATAGGATTGAGTGGGTCAAGTTGGTATTATAAAATTTTTATTATATTGACCATTGCCTTGTTCCCATTTTATATTAACACTATAGAAAAAGTAGTGTATTATATTTGGAAATATATATATTCGCTTTTTACGGGAACTATATTTAATAGTATTACTGAAAGCAAACGTGCTGTTATAGAAAAAACTACTGATTTACGTGTTGATGGGCCTACGCCTTTGGTTCCCAAAATCTAGGACACCATTTGTATTCCTCGCACATAAAACTCGTTTTCTGTATCTATATTTGTATTTTATTTCAATAAAAAATACAAATATATCATTTTTTATTTGATTAGACTAGACCAAATCGTTTACTGTGGAATTGTCACCATCGCTACCCTCGTCTTCGCTTTCGTCGACCTCATCGCGCTCATAACGAATCTTTACTCCATTCCAAGTCTGGTTTCGCTGATTACCAAATTCCTTGTCCATATACTCATGTAAATCCTTCGGACTTGGGCCACGGCCACCATAATTTGCCATATACCAAATCGAAAACTCATTGTTAAGTTCCATCTTCTTGATTTTGCCATTGGCGTCGCGCGCAACACGGTCGCGAATAAACTCCGATATGTAATCCTGGCTCTGGCGATACTCATTGCTCTTCGCCATAACAATATCGCAATCTGTAACAACACCATTTGTCTCATACATCACCTTTACAAGCATTGCCAAAAATACCTCCTTCCATTCATCGAATTTCTCATCGATATACTTATCAAGCTTGAATTGATAGGGCTTGTCTTTATCTCCCTGAATAGGATTCTCTGTAAACAATGACTTAAATGGCACTGCGCGAATACGACGCCAAGTTCCATGGTCATTCGCCTTCACACCCATCAGTGTATTACAAGTCACGACCAACTTAAACTGTGGAATAAACGAAATCGTCTGAGGCATATAGGGCGCACGGCCCTGAATTGGGTCCTTACCACTCGTAAGTTGCTTCATCATACCTTCGTTGATGACATCCGTCTTGGATGGCTCCTGCATAACCGCATATCGCTTCCCCTTAAGCTGCACGATTTCTGGAGCCAGACCACCAACCTTACCACGTTTATCTGTAACAAGCGTGAGAGGTACATCGCCCTTGTAATCACCTAGCACCTTGGCCATCAAATCGACCAATACGGATTTACCATTCGAACCCACACCAATATACATATTAAATGTTTGATTTGCCGAAGTTCCACAAAGCGTCGACGCCAAATGCTCCCACATATATTTACACAACGGCTTCTCAGGGAATAACTTATCCATAAACTCATTAATCTCATCCATCGTTTTTTGATGAATCGCCGGATTCAATGGAATATAATCCACGCACGTGCTCATTGAAATATTATCCTCTGGTTGACCCTTTCGGAAGATTTTCTCCTTGAAATCAATCACCCCATTCTTACAGCAAAGCAAATATGGGTTCGTATCCATCTTTGCCAAGAATGACCCATCGTAAAACAATTCCTTCGCTTCTGTCATAATGTTCTTTTTATCGTTTGTATTTGCAAGGCGCTGGCAAATATTCAAAATGCGAATCGACCTCGGCTTACCATCCTCTTCCGCCTGCGTCGGCTGAATCTGCTCGCGGATTGGCTGCGTATCTTCCGCAGCGGAATCATCCGTCGTAATTGTTTTGATTAAGCCAATCGACTTCTGATTATATAGGTCACGCAACTGAATTGAAATTGATTTTCGCAAAGTTGTGCCGGAATCAATCTCTTGCCAACGGTTGTTCTTATACTGATACCAAATATTAGCTTTTACACTTACGCATACATATTCATGTTTATATAGTTGATATAATACGTTTGCCAAATCAAAATCGCCACAACCACTACGGTCGCTATCCTTTTTTGCGGAACACGATTTGATAGTTTGTTCGACATAATAATCGATGGTCTTTCTGCGAACCCGGTCATATTCCTGCTTTGCGTCTGTCTTTGCCCAATGAATGAGCGAAAGCTTTGTAAGTCCACCATGCTTACGCAAATCAAACCCATTCCATTTATCACACAAATCGCGTACGCTGCTGAACTTGAAATTTTTCGCCTTCGCACTGAATGCTATCCAAACAATTAATAGTTTCAAATTGGTGTTTTTTAGCACCCAGCCCACGCGAATCCATTTTGAATAACTGCCGTCTTCGTAATAAGATGGTGGTAAAATATTCACATATTCATAAGTAGACTTGAGCTCGTAATCCATATGGGATTCCGCTACGCTATCTAAGAAACAATTTAACAGATAATCTAGCTCTTCTCTGTTTTTTATTCTAGCAATCGCAGAATTGTCTACCATTAGATTCTGAAACATATTTGCTTGTGCAGCCGTCATTGTATTTGCGGCTGCTCCTCCACCAGCAGCTCCATTTCCTACCGCACCTCCGATTCCTCCTGTCCCTCCCGTTCCTCCCGTTCCTCCCGTTCCTCCTGTCCCTCCCGTTCCTCCTGTCCCAATACGGTGAACCGTCTTAAACTGCTCATACTTTGGAATAAACTCATTCTTCATAAACAATGCAATGTGATTTGGATAACGAACCGATAGCTTGTCAATGTTCTTTTCGACATTGAATTGCGATACCTGGATTTCACTGCGCATAAACTCCTGGTCGGATGGGTCATACTCGACCTCGAACACACGGGTCAATTGATATCGCTCATTTTGCGGCTTCCTAGACCCAAACAACTGCCAATTCGTGTGACCCTTGCTGATTCCCGCATCAAATACGTCCTCCCACGTATTCGTTTTTGGAAAGTCTGACCACATCTCCTGTGCCCTGACCAACATTTTTTGCCGAATCATTTGCTGCACAACATGGTCTGCTTGGATACCAATTATCATGTGAATCCCGTCCTTCGTCTTATTTTCATCTTTAATTCGGTTTACGCTCGGTTTCTCCAATACGTATATTGGAAACTTGGCGCTTTCATCGAGCTGAAACACATTCTTAATTTCTTCTAAATATCCATCGATAAGGTCCTCTACGTGTTCTTTTGTATATTGCCGTTCATCAACCTCATAATCGTGTCGAAAATCAATATCTACTAACAATGGTCCGTTACCACTCAGCTGTTTTTCTGTCAAATATTCCTTCTTTTTTGGAACAATGACATCACGATGATATATCTTCAAAAATGTAGAATATTCGGAATCTGGAATATGATACGACCCACCGCCGATTCCATGCTCCTTATCGCCAATTCTGGTATTTGTTATTGGTTTATCAGAACCTTTTTGAACATAATGTTTTGATAAAAAGTCATTTATATCGCGATAGCTTGATATTGATGGTATGATAGATGCAGAAATGGGTTCAGCCATTTCACTCTTGGATATATATATGGGATACTTTTATTACCTTTTGTATTATTCAATTTTTTACTGCATAACAAAATTATTTTTATTATGTATTGTTAGCATAAATGGTGTCAGTAAAAATCTAGTTTTGTGATGGAAAAACGTCGCTTCCATATTCCACTGCACTAGTTACGAGTATATTTCGAGAACTATAAAATATATCTCGCTGCTTAAGATAGTCATTATATGCGTGGTCGGTGCATTTTCTAAATCCCGTTTTCGTAAAATGTTCGACCATGTTTTTTGCGCCTTTCAGGGTCATAATATATGCCAAAGAACACGGGTTGCACTCATGATTTAATTTACAGATATATGGATTTACGACTTCTTCGGCGATTTTATTATCGTCGTTTTTGGAATCTAAATTCCATGGAATAAAATGGCTATACATTGCATATTCGTGCATGCCTAAATTGACCATTTCTGCATCATCAGGCAAATTATCTAACATATTATTTATGTATTCTACGAATCCATCCTTTAGCTTGGCGTCGTCTTGGAAAACTAATATGTATTTTTGGTTTTTCTCTATCATTTGTTTTAAAATCGTAAAATGACTCATTTGATTACATATTACGGCACTGCGATAAGGGTATTGTAAATAATCGGCATTTCGGAAAAGTTGGAGTGTGGATTGCGAGAATTGATGGGTTCTCCCATCAAATGCATCAAATCGCTCGACAAGGGTTTGGTCTATATCATGCTTAGCACATTGACTGAGAAAATGGGTCTTACGGTCTGGCCGGCGGGTAAGATTGATATAATAAATGCGGTCAATTTGTTGCATAACCGTTATTCGTATATTTGAATAGATTCGTTTTATATATGTTTTTTTGGTTTTTGTTATATTCAAAAAATTGAAATCCGTTTTTAGTAAAACAGTATAAATAAAATACAACAGTTTAGTATAAACAATGAAATTCTGCACGGTCTGTGATAATATGTACTATATTGGCATCAATGCCACTGACCCAAATCAACTGACATATTATTGCCGAAATTGTAAGCATAAGGACGACACCATCACTAAAGAGGGTGTTTGTGTACTAGATACACAACTAAAACGCGGTGAACAAAAATTTAACCATATTATTAATAAATATACGAAGCTTGACCCTACATTGCCGCGAATCTATAATATTGGTTGTCCTAATGAGGAATGTAAGACGAATTTAGAGAAAACTAAGGCGGAAGTCATTTATCTTAGATATGATGACGATAGCTTGAAATATTTGTATATTTGCTCTGATTGTGATACAACTTGGAAAACAAATCAGTAGAGGGGACAATATAAAGTTAATAATATTTAGTAAAAAATTATACGGTTAATATATAGAAATGTTATCTTCTGCTGCTGAAGAAAAATTAGACACTATTGCAAAGAGAATATGTCAATGGCATGAGGATTATTTTCACGATAATCTAAGGTTAAAGTCACAGAGAGAAACTGCTCAACGAGAAGGTGCTGCTGCATTAAAAAAGTTTCAGGATAGACTTCCAGCAAAATTAAGTGAAATGAAATCCAAAAGAGAAGCAGTACGCCCTGGTGCTGGTCCGGATATTATGACTACTATTAAACATATGAGAGAATTAACAGATATGGTATTAACTCAACATAAAGTAGCCGCAATAGCTCCACCTGCTGTTGCTGCGAAACAATCCAATCCTAAAAACAAAACTGCTAAAAAAGAAAGATGTCCTAATGGAACAAAAAGAAATGCAACCACTGGTAAATGCGAAGCAAAATAATTTGTTTATAATACCAATCACCAATAATGGATGATATTATAAAGCGCACCAAGGCGGTTTGTCCCATTTTACATCTTTGCGCATTTTCAATGCGAAAAGGTGTAAAATGCGCATGTAAATGTTCATCGGTGTAAAAATGCAATTATGTTTTTAAGGAATAACTATGTTAAAGGGAGGGTTAGAATCAACAAGGAACGAAACCGACCCACGCAGCTTTCAGGTTCTTTTCAAAAAATTGATTAATATAATTTTTTATTAATCAATTTAGAAATATCCCCCTCTATTTTATTATAAACCATGGACCCAGAAGACGACGAGCCAGAAATCGAGCAGTCTGATACAGAAGACGAGCCTAAAGGTAAAGCTGCAAAAATAGA
>Ga0136644_10000865_pt1 | contig 24287 bp, 22 predicted proteins | sample C_130820_EF_Meta_FD_94780 | JGI IMG/M metagenome (GOLD analysis project Ga0136644, IMG submission 94780) | Freshwater microbial communities from Lake Croche, Canada to study carbon cycling - C_130820_EF_MetaG (v2) (version 2) | ecosystem: Environmental > Aquatic > Freshwater > Lake | place...
CGATAGGTCAAAAAGTAGTGGTTGCAACAGTTGGCACTACTATCTATCCATTGAATGGAGAACCAATGACCATGAAATTGGCCAAAATTCGCGGGGTAGAAAGCCAGGGTATGATTTGTGCGGAGGATGAGATTGGATTGGGAGGTAGTCATGATGGTATTATGATACTCCCTGCCGATTCAATTCCAGGAACTCCTGCTGCCACTTATTTTCAGCCATATAGCGATTGGATTTATGAAATTGGACTTACCCCCAATAGAATGGATGCTATGAGTCATTTTGGAGTAGCTAGAGACGTTTGTGCTTACCTGACCCATCACCAAAAAGAAACCAGGGTTAAAACGCCTTTTAGTAATGGATTCAAGCATGATAACACAAATTTGCCCATTAAAGTAACGGTAGAGAATGCTGCCGATTGCCCACGTTATGCTGGGATAAGCATCAGTGGAGTTACCGTAGCTGAATCGCCAGATTGGCTAAAAAACAGGTTGGTTTCCATTGGACTAAGACCCATCAATAATATAGTAGACATTACCAATTTTATTTTGCATGAAACGGGGCAGCCCCTACATGCCTTTGATGCCGATGCCATTGTTGGGGGAGAAGTAATTGTCAAAAATTTGGCCCAAGATTCCCTTTTTATAACACTGGATGGCAAAGAAAGAAAACTCAACGCTCAAGACCTGATGATTTGCAATGCAGTTGAGGGCATGTGTATTGCTGGTGTTTATGGGGGTCAAAAATCTGGCGTTACAGCTAATACTAAGGATATATTTTTAGAAAGTGCTTGGTTCCACAATAGTACTATTCGTAAGACATCGGTATACCATGGTTTAAGAACGGATGCAGCTACCCGTTTTGAAAAAGGGGTAGACATTGATAATACGGTCAATGTGTTAAAGCGAGCCGTATTGATGATCAAAGAATTGGCAGGTGGAGAAATCTCAAGTGAGATTGTTGATATTTATCCAGCGCCACAGCCTAAAACAGAGGTATCGCTCAAGCACCATTATCTTAAAAAACTAAGCGGTAAAAACTATCACGCAGATGCGGTAAATAGAATTCTGAGTAGCCTTGGTTTTGAAATTTTAAAAGAAGGACAGGATGAATTAAGGGTGGCAGTTCCAAGAAGTAAACCAGATATTAGCCTTCCGGCCGATATTGTAGAAGAAATTATTAGAATTGACGGTCTAGATAACATAGATATACCAGCAACAATTACCATTAGCCCAGCTACTGATGGAACTGCATTCAAGGAAAACTTAAAGGATAAGATTGCTAATTACCTTGTGGGGCAGGGCTTTGTAGAGATTTTGACCAATAGCATCACCAATAGCAAGTATTTTAGCGAAGAAGTTTTGGCTAGCTCCGTCAAAATGATCAATAACCTGAGTGCAGACCTTGATATACTGCGTCCATCCATGCTAGAAACAGGATTGGAAACCTTGGCTTATAACTTGAATAGAAGAAATAACAACTTACTATTTTTTGAATTGGGTAAGATCTATAATAGCAGTGCACCTGGATCTTATTCAGAAGCCGAACACTTGGCCCTGTACTTTACTGGGTTGGATCATGACCCCAGTTGGCAAGTTAAAAGTAGGGCTTTTGATCTGTACAAAGCCAAAGGTGTTGCTGCCGCCATTTTACAGCTTTGTGGTCTAAACGCCGCTCAATTTCAATTGCAAGAAGGAGCAACGGGTCAATTGTTGTTAAAGTCTGGAAAGAAGGAATTGGGTTATGTTTTGGAGGTTCCCAAAAAACAGTTGGACGTTTTTGATATTAAACAACCCGTTTTCTATATTGATATCCAATTTGCTAAATTATTGGAGTTGGCATCACAGAAAAAAATCACGTATAAAGAAGTGAGTAAATTCCCTGCCATGCAGCGTGATCTGGCCTTGGTGGTGGATCGTAATTTAAGTTTTGACCTGATTGACCAACAAGTACGCAAGTCTAATCTTTCTAAACTGCAACAAATGCGTTTATATGATGTATTTGAAAGTGAAAAATTGGGTGTTGACAAGAAATCTATGGCCGTTAGTTTCACTTTTGTAGATGAGGAAAAAACGCTTACAGACAAAGAAGTGGATGGTATGGTAGCCAGACTGGTGCATAATTTTGAAAAAGAACTTGGAGCAGAAATTCGTAAGTAGTAGGTGAAAAATGACCTGCTTTTTCATGGTTGTGCTGCTTAATGTCTAAATTAGATGGATGGAAGACCTTTCCTTACAATTGAAACTAATCCAGGATAAACTCCAACTATTGCTCAAGCAACATCAACTGCTGCAAAAGGAGCATCAGCGCCTTAAAAAGGAGCTAGACAAGTCTTTGTTGGAAAAAGAGGACCAAGCTTCTAATTTGCTGGAATTAAAATTACAATTGGAAAGCGCTGCTATTGGTGGGCTGGAATGGAGCACCGTTGATAAACAGCAAATGGAAAAGCGGATAGATGGTTTTTTGAAAGAAATTGAAAAATGCTTGGTATTATTGAACAATTAAGCAAATGGAAGAACTGATTCCCGTAAATATTGTTATTGCAGATAGAACCTACCGACTGAAAATTGAAGCTTCAGATGAGGAAATGGTACGCAAGACCGCCGGTTTGATCAATGACAAGATCACTGAATTCAAAACCAATTTTGCGGGTAAAGACATGCAGGATTATGTTTCCATGGCCCTTCTTTGGTTTGCAACGGAACAGTCTCAGTCTGAAAACCTTTTGGTTAAATGGAACGATTTGGCCCTTCAATTAGGGGGATTGGAAAAGCAGTTAGACAAAGCCCTCCAAGAAAATAAGTGATGCCTATTACCTTAGTCATTTCACTTTGATTATTTGACTATCTTCGCCTATTCTCATTTGTCCATTATGAAAAAATGAGATGTGACTAGTGAAAAACGATTCTGAACTATTTTAAAAAATTTCCAACAACATGGATCCAATGATTGTCTCTATTATAATTGGTGCTATATCACTAATTGTGGGTGTGGTCTCGGGTAAACTTTTGTTTAACCAGAACACCAAAAAACAAGTGGAAGAAGCAGAATTACAAGCCCAAACCATTTTAAAAGAAGCCGAATTAAGGGCTGAAACCGTAAAAAAGGAAAAGCAATTAGAAGCTAAAGAGCGCTTTGTACAACTAAAAAGCGAGTACGAGAAAGACGTAAACGAGCGTAATCGCAAACTGGGTGAAGCAGAAAACCGCATCAAGCAAAAAGAATTGTCCATTAACCAGAAAGAAGCCAATTTGGACAAACAAGGCAAGGACAATGACGTGATTAAGGAAAACCTGAATCGCCAGATTGAAGTGGTTAACTTGAAACGAACTGAATTAGAAAAGCACCAAGAAGAACATATTCGTAGACTGGAAAAAATTGCCAACCTAAGTGCAGAGGAAGCCAAGGCTCAGTTGATTGAAAGTCTGAAGCAGGAAGCCCATTCACAAGCATTGGGAATACAACAAGATATTATTGAAGACGCCAAGCTTAAAGCCAATAAAGAAGCCCGTAAAATTGTTATTCAGTCTATTCAGCGAACAGCTGCTGAAATTACTATTGAGAATACGGTAACCGTCTTTAATTTGGAAACAGACGAAATTAAGGGTCAGATTATTGGACGTGAGGGCAGGAATATACGTGCTATTGAAGCTGCAACAGGCGTTGACTTAATTGTTGATGATACTCCTGAAGCCATTATCCTGTCTTCTTTTGACCCCTTGCGCAGAGAAATTGCTCGCTTGAGTTTACAGCGCCTGGTGGCCGATGGTAGAATTCACCCGGCCCGTATTGAAGAAGTGGTAGAAAAAACCCGCAGACAATTGGAAGAGCAGGTGATGGAAATTGGTGAAAGAACCGTGATTGAAATGGGTATCCATGGTTTGCACAAAGAATTGGTCCGTATTGTTGGTAAAATGCGTTTCCGTTCTTCTTATGGTCAGAACTTACTCATGCACAGTAGAGAAACCGCCAATTTGTGCGGAATCATGGCAGCTGAATTGGGGATGAATCCAAAATTGGCCAAACGCGCGGGTTTGTTGCACGATATTGGTAAGGTTCCCGATGAGGAAACTGAATTGAGTCACGCTTTACTTGGAGCTAAATTAGCCGAAAAATATGGTGAGAACCCCGCGGTAATAAATGCCATTGGAGCTCACCATGATGAAATGGAAATGCAATACGTGATTTCTCCTATTATTCAGGCTTGTGATGCCATAAGCGGTGCCAGACCAGGAGCCAGAAGGGAGATCATGCAACAATACTTGCAAAGAATTAAAGACTTGGAAAACCTAGCCATGGCGTATCAAGGGGTAGAAAAAGCTTACGCCATTCAAGCTGGTAGAGAACTAAGGGTCATAGTAGAAGCTGAAAAAGTAACCGATGGCGATAGCGATAAGCTTAGTTTTGAGATTGCCCAGAAAATTCAGACAGACATGACTTATCCAGGTCAAATTAAAGTAACCGTTATTAGAGAAAAAAGAGCCGTAAACGTAGCCAGATAAAAAATATTCTAATTTTAGTGTAAAATTTATTTTTTATCCCCTACCTTTGCCGTCCGTAAAAAATTAAAGTTATGAACGCAGCAGTTCAGTTTGTACACGAACAATTGACCGTTAAGAAAGAATTCCCCAAGTTTAAAGCAGGTGATAATATCACTGTTAACTATAAGATTGTGGAGGGTGGAAAAGAGCGTATCCAGAGTTTCCGTGGCGATGTAATCAAGTTGCAAGGCAATGGTGCTACAGCTTCTTTCACCGTTCGTAAGATCTCTGATGGTGTAGGCGTTGAACGTCTGTTCCCGATTCTGTCTCCAAACATTGACAGCATCTTGTTGAACAAAACGGGTAAAGTACGCCGTGCAAGGTTGTACTATCTTCGTGAGCGCAGCGGAAAAAGTGCTCGTATTAAGGAAAAACGTTTCTAATTTTCTGGTTGAAAATAAGAAAAGCGGAAGATTAGCCCAGCTAATCTTCCGCTTTTTCGTTAAAACTTGTCAAGCTTAGGTAGATTTAATTGTTCAGCATTTCTTTTGCCTTAACTTTGACCACCTCAAATCAATTTTTATGGGAAATTTAGGATTTCAAGAAATTTTGCTCATCGCTGTTGTGGTGCTTGTTTTGTTTGGTGGTCGTAAGATCCCCGAATTTATGAGGGGCCTTGGAAAAGGTATCCGTGAATTCAACGATGCTAAGAACAACGTGAAAAAAGAACTGGAAGAAGGTATGAAGGAAAAGGATAATACTCCTACCACTCAGCCTTAATTGCTACTATTAAAAACGCTCTAGCCTTTGTTTAGGTATAGCTCCATCAAAGACTATCACAATGCATTACAGAACGGCCAAACCACCTGTGTGGAGGCCGTTCATTTTTATGTAGATGCCATTGCCGCCAGACCGGGATTAAATGCGTATCTGGAAGTTTTTACCCAAGAAGCTTTGGCAAAAGCGGCTGAATTGGATGCCCATCGCGCAGCAGGCGCAACCATGGGTAAAATGCATGGAGTGGTGGTTGGCATCAAAGATGTGATTTGTTATAAGGGCCACGCAGTTAGCGCAGGGTCCAAAATTTTAGAAAATTTTACAAGTGTCTATAATGCCACAGCAGTTGAAAAACTATTGGAGGAGGAAGCCATTATTATTGGCAGGCAGAATTGCGATGAATTTGCTATGGGCAGCTCTAGTGAAAATTCTGCCTTTGGACCGGTAAAGAATGCTTTGGATGAATCCCGTGTTCCAGGTGGTTCTTCTGGAGGTTCTGCTGTAAGTGTGCAAGCAGGTTTATCCATGGTGAGTTTGGGTTCTGATACAGGAGGTTCTGTTAGACAGCCAGCCGATTTTTGCGGGGTTGTAGGTCTAAAACCCAGTTATGGAAGAATTTCCCGCTATGGTTTAATTGCTTATGCTTCTTCTTTTGATCAGATAGGTATTTTTGCGCAATCAGTGGAAGACGCAGCCCTGGTTTTAGAAGTAATTGCTGGTAAGGATAATTTTGATAGCACGGTTTCACAGCAAGAAGTTCCTACTTTTTCAGACCTTGGTTCAGCTCCTGCTAAACCGTTTAAAATAGCTTATTTTAAACAGGCTTTGGAACACGCGGGTCTAGACCCTGAGATCAGGCTTGCTGTTGAGACCCTTATTGGGCAGCTTCGTAATCAGGGTATGCAAGTAGATCCTATTGAATTTAGCCTACTCAATCAAGTAGTTCCCACGTACTATGTTTTAACTACAGCGGAAGCCTCAAGTAATCTTTCTAGGTTTGATGGCGTGAGGTATGGACATAGAACTAGTATTAGTAACGTGGACCTGAATCAATTATACAAGGCTTCTAGAACAGAAGGCTTTGGAAAAGAAGTTCAAAGAAGGATTTTATTGGGCTGTTTTGTACTTAGTTCTGGTTATTTTGACGCTTATTTTACTAAGGCTCAACAGGTTAGACGCATTTTATGGAACAAAGCCAACGAGGTTTTTGCAGATTACGATTTACTCATTTCTCCCACAGTACCTGCCCCTGCTTTTAAGCTTGGTGAAAAATCTGAAGACCAGGTAGCCATGTTCTTGGCCGATATTTATACAGTTTTTGCCAATTTAGTGGGTATTCCAGCAATTTCTATTCCCCTGTTTCAACACTCAAATGGCATGCCCTTTGGTTTACAACTCATGTGTAGCCATTTTAAGGAAAGCAATTTATTACAGTTTTCAGCCCAATTAATGGCGGCCCAGCCTTCACAAAGTATTAAGTAATTAAAGTTTAGTTTTGCGGCTCACTCATTTGGTTCCATACATGAAATGGTTTGGTATTTCTTTCCACAATCACATCTCCCTTTCCCGCGCTTTGCTGGTAGGTTTTGCTTGTTTGGCAGGAAGTATTGGATCAGTTTCTTTTAGAACGGATCTTAGTTTTAAAGATCTACAAACCAGCGATAGCACCCAGGATAAATATGGGTTTAAGTCTTTGTTCAAAACCAATCAGTTCAATGCCAACAAACCCTATATTGACCAGCTGAATCCTAGGGCCGTGTCTTTTGTACAGGAATACATTCGTAAACAGGGCAAGGAGTTACAAAGAATGAAGGGTTGGGGAAAACCCTATTTTGACTTATATGATAATGTGTTAACTACTTATGGCATTCCTAAAGAAATGAAATACCTAAGTGTGATAGAAAGCCATCTACAAGCTGGTTTGGTTTCTTGGGCTGGCGCAGTTGGGCCTTGGCAATTGATGGACTATGAAGCCAAGCGTTTTGGTCTGAGGGTAGGTGGAATGGGTGACGAGCGTATGGACTTTTATAAAAGCACCAATGTTGCAGCCAAACTGATGAAAGAATTATATGCAGAGTTTGGAGACTGGCTCTTGGTGGTAGCTGCTTATAACGGTGGGGCTGGAAGGGTGCGTCAGTGCATTAGAAAAGCGAATAGCCGTGATTTTTGGGATCTGCAATATTACTTACCGGAAGAGACCCGAAACCACGTTAAAAAATTCATTGGCACCCATTATGCCATGGAAGGTGGCGGTGGTTGGACCACATTAACGGCAGATGAAACAACTCAAGTAAAAGCATCCATGGTTAAAAACAATAACCAAGTTCCTTTGAATGAAGCAGAGCAAGCCAATACGGCATTGATTGAATTAAGTGGAAGGTACCATTCCATGGTGGTGGCCAATGCACTTGTCATGGATATTGGACAGTTCAATAGGCTAAATCCTGGATTTGACAAGGCTTTGGCCGAGGGTAAAAAGTACAGTATGCGGATTCCAAAGGATAAAATGGCGGTTTTTGAAGCCAGAAAACAACAGTTGTTGATGGAATCTTTTAGATTGTTGATAGAGGGGTCGGCAACACCAAATGGTTAACCCAAGACCTGCATGATGGCCCCAGCTTTAATCATACATTCTTCGTATTCATTTTCCGCGTCACTATAAAAAGTAATGCCTCCACCCACTTGGTAATTTAGGTATTTACTGGCTTGGTTATAAAGAATGCTCCTAATCACTACGTTAAAATCAAAATCCCCATTGGGTTCAATATAACCCACGGCACCGGAATACAAACCCCTGTTACTTTCTTCATATTGTTCAATTAATTGCATGACTTTGAACTTGGGTGCCCCAGTCATACTTCCCATTGGGAAACTGGCATTCAGAATGGAACAAAGATCCATGCCAGCAGCTGGCTCTCCAACAATGGTGGATACCATTTGGTGTACTTGTGGAAAGCGATAGATGCCAAAAAGTTCTTCCACTTTTACCGTACCGGGTATACATACCCTACTTAGGTCATTACGAACAAGGTCTACCACCATCACGTTTTCACTTTGGTCTTTTATACTATTTCGTAATTGGTCTTGCAATGCTTGGTCCTGTATAGGATTTTCCAGATCTCGCTTAAGGGTACCCTTGATAGGTTGTGAAATCAGGCGATTGTTTTTTTGTTGCAAATACCTTTCTGGACTAGCACAGAGTAAGTAGCGCTGATGATATTTATAAAAACAAGCAAAAGGATTGGGCGATAATTGATTGAGTTGTAAGTAAACGGCTATTGGGTCAATGCTGGCTTCTTCTGCAAAAAACTCTTGACAAAAATTGAGTTCATAGCAATCACCTTTTAGAATATGTTCTTGAATACTACGAATCTTTGCTAAGTATTGGTCTTTGCTAATCCTCGCTTGCATTTGAACCTGCTTATTGTCCTTGATTACTGGCGCGATGGTTGGGTCAAGAAGGCTAATGACTTGAAAAAGTTCTTGGGTATTGGTTGTTTGAGATCTAATCTGCAGCAAATTGCCTTTTAGCTCTAGTACTATCTCTGGTTCAAAAAAATAGAGTTCAGGAAAACCTACCTTATTTTCATGGGTAGATACAATACCTGTAATGCTTTCTTTTAAATCATAAGAAAGATGTCCAAAAACCCTTTGCGTTTTACCCTTTAGCCATTGATTGAGTTCTTGTAAGTGGTTAGCCGTTGGTAAACAGTCATCAAAGGCGCCTACGGCTAGAACGCAGTCAATATTTTGGTAGGGAGATTGATATTGGTGATTATCCAATAAAGCACAAATGTTGAACTGGTTGGCCCAGATCAACATTTGTGCTTTGAATTTTTCAGGTTCAGGAATTATATGGCTACTGTTGTATTTAGACAGCATGCGCTTGATTAGAAATCATCGTCATCGTCATCAAATCCACTGTCCTTATCATTGAAAAGGTCAAATTCTTTGAAGTCCTCGTCCAATTTAAAATCATCGTCCTCATCCGCTTTTTTCTTACCTGTTGCTGGAGCTTTTTTAGCCCCTTTACTTTTTGGAATGTCAAATTCGTCAAAGTCAGGATCCCAATCGTCTTCCTCTTCAGATTTTTCCCAATCATCATCTACTTCATCAACTTCTTCTTCGTCATCATCATCGTCACTGGACTTTGACTTTTTTGCACTTGATTTAGCCGCTGATTTTTTTACCGGAGTATCCAGTTCATCATCATCGTCTAAATCGTTGTCATCATCTTCCATTTGCTGTTTGCTTTTTGGAGAAGGCTTTGCCGCATCGCTCTTGGCGGGGGTCTTTTTAGGTGAAGAGGATTTGCTATCCTTATCAGATTTCGTTGGCATATTCTAATAAGATTATTGCGTAAAATTTCATTTCAAAATTGTATCCACCAAAAATATTTTCCTTTTTTTTCCTAAAAGGGAAAAAAATTATAAATGCACTATTTGATCACGCCCAGGACCATTAGAAACATGCTTAACAGGAACGCCTACATATTCATTGATGAATTTAATGTATTCGTGCATAGTAGCAGGCAAATCAGCCGCATTTTTTATTTGCGTGGTATCTGTATTCCAACCTTTGAATTGCTCTAAAATTGGAACAATATGGGCTTTAGCCATTTGGAAGGGTACCTGTTTGCTAGGAACACCATTTACTTCATAAGAAGTGCACATAGACAATTCATCAAAAGCATCCAATACATCGGCCTTAGTCATGACTACTTGGGTTACACCGTTAATCATGCAAGTATAATGAAGTGCTACTAAGTCCATCCATCCGCACCTGCGAGGACGGCCAGTAGTGGCGCCAAATTCGCTGCCTATTTTGCGTAATTCCTCACCTGTTGCATCAAAAAGTTCGGTTGGGAATGGTCCGCCACCAACCCTGGTGCAATACGCTTTGGTAACACCCATTACTTCTCCAATCTGTTTTGGTGAAATACCTAGACCGGTACAAACACCTGCAGAAATGGTATTAGAAGAAGTAACAAATGGAAAGGTTCCAAAGTCAATGTCCAACATAGATCCTTGAGCACCTTCTGCCAATACTTTCTTTCCTTTAGAAATCTGGTCGTTGACAAAATATTCACAATTAATCACATTCAATGTTTTCAAGAATTCTAATGCTTCAAAGAATTCTTCTTCCCATGCAGAAATGTCTTCTATAAAATGAAAATTATCTAGCAGTTTCTGGTGCTTGAGACGCAGTTTTATATACTGGGTGGTGAAGCTCTTGTCTAACAAATCGCCCACGCGCAAAGCATTTCTACCAGTTTTGTCCATATAAGCTGGTCCAATTCCCTTTAAAGTTGATCCAATCTTACTTTCTCCCTTAGACATTTCAGAAGCTTTGTCTAGCGCGCGGTGTGTTGGAACAATAATATTGGTGCGCTCAGAGATGAATAAGTTCTTTTTAACATCAATTCCAAATGCCGCTACAGCATCGCATTCTCTTTTGAGTGTTACGGGGTCCAAAACCACCCCATTACCAATGATATTTACTTTGTCTTGGTGGAAGATCCCGGAAGGAATCTGGTGCAATACTTGTTTTTTACCGTCTACATAGAGTGTATGGCCAGCATTAGGGCCGCCTTGGAACCTTGCCACAATATCATACCTAGGGGCAAAATAGTCTACAATTTTACCCTTGCCCTCGTCACCCCATTGTAAACCTAAAATAACGTCAACCATATGATTTGATTTGAATCAGAGGCAAAAATAAGCCTTGACCATCAGTAAAAATGAAATGATTTGAATTTATTGTATTGTTTTTTCAAGTAAATCTGCAAACCCTTGCTAGGTAAGCGATTCGGTGTCAAAACGATCAACCGTTTGTATTCCCTGTAAGACACTTAGCCGGGCTACCAATTCTTCCAATTCTTCCTTATCATGCACAAAAACTTTGATGGTACCCTTAAAAAGACCCTCGGAGGATTCAATGGTCAGAGCAGCAATATTAACCCGCATGTCTCCACTAATTACATTGGTTATTTTATTGATAATTCCTACGTCATCAATTCCAATGATTTTTAATCCAGTTAAGAAAGAGATTTCCTTGTTCTTGGCCCATTTTGTTTTTACCACTCTATGTCCATAATTGGCCATGAGCTGGGTGGCATTTGGGCAATTAGTCCTATGAATGATTAAGCCTTTACCCGTACTTACAAATCCAAAAACGTCATCACCTGGAATAGGGTTGCAACACTTAGCTAAAGTATAGACAATTCGGTCACTACTTTCTCCAAAAATGATGAGTTCTGAATCTTTTTTATTGTAGTTTTTGTGTTGTTGATGGTCTGTAGAAATATCTTGTACAACGGGCTTGGGTTTAGGATGTTCTAATTTGTCTCCCAATAAATGAAAGTCTTTTAATTCCCGAAGGTCTATTGACTTTTTAGCTATTTTGTACAATAGATCCAACGAGGATGGAACTTTGTAAAAATGCACTAACTCGTCAATATTGTGTTGATTGTACGCCGCACCCATTCCTTCTAACTTTCGTTGTAGGGTATATTTTCCATCGTCAGCAATCTTGCGTTTCTCTTCTTTAAGTGCGTCTTTGATTTTGTTTTTTGCCTTTGCCGTAACCACAATTCCCAACCAGTCTTCCGAGGGTTTTTGTTTGTTACTGGTAATGATCTCTATTTGGTCTCCACTGCGTAACTTATGACTAATAGGTACCAGTTTGTGGTGCACTTTAGCACCAATACATTTAGTGCCAATGGCAGAGTGAATAGAGAAGGCAAAATCTAATGCAGTGCTTCCTACTGGGAGCATTTTAACATCGCCCTTTGGCGTATACACATAAATTTCTTCTGCTAGAAAAGAAGTCTTAAAATCTTGGAGAAAATCTACCGTGTCTGTATCTGGGGTACTCAATACTTCTCTGATTTGACCAAACCATTTATCAAAGCGGTCTTCATCGCCACCACCTTCCTTGTATTTATAATGTGCGGCCAATCCTTTCTCTGCAATTTCATTCATCCGTTTGGTCCTAATTTGTACTTCTACCCATTTGCCCTGTGGTCCCATAACCGTGGTATGCAAAGCCTCATAACCATTGCTTTTTGGATTACTCAACCAATCACGCAAACGTTCTGGCGAGGGGTTGTATTCGTCTGTAACAAGCGAATAAACCTTCCAACAATCTTCCTTCTCTTTTTCGGGGGTTGAATTTAGAATTACGCGAATGGCAAAAAGGTCATAAACCTCTTCAAAACTCACCGATTTTTTCTTAATCTTATTCCAAATACTATGGATACTTTTTGGTCTTCCATAAATCTCGAAATTGAAATTACCAGCTTCTAATTTTTCTTTTAAAGGGCGGATAAATTCATTGATATAACGGCTTCTTTCGCGCTTGGTTTCAGACAGTTTTTTGGCAATATCTCTAAAAGCTTCCGGCTCCATGTATTTCATAGAGAGGTCTTCCATTTCTGTCTTAATGCTATACAATCCCATTCGGTGTGCTAGGGGTGCATATACCCAAACGGTTTCTGATGCAATCTTGAGTTGTTTCTCACGCTTCATACTATCTAGCGTGCGCATATTGTGTAAACGGTCTGCCAGTTTAATTAGAATTACGCGTGGGTCATCTGTAAGGGTCAACAAAATTTTCTTAAAGTTCTCTGCTTGTTGACTGGTATTGGTATCTATAACATTGGAGATCTTGGTAAGACCGTCTACAATCTTGGCAATTTCTGAACCAAATTCGTGTTCTAAGTCTTCTAAGGTAATATCGGTGTCTTCTACGGTATCATGTAATAATGCACAAATGGTGCTTCGCACACCTAGTCCAATTTCTTCCACACATATCATGGCCACTTCCAATGGATGAATGATATAAGGTTCTCCACTTTTTCTGCGCATGGACTTATGTGCTTCTGCTGCCATTTCAAAAGCAGTTCTCACCAATTCTTTGTCACCCCTTTTTAGTTTGGGTCTAAGACTCCGCAATAAGGCACGATAATGCCTGAGAATTTCATTTTTCTCCTGTTCAGCGTTCAAATTGTATTTGGGAAGCGCCGCTTCTACCAAATGATTTTCCAATGCTTGCTCCATCTCTACACGAATATAAACAATGTTGTTACATTTGTGCTTCACATGCAACAAACCCCACAGAAGAAAATATTTGACTTTTCCTTGTTCAAGCGGATATTCCGTTTTGTCAAACCCTATTCTTGGTTCTTCTATGGAAGTATCCTATTAGCCATTGTCATGGCCATCTTTGCTCCAGTTAGACCCTACCTGATTCAACTAACCATTGATAGTGCCACCGGTAAACCATTACACCTGCCTGCTTGGGTAAATTGGGTCTTACTAGGAACCAATCTTAGCGATATTAGCCGTTTTATCATTGCCGTTACGCTGTTCCAGGTATTTTTCCTATTAGTAGAGTCAATAGTTCGTTTTCTGTTCAGTTTTGTCACGGCTTGGATGGGGCAGATGGTTGTAAAAGATTTGCGCGTAACCGTTTATGAGAAAATAGTGGGGTTGAACCTTAGCCAATTTGACAAAACACCAATTGGTACCCTAACCACTAGAACCATCAATGATATTGAAAGCATCAATGATATTTTTTCTGATGGATTGATTCCTATTATTGCTGATTTATTGACCATTGTCATCACCCTTGCAACTATGTTTTGGATGGACTGGAAGCTAACCCTGATTAGTTTAATTCCTTTTCCAATCATGATTGTGGCCACCTATTATTTTAAGGAGTCAGTAAATAAGAGTTTTATCAGGGTAAGAAATGCGGTGGCTGCTTTAAACGCTTTTGTACAGGAACATATTACTGGCATGCAAGTGGTACAAGCTTTTGCTTCAGAAGAAAGAGAGTTTCAAAAATTCAATAAAATCAATACCGAACATCGCAACGCCAATATCAACGCCATTTTTGCCTATTCGGTGTTTTTTCCAATTGTAGAAGTTGTCTTGGCCGTGAGCATGGGTCTTTTGGTTTGGTGGATAGCGGGTCAAACCCTTGATGCAGGCTTACTGGTAGCATTTATCTTATACTTGAACCAAATTTTTAGACCCTTGCGGGTGATAGCAGATAAGTTTAACGTGCTCCAAATGGGAATGATTGCGGCTGAAAGGGTTTTTAAAGTGTTGGATAATCCCAATTTTACTACCCCCTCTGGTCCAGATGCGGTGAAAAAAGACCATATGGAAGGCGCTATTGACTTTAAAAACGTCAGTTTTGCTTATAATGAATCCAATTATGTTTTAAAAAATATTAGTTTTTCTGTGAAAGCGGGAGAGACCGTAGCCTTGGTGGGACACACCGGAAGCGGCAAAACCAGTATCATCTCTTTGCTAAATAGATTGTATCAGATTCAAGAAGGAAGTATTGAAATTGATGGCATCCAAATTGAAGACTATGATTTAGACAACTTGCGCCAGCATATTGGGGTGGTTTTGCAAGACGTTTTCTTATTTAGTGGATCAGTCATGGACAATATTACCCTTAGAAACCCGTCCATAAGCCAAGAACAAGTAGAAGCGGCCGCCAAAATGATTGGGGTACACGATTTTATCCTAAGACTGCCGGGTGGATATAATTATCATGTTATGGAAAGGGGGAGTACCTTAAGTCTGGGCCAACGTCAATTATTGTCTTTTATCCGTGCTTTATTATACCAACCCGCCATCCTAATCTTGGACGAAGCCACTTCTTCCATTGATACAGAAAGTGAGCAAATGATTGAAAAAGCCATTGATACCCTTATTTCAGGAAGAACTTCCATTGTTATTGCGCATAGGTTGTCTACTATCAGAAAAGCCAGCAAAATCATTGTTTTAGACAAGGGTCAGATTCAGGAAATGGGGAATCATGAGGAGTTGTTGGCACTAGGCGGGCATTATGCCATGTTATATGAAATGCAGTTTGACAAGAAAAAGGGGATTCTGGCCTGAGTCTCAAATGCATAATATTTTCTGCTGTTTTGCTGTCATTTTTAGCCGCCTTACCCCTATCTTTGCCGCAAATTTGGAGAGAGTCATGGCGTTTAGAAGCTTTAAATCATTATCGGTACTCATATTTAGCCTTGTTTCCATGCTGTTTGCCACTGCAGTATATGCAGAAAACACCCCAGAAACTGCGGGTCATGGTACTGAACAAGCCGGAAAAGAAAAAAAGGAAGGGGAGTTTGACCCTGCTGAGCTGATCATGGAACATATCCTTGATGCCCATGAATTCCATTTTTTCACTTTAGGGGAATCCGAAATTTCTATTCCTTTACCCGTGATTGTTTATTCTAAAGAGCGTGGCTTAGCTGCTTTTTCTTATGGTAATTTTCACCATGGACACGAAGCATATAATGGTTATAAGTCTGAAGAAGGTAAGATTGTGGCAGTTGACGCAGAAGGCAAAGTAGACGAAGCCGTTACATTATATGATTTCAGTTTAACCCGTAACGTTGTGCAAATGTTTTTGGCACTGACTTTATTAGTAGTGCTGATGATTAATGTAGCCAACAAATACAAAAAAGGTGGCGCCAAAACTGCTCCTAGTGGTTTTCAAAATGCAGTGGAACCCGTCATTACTTTTGTAAGGGACGAGGTTGCCAAACCCAATCTAGGCCATGCCTATAATAAGTATATGCCTTACCTACTAACCGTATTCTTTTTTATCTTGATTAACAATATTGTTGGTTTGATTCCAGGTACCGCAAACGTAACTGGTAATATTGCTTTTACGGTGGTATTGGGTGTGATCAGTTTCTTTGTGATTGTGTTTAGTACCAACAAACATTTTTGGGCGCATATCTTTAACCCACCCGTTCCTTTCTTGGTAAAGTTTATCTTGGTTCCAGTAGAATTTATTGGAATTTTCACCAAGCCATTTGCCTTGATTGTCCGTTTGTTTGCAAACATGGTGGCAGGTCACATTATCATCACTTGTTTTGTGATGTTGATCTTCATCTTTGGCGCGATGAGCCAGGTTGCAGGATGGGGATTTTCTCCCGTGTCCGTAGCTTTTACCGTTTTCATTTACTTGATTGAAATATTGGTTGCCTTTATACAAGCTTTCATCTTTACCAACCTGACCGCAGTATTTATTGGTCAGTCTAGAGAGGGAGCCCATGACGATGCACACCATTAATCTTTTTTTTCACAAACAAAAACAAACAGTATGTCTGCAATTTTGAATTTGTTGGATGTTAGTTTAAGCCATTTAGGTGGTGCTATTGGTGCAGGTTTAGCTGCAATCGGTGCTGGTATCGGTATCGGTCAAATTGGTAAAGGTGCTGTTGAAAGCATCGCTCGTCAACCAGAAGCGTCTAACGACATCCGTGCTAACATGATCCTGACAGCTGCGTTCGTAGAGGGTGTTGCCCTGTTCGCGGTTATCGCTGGTATCTTGGCTGTATTGAAAGCCTAGTTGCACAAACTTATCACTGCATCCAAAGCAAAGGGCAATGGGTGCAGTGATTCTTTTTCTTTAAAAGAATCTTGACCAACTAAATAGTATTTATGCAATTGTTATCACCCGGTTTAGGATTATTGGTTTGGACGCTGGTTGCGTTCTTACTGGTATTTTTTATCCTAAAGAAATTTGCTTGGAAACCCATTCTGGAAACACTAAAAGAAAGGGAAACTGGTATTGCAGAAGCCATCGCGTCAGCTGATAAAATCAAGACTGAAATGGCGGCACTGAAAAATGAAAACGAAGCTTTATTGGCTCAGGCTCGTGAAGAACGCGCTGTGTTGATTAAGGAAGCAAAGGAAACCGCCAATAAAATGGTTTCTGATGCTAAAGAAAAAGCACGTGCTGAATTTGATAGAATTGTTGCTGATGCACAATCTGCCATTTCTCAACAAAAGAATGCAGCTTTAACCGATGTGAAAAACCAAGTAGGTTCATTAGTAATTGAAGTTGCTGAGAAAGTACTGCGTAGAGAACTAGCCAATAAGGCTGAGCAAGAAGCCTATATCAAGGGTCTTGCTGAAGTTGTGAACATGAACTAAAAGAATTAAAATGCCCAATCCACGTTTAGCAGGCAGATACGCAAAAAGTTTGATTGACCTTTCCATTGAAAAGGGTCAGTTAGAAGTGGTATATGCTGATATGAAATACTTGCAGCAATTGTGTAAGGTGAGCCGTGAATTTGTGAACTTGATGCGCAGCCCAATTGTGCGCAATGATCAGAAGAATGCCATTATTAACGCCATCACCAATGGAAAAATCAGCAATCTTACTGCTGCTTTTAACCAATTATTAGTGCGTAAGGGACGTGAAGGTGATATTCCAGAAATTGCCGTTGCTTTTGTAGAACAATACAATGCGCTAAAAGGTATTCATGCCGTTAAACTCAGTACTGCTGCGCCTATCAGCGATGAATTGCGCAAAGCTATTGAAACTAAAGTGGCTACTAACCAAGGTTTTCCAAGCATAGAATTGGAAACAGCAGTGGACCAAAAATTGATTGGTGGTTTTGTATTGGAGTTTAACAACAAACTGGTTGATGCAAGTATTTTGCATGACTTGAAAGTGTTGAAACTGCAATTCATGGAGAATCACTATGTAGACAAAATGTAGTATAGAAATAAGAATTGAATAACAAACATTAATAAAAGCAGATAATCATGGTTGACATTAAACCCGATGAAATTTCCGCGATACTGAGACAACAGCTCAGCAACTTCAATGTGAGTGCCGATCTAGAAGAAGTTGGTACTGTATTGCAGGTTGGGGATGGTATTGCCCGTGTGTACGGCCTTAACGGTGTACGCTCCGGTGAACTGGTAGTATTTGAAAATGGTGTAAAAGCCATTGCCTTGAACCTAGAAGAAGACAATGTGGGTGTGGTATTGATGGGTGAGAGCGGGGACATCAAAGAAGGCGCCAAAGTAAAAAGAACTGGACAGATTGCATCCATTCAAGTGGGTGAAGGTTTAGTTGGTCGTGTTATCAACACTTTGGGTTCACCCATTGATGGTAAAGGTCCAATTACTGGTGAATTATATGAAATGCCATTGGAGCGTAAAGCACCTGGTGTTATCTTCCGTGAACCAGTTAAAGAACCCTTACAAACGGGTATCAAAGCCATTGACGCCATGATTCCAATTGGTCGTGGTCAACGTGAGTTGGTAATTGGAGATCGTCAAACTGGTAAAACAGCCATCTGCGTTGATACCATCATTAATCAGAAAGAATTTTTTGACGCAGGCATGCCTGTATATTGTATTTATGTAGCCATTGGGCAGAAAGCATCTACAGTTGCAGGTGTCATGAAGACCCTGACAGATAGTGGTGCCATGGCTTACACAACTATTGTGTGTGCTTCTGCATCAGATCCAGCTCCATTGCAGTTCTATGCACCATTTGCAGGTGCTGCCATTGGTGAATTCTTCCGTGATACCGGTAGACCAGCATTGATTGTATTTGACGACTTGAGTAAACAAGCGGTAGCTTATCGTGAAGTTTCTCTATTGTTAAGAAGACCTCCAGGACGTGAAGCCTATCCAGGTGACGTATTCTATTTACATAGCCGTTTATTGGAAAGAGCTGCAAAAGTTATTGCTAATGATGATGTAGCTAAGAATATGAACGACTTACCAGCTTCTATCAAGCATTTGGTAAAAGGTGGTGGTTCATTGACAGCATTGCCAATCATTGAAACACAAGCGGGTGACGTATCTGCTTACATTCCTACTAACGTAATCTCTATTACTGACGGTCAGATCTTTTTGGAAGGTAACTTGTTCAACGCAGGTATCCGCCCAGCAATCAACGTAGGTATCTCTGTAAGCCGTGTGGGTGGTAACGCTCAGATTAAATCTATGAAGAAGGTAGCTGGTACACTGAAACTGGATCAGGCCCTTTACCGTGAGTTGGAAGCCTTCTCTAAATTTGGTGGTGACCTAGATGCTGCAACCAAGTCTGTAATTGACAAGGGTGCACGTAACGTGGAAATCTTGAAGCAGTTGCAATATTCTCCAATGACCGTTGAAAACCAAGTTGCTATTATTTACTTGGGTACACAAGGTTTGTTGCGTGAAGTAGCTGTGAAAAACGTGAAGGAATTTGAAGCACATTTCTTAACTGAAATGGCCAACAAATTACCAGATGTTTTGGCAGAATTTAAGAAAGGTCAATTGAACGAAGCAAGTATCGCTAAAATGACGGATCTGGCTAAGAGCATCATGCCACAATACAAATAATCATCCAACCTAACTGGTTATACTGGACCCCGAGCAATCGGGGTCTTTTTTTATCCCAACCTGCCGTTTATCATGTAAAGAGTAACCCTAAAATATTATTTGCAAAATAGTTTGGTTTATAAAATAAACTAGTCTATGTTTGATCTATCAAATCCCTACAATGAAGTATCTAATAATTCTTTTATCCAGTTTATTCATTTTATTATCGGCCCATGCCCAGGTGCAAGTACTTGGTTCTGTTAGAGATATGAAAAGTAGGATTCTTGCTGGAGCTAGCATTGCCATTAAGGGTTCTTATGATGGAACTACTTCTGATTCTAGCGGGCATTTTAATTTTAAAACCTTTGAAAAGGGAATTCAAACCTTAGTTGTGAGCAATATTGGTTACAAAACTGTTGAGCAACAAATTGACTTAAGCAAGGAATTAGGCGCATTTAATCTAGCACTCAAAGAAGAAATTAGTGAACTCAAAGCAGTTACTGTTACCGCTGGAAGTTTTGAAGCCGGAGACAAAAAAAGGGCAGCAACCGTACTCAGTCTATTAGACGTTTTAACCACAGGCGGGGCTAACGCCGATATCTCTGCAGTGCTCAAAACCTTGCCGGGTGCTCAACAGGTAGGTGACCAAGAAGGACTATTTGTAAGAGGTGGTGCTGGTTATGAAGCCAAGCAATTTATTGATGGTACCATGGTGAATAATCCTTTTTATTCCAGTGTTCCAGACATCGCCCAGCGGGGCCGATTCTCTCCCAATCTTTTTAAGGGTACCGTGTTTAGTACTGGAGGATATTCTGCATTATACGGACAAGCTTTGTCTTCTGCTGTGATTTTAGAATCCATTGACCTTCCTGATCAATCACAAGTGAATGCATCTATCAGTACAGTGTTTTTGGGTGCGGGTTTGCAGAAATTAGACAAAGCCAAAAAGTCTTCCTGGGGTTTCAACTATGGTTATACCAATCTCTGGCCCTATTTTCAAATAGTCAAACAAGGCGTAGATTATTTTACTGTTCCAGAATTTCATTCGGGCGATGCCAATTTTAGAATCAAGACCAAGGGGGGTATGATCAAGTATTATACCACATTTGCCACCAGTTCATTAGGTTTACGTAGACCTGATATTGATTCGCTTTCACTGAAAGATGCATTTGGACTGAACAATACCAACTGGTACAACAATTTGAGTTGGAGAGAATTTTTAGGCAAGGGTTGGAAAATGAATTTGGGTCTTAGTTTTAGTACTGATTTAAACAAGATTAACCAACAATTAGTAGACCAACAAAACAAACCAGTAGCTGGTTCAACGGGTTGGATGGCACTCAAAACGTATCATCTTGACAATACATCCAATCTCTCTCAAATTAAATTGGTCTTTGATAAAAGGATTTCTGGAATCAGTGTTTTGCGTTTTGGTAATGAATACCAATACGCCTACAACAAAAGTATTTATAATGGGTTCCCAGTCTTGCTGAAAGACCATTACTACGCGGCTTTTACAGAAGCAGATATAAATTTGACCAATGATTTGGCACTCAAGCTAGGAGCGCGTTTGGAGCATTCCAGTATTTTGAATAAATGGAATCTAGCACCAAGGTTGGCAATAGCCTATAAGACTGGTCCTGGTGCACAGTTTTCTTTTGCCTACGGCGATTTTTATCAAAAGCCAGAGAACAATCAATTGATCCTGACCACTAAATTGGGTTATACCAAGGCCACGCATTATATTCTCAATTTTATGAAGACTACTACTTTTCAAACATTTAGGGTAGAAGCATTTTATAAAAAATACCAAGACTTGGTGAAGACTTTTCCAAGCATCAATAATGATGGAACAGGATATGCAAAGGGTATTGAACTTTTTTGGAGAGATAGGAAAACATTTAAAGGAATGGATTATTGGATTAGCTATTCATACTTAGATACCAAGCGTGATTATTTGAATTATCCTGGTCAATTACAACCCAATTTTGCAGCCAATCATACCGCTTCTTTGGTGCTGAAAAAATTTGTCAACAAGATTAATACCGGGTTCAACTTTACCTATTCTTATGCAACAGGCAGACCTTATTATAATATCAAATATGAAACAAGCAATGCTAAATATGTGATTGCGGATCAGGGTAAAACCATTGACTATCATAACCTAGGTTTTAGTCTCAACTATCTTACAACAATTTTCAAATCATACGCAGTGATTGTTGCATCGGTGACCAATGTATTGGGGAGTAATCAAATTTTTGGATACAATTATGCTCAAAACGGATTTTATAAAGAAGCCATTACGCCTGTTGCGCCAAGGTTCTTTTTTGTGGGATGCTTCTTGAGTTGGGGAGTGGACCGTAGGCAGGATGCTATCAACAATAATTTATAAAAGTGAAGAGATAAAAGTGAAGAGTGAAGAGAGGAGGGAAAAGTGAGAAGTGAGAAGTGAGAAGTGAGAAGTGAGGAAGAAGGTGAAGAGATAATAGATAAGGGTGAAGAGAGGAGGGAAAAGTGAGAAGTGAGGAATGAGAAGTGAGAAGTGAGGAGTGAGAAGTGAGGAAGAAGGTGAAGAGATAATAGATAAGAGTGAAGAGAGGAGGGAAAAGTGAGGAGGGAGAAGTGAGAAGTGAGGAATGAGGAAGAAAGTTTAAAGTAAAGAGCGTAATAAAAGTTTAAAATCAAAGTAAGTTAAAAGATAAAAATTTAAAAATGAAAACTGTAAAATCACTTAACATGAAAAAGATCTTTTTTTTGATCATGGTATTATTTACCACATTGGCCAATGCACAAAGCAAGTATGAAGTGGGTATGGTTAAAGGTTTTGAGATGCTCAAAGCTGCTAAGAGCGCAGAAGATATGGGTGCGGCTTCTGCCTTTTTTGAAAGAGTGGCCGATGCAGAGAAAGACAAATGGTTGGCTTATTACTATGCTGCTTATGCCAATCATTTAACTGGTTGGATGAACCTTAAAGCGGACAAGGATAAGGTTGCAGCAAAAAGCAAGGACTTGCTGACCAAGGCAGAAGTTTTAGAGAAAGACAATGCAGAGATTTGGGTATTACACCAAATGATTACCGTACAACAATTAACCGTTGATCCTATGACCCGTTGGCAAGCTTATGGAGCGGAAGCTTCTGACTATATTGACAAAGCCAAAAAAGCTGATGCCAATAACCCCAGAATCTATTTGGTAGAAGGTCAGTTTAAACAAAATGTACCAGAAGCTTTTGGTGGTGGTAAGGAAGTAGGTAAAGTACTTTTTACAAAATCAATTGACCTATTTAAAACATTCAAGCCTGCTTCTGAATTGCATCCTTCATGGGGACTGGACCAAGCAGAACAAAATTTGGCGGCGTTAAACAAATAAATCATTCTAACTAGTTGTTGCGTAATAATCGTACAACTAGTTACAGACCATTTTTATGCCAAGTCTATTTCAAATCTTAATCACCATTCATGTTGCAGGCGGTACGGCAGGTCTCATCAGTGGAACAGTATCAGCCGCTTCTCAAAAAGGAGGTTTTTGGCACAAACTATCTGGCAAGATTTTCTTTTGGGGCATGTTTAGTACATCAATTGCGGCACTGATTATTTCTAATTTGCCAGAACACAAGAACCTGTTTTTGTTTGCTGTGGGAGGTTTTACACTCTATATGATTTGCAGTGGTTATAGAATTGTGGTATTGAAAAGACTGGCAAAAAATTCCGATCATCCAGTTAATTGGTTGGATTATGCGCTTTCTTTATTTGGACTTGGGTTTGGAGGCTATTTACTCTTTTTAGGAGTAAAGCTTCTTTTGGGTGGACAAAATTTTGGCATTGTTCCCATTGTATTTGGACTTGTCTGTATGAATTATGCGCGTTTGGATTATCAATTTTTAAAAGGGAATCAAACTATTAAAGCTGTTTGGATGCGCAATCATATCATTCGCATGATGGGGGCCATGATTGCTTCTTATACAGCCTTTTTAGTTGTAAATGTGAAAATGGAGCCAGAATGGGTTTTGTGGTTATTACCTACACTGATTGGTTCTGGACTGATTTCCTATTTCATGCGTAAATTTGTTCCTAAAAAAAGTGCAAACTAAGTGTAAAAGAGCGGAGCAATTTTACACCAACAAAAACAGAAAGCAAGCATTTTTGCATCTATAGTAAAACCCATCAAATGTCTGAAGAAAAAAAATTAACGGAACAGGAAAGCTTACAGCTGATTACTTCCATGATCCAGAAGGTGAAGGGAGGCTATCATGAAAATGGAACTGGTCCCATTTTATGGGGAACCGTGGTATCTATTGCCAGCTTTGTAACTTATTTGCAAAGAGAATACTTGTTTGATCTTCCCTTTGATATTTGGTTGATTGTATTGGCTGCCATTATTCCGCAGATCATCATGGTTAGGAAGGAACGAAGAAGCAGGCCCCATATTAAGTATGAGGACGAAGCTATCAATGCTGTTTGGATAGTCTATGCCCTCACTATTTTTGGATTGACTGCCTATCAGGCCATTGTTCCAGAAGTATCGGCCAATTTGTTGAAAGAAGAAGGCTGGCAAATGATGAAGCATGTACTAGATAATAGTAAGCCCGATGAGGTTCTCACGCCTTTTACGCCAAGTCTCTATTCCATTTATATTTTAGTCTATGCATTTCCAACCTTGGTAACAGGCATCACTAAGAAATTTACCCCCATGTTGGTGGGCTCTGTAATTGCCTATACTTGTTTTATCATTTCTATTTATACTGCTTCTAAATATGATTTCTTACTAGGAGCGGTTACAGCCATTGCTTGTTGGTTGATTCCAGGGATTATTTTAAGAATGCGTTATCTAGCTCAAAAAAAGACGAATGTTTAAGGAACTAGATCCCATATTACATTCCCAG
>Ga0136644_10000870_pt1 | contig 24242 bp, 19 predicted proteins | sample C_130820_EF_Meta_FD_94780 | JGI IMG/M metagenome (GOLD analysis project Ga0136644, IMG submission 94780) | Freshwater microbial communities from Lake Croche, Canada to study carbon cycling - C_130820_EF_MetaG (v2) (version 2) | ecosystem: Environmental > Aquatic > Freshwater > Lake | place...
GATATAGTCATTGATGGCCAGAGCCTCGAAAGCCGCCAGCGGGCCGATGATCACATGCACATTGTTGCGCTCGATCAATTCCTGCGCCTTGGTGCGGGTATTGGCTGGCTGGCCGGCGGTATCTGCGATGATCAGTTCGACAGGACGGCCGCCGATCTTGTTGTCGCGCTGTTTCAGGAACAGCTTGATGCCTTCCTCGAGCTGGCGGCCGCCGGCGGCAAGCGCGCCCGAATTGACAGTCAGAAAGCCGACGCGGATCGGGCCGGTTTGGGCTGCAGCGCCCTTGATCGAGCCTGTTGCACCCGCAACAGCGGCGATGCCAAGAGCAAATTGACGACGGTTGAGCATAGCCCATCTCCCTGAATGTGATGACGCATTTTTATGGTTGCTAAGATATCAGTCAAAATCAAAAAATGTCAATTCACACTCGATAATTTTACAAAATTTGTTTGATTTGCTCGTGCATGGGGGATATCAGACAATGGACAAACATATTACAAATATCAATAATTCAAGCATCTAGAGATATGACAGGGGCCATTCATGACGGGATATCGCCAGTGACGGGGCTTCGGCGCGAGGCGGTTTATGCGCGGATCAGGCAGGATATCCTGTCTTGCGCGCTTGCGCCCGGTGCGCCGCTCTATGAAGGCGTGTTGGCTGAGACCTATGCGGTCAGCAAATCCCCGATTCGTGATGCCTTGTCGCGGCTGCATGCCGAAAAGCTGGTGACGGTCGAACCGCGCAAGGGCTATCGGGTGGCGTCTGTCTCGTTGGTCGATGCGCGCGAGCTGTTCGAATTCCGCGCAGTTCTGGAGCAGCATTGCGCGATGACGGCCAGCGAGCAGGCCAGTGATGCCGATCTGGCGGCGTTGGACCGGTTCCGGACGCTGGGCGAATGGGGCGAGGCGGGCTTTGTTGCCTATAACCGGACCTTCCATTTCGCGGTGCTTGCCCTATGTCCCAACCGTCGGGTGGCCGATGCCGCTGTTGATATGATCGAACAATTCGACCGTCTGGTGCAACTGAGTGTGACCGTGTTTGACCGCCGCAATTATGACAGCCTGCTGTCCGAGCATTGCGCCATTATCGATGCCTTGCAGGCGCGCGATGGACGCAGGGCCGGCAAATTGCTGACCCAGCATGTCGGTCGCGCCGAAAAACGGGTGATGCGGGCTTTGTCCAGCGCATCAATTCTGCCATGATTTTGCCAATGAGGGTTTTTCAATGAAAATCGATGTGAGCTTTTCGGTTCCAGTTCCGCCGCAACAGGCATGGCCGTTATTGCTGGATGTGCCGCGCATTGTGCCATGCCTGCCCGGGGCGTCGTTGACGGCAGACCTTGGCGACAACCGCTACAAGGGCCAGGCCACCGTCAAAGTGGGCCCGGTGCAGCTGACCTTTGCGGGCGAGGCGCAGATTGCCGACATCGATCCTGTTGCGCATACGGCGCGGGTGATTGCCAAAGGGGCGGATGCCAAGGGGCGCGGCAGTGCGTCGGCCACCGCCGATTTCGCGCTTGTCGCGGAAGGCGAAGGCACTCTGATCACCGTGGTCACCGATCTGCAACTGGTTGGCGCTGTGGCCCAGTATGGCCGAGCGCAGGGGCTGATCAAGGAAATTTCCAGCCAGATTGTCGAACAATTTGCAGCCAATCTGCGCAGTGACATCCTGGCCCGCTCGCAAGAAGGCGTTGCGGGATCGGATCCGGCCACTGCTGCGGATCAGTCATCTCCCCAGTCCGCGAGTGCCTCTGCGACTGCCGCTGTTGCACCGACCCGCGAATTGTCGGCCTTTGCCCTGCTATGGGGTGTGATCAAATCCCTGTTCTCCCGCAAAAACCAATCCGGCCAGTAAGTGTCGCGCTTGAAAGGGTTTTACTGATGAAAGCCTCGGCCTTTGCCTATCACGATCCCAAAACCATGCAGGAATTGAACAACCTGCTCGGTTCTCTGGACAATATCCGTATTCTGGCAGGCGGCCAATCGCTGATGCCGATGCTGAACATGCGCTATGCCTTTCCCGATCATGTGATCGACATCAACCATATTGCCGATCTCTCCGGTGTGGCCATGACGCCTGCCGGCCTGCGGATCGGCGCGATGACCCGCCAGCGGATCGTGCGCGAACATCCTCTGGTGCTCGAACATGCCCCTGTGCTGGCCGAGGCGCTGCATTGGGTTGGCCATGTCCAGACCCGTTCGCGCGGTACCATCGGCGGCAGTCTGTGCCATCTCGACCCTGCGGCGGAACAGCCCTGTATTGCCGCGCTCTATGACGCCGTGCTGCATGTGTCAGGCCCGCGCGGTGCGCGTGATGTCGCCATGCGCGATTGGGTCCTGTCCTATATGACCCCGAATCTGGAGCCGGACGAGGCTCTGCTCGGTCTGACCCTGCCTGTCTGGTCCGGCATGCAGGGACATAGGGTGGGGCATGGTTTCCACGAATTTGCCCGCAGGCATGGCGATTACGCGATTGTTGCCGCTGCGGCCCTTGTGTCGCTGGATGCGGCGGGTGTGGTGCGCCGCGCCTCGATTGCGCTGGCCGGTGTGGATGTGAGGCCGGTGCGGTTGGAGGCCGCCGAACAGGCTCTGGTCGGCAAAGGGCTTGACCAGAGCCTGATTGCCGAAGTCTCGGCGATGGCCGCATCGATCGAAATGATGGAAGACGCCCATATCACGCCGGCCTATCGCGGGCGTTTGGCGCAAACAATGACCAAACGGGCGCTGACCGATGCCCTCAACCGCGCCACGGGAGGCCGGAATGTCTGAACTCGACCAAGCACAAACCACCCGTCACATCCGTGTGACCGTCAACGGGGTCCATTACGAGCGCGATGTCTTGACGCGCACCCATCTGGGTGACTTCTTGCGGCAGGACCTTGGCCTGACGGGCACCCATCTGGGCTGCGAGCACGGGGTTTGCGGTGCTTGCACGATCATTCTGGACGGCCAGCCGATCCGCTCCTGCCTGATGCTGGCGGTGCAGGCCGACGGGGCGGTGATCCGCACCATCGAAGGACTGGCGCAGGCCGATGGCACACTGCATCCGGTGCAGGAAGCCTTTTGGGACAAGCACGGCTTGCAATGCGGTTTTTGCACCCCGGGCATGGTGACCACGCTGGCCGCCGTGCTCGAGGCCGATCCGACCATGGACGAGGTGGCGATCCGCGAGGCCATTTCCGGCAATATCTGCCGTTGCACGGGCTACGAGACCATTGTCGATGCCGCCTTGCAGGCCGCATCGCGCATGCGGGGAGACCATTGAGATGGGTGCACGTTATTTCGGAGCCGCCGTCAAACGGCTGGAAGATCCCAAGCTGATTACCGGCCGCGGCCAGTATCTGGATGATATCGCCATGCCGGGTGTGCTGCATGTGGCGGTGGTGCGCTCGCCCCATGCCCATGCGCTGATCAATGCGATTGATGCCTCGATGGCGAGGGACCATGCCGGTGTTGTTGCGGTGCTGACCGCTGACGATCTGGGCGACATAGCCCGCAAGCCGATGCCGATGATGGCGCCGGCACCCATGGTCAAGACCCCGCTGACCCAAAGCCCGCTGGCCCATGGCTCGGTCCATTATGTCGGCGAAGCGGTGGCGCTGGTGGTGGCAGAGAGCCGGGCGGTTGCCGAGGATGCGGCCGCGATGGTAATGGTCGATTACGATCCGCAACCCGCGATGGTCGATCTGGCCCATGCCCTGAAAGACGGGGCCGCGCTGGCCAACAAGGCCTTGCAAAGCAATCTCGCGGGCACGCTGAAAGGCGGCTTTGGCGATGTCGCGGGCGTATTTGCCAAAGCAGCCCATGTGTTCAAGGAAACCCTGTCCCTGCATCGCGGGGGCTGTCATGCCATGGAATGCCGCGGTGTGATGGCACGGCCCGATCCTTCGGGGAACCGGATCGACATCTGGAGCTCGACCCAATCGCCCTACATGGTGCGGCGTGCGCTGGCGTTGTGCCTCGGCATGGACGAGGCTTCGGTGCGCGTGACTGCGCCGGATGTCGGCGGCGGTTTCGGTCCCAAAGCCGTGGTCTATGCCGAGGATTATGCAATCCCGATGGCGGCGCGCCATCTGGGGCGTCCGCTGAAATGGGTCGAGGACCGCGGCGAGCACTTCGTGGCCACCACCCAGCAGCGCGACCAGCTGTGGGAGCTGGAAGTGGCAGCCGATGCGCAAGGCCGCATGCTCGGCGTACGCGGACATTGCCTGCATGATAACGGGGCCTATCTGCCCTATGGGGTGGTGTTGCCGGTGACCTCGATGTCGTCTTTCCCTGGCCCCTATGCGCTCGAGGCGCTCGAAATCAGCCTTGATGTGATCTATACCAATATGGTGCCCAACACGCCGGTGCGCGGGGCGGGGCGTCCCAATACCTGTTTCGTGCTCGAACGGCTTGCCGATCGGGTGGCGCGGGAATTGGGCCTGCCGCGTGAAGAGGTCCGCCGCCGCTCCTTCGTGCAGGCGAACCAGTTTCCCTATGAAACAGGCATGAAAGCGCGTGACGGTTCGCCCGTGTCCTATGACTCCGGTGATTATGTCCAGTGTCTGGATCTTGCGGTGGCCAAATTCGGGTCCGATTTCAAAGCCCGTCAGGACAAGGCAAGGGCCGAGGGCCGCTATATCGGCATGGGCATTGCCTCCTATGTCGAGGATACCGGATTGGCTCCCTATGAAGGGGCCACCATCCGCGTGCAGCCCAATGGCAAGGTCTTGTTGCTGACTGGAGCCGCCGCACAGGGACAGGGCCACAAAACAGTGTTCGCCCAGATTGCCGCCGACCAGCTGGGCATCACTCCGCAGGATATTACGGTGGAGGCGGGCGACACCTCGCTGTTTCCGCTTGGCATCGGCACCATTGCCAGCCGCGTGGCGGTGACGGGCGGCTCATCGGTGCATATGGCGGCGGTGGAAACCCGCGCCAAGGCGATCAAGGTGGCCTCGCAGGTCCTGGAAGCGCAAGAGGCGGATCTGGTGCTTGAAGGCGGTTTTGTTAAAGTCTCCGGCACCGACCGTCAGGTCTCGCTCGGGCAGTTGGCCTTGATGCTGCATGGCAATTTCGGACAGCCTTTGCCCGCAGGCATTGCGCCGGGCCTGTCGGCCACCGCCTTTTACGAGGCGCGCCAGACCACATTCGCCAACGGCACCAATCTGTGCGAGGTCGAGGTGGATATCGAGACCGGCGCAGTCAAAATCCTGCGCTATGTCGTGGCCCATGATTGCGGCACGCTGATCAACCCGATGCTGGTCGATGGCCAGATCAGGGGCGGTGTCGTACATGGCATCGGCAATGCGCTGTTTGAACGGATGATCTATGACGAGAACGGCCAGCCGCAGACCACCAATTACGGCGAATATCTGCTGCCACTGGCCACGGAAATGCCGCGCATCGAGATCGTCCACATGGAATCCCCGTCCCCGCGCAATCCGATCGGTGTGAAGGGAGCAGGCGAAGGCGGTACGATTCCGGCGGCAGCCTGTGTCATTTCGGCGATCGAGGATGCGCTGTCGCCCTTCAATGTGCATCTGGCAAGCCATCCTGTGTCGCCGCAGGATCTGGTGCAACTGGTCGATCAAGGCTGAATTGGCTTTTTATCAGCGGGGTTTGACGGGGCGGCAATGACCGCCCCGTTTTAATGGATGCGCGGCAGCTATGCGAAAGCAGGTCTGACGCAAAGGCCCTTTTGAATTGAGTGAGACTTGTGTCTGAGGCGAATGCAGGATCACGCGCTTGATGGAAATGAGCACATCGCTGGCAGTGATGATCGCCGCGAAAATGCTGCTGACCATGAGCATCGTGGTCGCGGCCTCGTTTCTGGTTGAACGGTCGGGTCCGTTTCTGGGCGCGATGATTGCCACTCTGCCGATCTCGGCCGGGCCGTCCTATGTGTTTCTGGCGATGGACCATGGCGCCGGTTTTATCGCCCAAAGTGCTGTAGCCACCATCATTACCAACGGGATCAACGGCCTGTTCGTGCTCACCTATGCCCATATGGCACAGCGATTCTCGCTATTGCCCTGTCTGTTGGCCGCTCTGGCGGTCTGGTTCGTCTCGATCGGTCTGGCGCATTTTGTCGAATGGACGATGGCCGGCGCGGTTGTTCTCAATCTGGCCTGTTTCTGGATTGCCTCGCGCCTGACCCGCCATTTGGAGGCGGGTGACGCGCCGGCGGCGAGGCACCGGTCGGTCTGGGAAATTCCGGCCCGCGCCTTCGGGGTCATGTGTCTTGTCGGCTTTGTGATGATGGCGGGCTTTGTGCTGGGGCCGGAGGCTGCGGGCTATGCCGCGCCGTTTCCGATCGTGCTGAGCAGCCTGATCGTCATCCTACACAAGCGGATCGGCGGGCGGGCGACAGCCGTCACCATGGTGCATACGCTGCCCGGCCTGTTGGGATTTGGCGCGGCGGTGACGGTGATGCACTGGACCGCCGAACCGATGGGCGCGGCCCTGTCGCTCCTTTTGGCACTGGCCATGTGTATCGGCTGGAATCTGGCGCTGATGTGGCGCAAAAAGACCCGCGAAGCGGCGTAATGTCTCAGCCCCGGTTGAACGGCAAACTGCCGGGTCCTGTGGGGCGGTTGACCGGGTGGATCGATAGTCCTTGCCTTCGGGAAAAACTACTTTAATCTTAAAATAGTTTGGGAGGTGATCGGGGTGGAACCGGGTTTTGGCCTTGTCCCGTCCACGGGCAGCAACGCAACGAAAGGCGGGCTTGGATATGGCTGGTCAGCGTCAGGGGCAACAGCAAAACCAACCGCGTTTGGCGGGTTTGTCCGCTTTGGTGACGGGCGGTAGCCGCGGCATCGGTCTGGCGATTGCCCATGCCTTAACCCAAGCCGGTTGCGACGTGACGGTGATGGGACGCCAAGCCGCCAGCCTTGAGGATGCGGTCCGTCAGGGGGCTGCCCAACAGATGATCATCGCCGATGTGACCGATCTCGATGCACTGTCCCCCTTGCTGGCCGGTCGGCATTTCGACATTCTGGTCAACAATGCCGGGACGGCCATTTCGGCCCCGTTTGCCAAACAGGATCCTGCGGCTTTTGCCGCCATGACAGCCCAGCATCTTTCGGCGCCGGCCGAATTGGCACGGCTGCTGTTACCCGCCATGCTGGCCAAGGGCTTCGGCCGCATCATCAATATCGGCTCGACGGCCTCGGTGCAGGGCTATCAGGGTGTTGCAGCCTATGTGGCAGCCAAACACGCGATTTTGGGTCTGACCCGCGCTCTGGCCCTTGAAGTGGCCAAAAAGGGCGTCACCGTCAATGCGGTCTGCCCCGGCTTTACCGCCACCGATCTGATCCTCGAATCCATGGCTGAAGCGGCCCGCAAAACCGGACAGACGCCCGAGGAGGTTTTGGCCAAATTCGTCTCGAAAAAGCCGCTTGGCCGTCTGGTCGAGCCCAAGGAAGTGGCCTTTGCCGTGGTGATGCTGGCCGATCCGCAGGCGTCTGCGATCAACGGGCAGGGTGTCATTGTCGATGGCGGAGAAAGCATTGCATGAGTGGTCAATCCCCCCCCTTGCTGGATGCCGAGACGGCAGGAACCGAGGTGGGCCATGCCCATCAGGACGAGTTGCGTCTGTGGCTGCGCCTGCTGACCTGCACCAATATGATCGAGGGACAGATCAGATCGCGGCTCAGGGCCGAATATGATGTGACCCTGCCGCGCTTCGACCTGATGGCCCAGCTCTATCGGGCATCCGACGGCATGATGATGTCGGACGTCTCCAAGCGCATGATGGTGTCGAGCGGCAATGTCACGCTGATCGTCGAACATCTTGTCGCCTCGGGCGATGTCGAGCGGCAAACCTCGGCCCATGACCGCCGCGCCCAGCTGATCCGCCTGACTGACGCCGGACGTGCCAATTTCCGCCGGTTGGCGGCGGCGCATGAAACATGGATTGCCAATATGTTCGACGGGCTGAACCGCAAGGATATCGACAATCTGATGAAGCTGCTGGCCAAGACCAAGGCCTCCTTGCAAGCCGATCTGTCGCAGCACGGTTCTGGGTCGGATCCCTCCGTTGTCAGAAAACCATCAAGCCGGAGATCACGCTGATGCGCGTTGCCAATGCCGTTACCTTTCCGCTGTCGCAGTTCAAGCCGCAGCATTTCGATTTGTCGGTCTCGGGCAAAGTGGCCACGGTGACCCTGAACCGGCCCGACAAGAAAAACCCGCTGACCTTTGAATCCTATCGCGAATTGGCCGACTTCTTCCAGGCTCTCAACAAGGATGACGAGATCAAGGCGGTGGTGGTGACGGGAGCAGGCGGCAATTTCTGCTCGGGTGGCGATGTGTTCGAAATCATCCAGCCGCTGATTGCCATGAATACCAAGGACTTGCTGGCTTTTACCCATATGACGGGTGAATTGGTCAAGATGATGCGTGCCTGTCCGCAGCCGATCATCGCGGCCATTGACGGCATCTGCGCGGGCGCGGGCGCGATTATCGCCATGGCATCCGATCTGCGTTACGGCACCCCCAAGAGCAAGACCGCATTCCTGTTCAATCGCGTCGGTCTGGCCGGTTGCGACATGGGCGCCTGCGCGATGCTGCCGCGCATCATCGGGCAGGGCCGGGCCTCCGAATTGCTCTATACGGGCAGGATCCTGCGCGGTGACGAGGCCGAACGCTGGGGCTTTCTCAACCGTCTGATCGAAGCCGACACTCTGCTCGCCGAAGCCCAAGCCATGGCGCGCGAGATCAGCGAAGGGCCGACCTTCGCCCATGCCATGACCAAGCGCATGATGCAGATGGAATGGGCGATGTCGGTAGACGATGCGATCGAGGCCGAAGCCGTGGCCCAGGCCCTGTGCATGCACACCGAGGATTTTAGCCGGGCTTTCCACGCCTTTGCCAATAAGAACCAACCTGTCTTCGAGGGGGATTGATGGCGGATCGGAGTTTTCTCGACTGGCCGTTTTTCGGGCCGCAACACAAGGCCTTGCGCCAATCCCTGGATTCATGGGCGCATGAGCGTATACCCCCGCTCAGCGACCATCATGATGTCGATGGCTCCTGCCGCAAACTGGTCGCGGCTCTGGGGCGTGACGGCTGGTTGAAACCGGTGGCGCCTGCCGCTTATGGCGGGCAGGGATCCGGCTATGATGTGCGCTCCCTGTGCCTGTCGCGCGAGACCCTGGCCTATCACGATGGTCTGGCCGACTTTGCCTTTGCCATGCAAGGGCTCGGTTCGGGCCCGATCACTTTATTCGGGACCGAGGAACAAAAGCAGCGCTTTTTGCCGGATGTGGTGGCGGGCCGCAGTCTGGCGGCCTTTGCGCTGTCCGAAACCGAAGCCGGTTCGGATGTTGCGGCTCTGGCCTGTGCGGCAACGCCGGACGGACCCGATCACGTCCGCATCAATGGCGAGAAAATGTGGATTTCCAACGGCGGGATTGCCGATTTCTATGTGGTCTTCGTGCGCACGGGCGAAGCACCGGGCGCGCGCGGCCTGTCGGCCTTTGTGGTGCCGGCTGACACGCAAGGGCTGGAGATTGCCGAGCGGATCGACGTGATTGCCCCGCATCCTCTGGCGCGCTTGCGCTTCCATGAGTGCCGGATTCCGCGCGCCAACCAGATCGGCAAGGGTGGCGACGGGTTCAAGATCGCCATGGCCACGCTGGATGTCTTCCGCTCCACGGTGGGGGCGGCTGCCCTCGGCTTTGCCCGCCGGGCCCTGGATGAGGCGATAGGACGGGTCAGCACCCGCCATCTGTTCGGGCAACCGATGGCGGCTTTGCCGCTGGCCCAGGCCTCGCTGGCCGAAATGGCCACCGATATCGATGCTGCCGCTCTGCTGGTCTATCGCGCGGCATGGGCCAAGGACAATGGCGCCGAACGCATCACCCGCGAGGCGGCCATGGCCAAAATGGTCGCCACCGAACATGCGCAGGTGGTGATCGACAAAGCGGTGCAGCTGTTCGGCGGGCTCGGAGTGCGCTCGGGCATGCGGGTCGAAATGCTCTATCGCGACATCCGTGCCTTGCGGATTTACGAAGGGGCAACCGAGGTCCAGAAGCTCATCATCGCCCGCGAGATTTTACGTCAACACGGCACACAAGCCTAACCTGTTCGGAGCCCGCTCATGTCGTTCTCAGCGCATCTCGACAGTTTCGCCCGCGATAACCTGCCAGACCCCGCAATGATGCCGGATTTCCGGCTCGGCGAGGCCGGTCTTGCCTATCCCGACCGTCTGAACGTGGTCAGCGAATTGCTCGACCGCTGGGTTGAACAGGGTCGGGGCGATGCGCCCTGCATCCTGTCGGCGCAGGGCCGCTGGACCTATCGGGAGTTGGCCGAAAAGGTCAACCGGATCGCCAATGTGCTGACACAGACACTGGGCATGCAAAGCGGCCATCGGGTGCTGTTGCGCTCGGCCAATACGCCGATGCTGGTGGCAACCTATCTGGCTATCATCAAGGCCGGCGGCATTGTGGTGGCCACCATGCCGATGCTGCGGGCCAAGGAATTGAGCTACCCGATCAAAAAGGCCAAAATCCATCTGGCCCTGTGCGACCATACGCTGTTGGGAGACTTGGAAGCGGCCAGGGCCTTGCGCCCCGATCTTGCCACCATTGTGACCTGGGGGCATGAGGGCGAAGGATCGCTCGAGAGCCTGATGGCCAAGGCTTCGCCCGAGTTCAAGGCTGTCGAGACCTCGCGCGATGATGTCTGCCTGATCGGATTCACCTCCGGCACCACCGGCGAACCCAAGGGCACAATGCACTATCACCGTGATCTGCTGGCGATTTGCGATTGCTACGGTGCGAAAGTGTTGAAGGCGCAGCCTTCCGACGTATTTATCGGTTCGCCACCTTTGGCCTTTACCTTCGGTCTGGGTGGCTTGGTGCTGTTTCCGCTCAGGATCGGTGCGGCCTTCGTGATGCTCGACAAGGCGCCGCCCGATGAATTGATGGCCGCGATTGCCCGCTTCAAGGCCACTGTGTGTTTTACCGCACCAACCGCCTATCGGGTGATGCTGGGCAAGCTCGCCGAACATGACGTGTCATCCTTGCGGATTTGCGTCTCGGCGGGTGAGCATTTGCCGCTGGCCACATTCGAGGCCTGGCACAAGGCGACGGGCATGCGGTTGATGGATGGCATCGGAGCCACCGAGATGCTGCATATTTTTATCGGGGCGCCGCAAGACCAGATCCGTGCGGGATCGACGGGCCTGGTTGTGCCGGGCTATGAGGCCAAGGTGGTTGACGGCGACGGGCAGGAAGTGCCGCGCGGCAGGATCGGCCTGTTGGCGGTGCGCGGCCCGACCGGCTGCCGCTATCTCGATGATCCGCGCCAATCCCATTATGTCCGCAACGGCTGGAACATGACGGGTGACAGTTTCATGCAGGACGAGGACGGTTACTTCTGGTACCAGGCGCGCTCGGATGACATGATCGTGTCCTCGGGCTACAACATTGCCGGACCCGAGGTCGAGGCCTCGTTGCTGACCCATCCCGCTGTGGCCGAATGTGGTGTGGTCGGCTCGCCCGATGCCGAGCGTGGTATGGTGGTCAAGGCCTATATCGTGTTGAAGCCGGGTATTGCCGGCGATGGGGCCATGGTCAAAACCCTGCAGGACTATGTCAAAGCCGATATTGCGCCTTACAAATATCCGCGCGAGATCGCATTTGTCGACAAACTCCCGCGCACCGAAACCGGCAAGCTGCAACGCTTTGTGCTGCGCCAGCTTGCGCAGGGCACCAGGGCGGGAGACGAGGTCCTGCCGGAAGTCGAACCGGTCTCGCTGCTGCCCAAAGGCTGGCCGCGCCCGCAGGGCTATTCCAACGGCATGACGGCCAAAGGGCGGCTGATCATGACCGGCGGCGTGGTCGGTTGGGATGCGCAGGAGCAGTTTCCGCAAGGGCTGGTCGAACAGACCCGTCAGGCCTTGCAGAACATTGTCGATATTCTGGCGGTCGGCGGGGCACAACCGCGCCATCTGATGCGGTTGACCTGGTATGTGACCGATATCGAGGACTATCTGGGCCAGTTGCGGGCCATCGGCAAGGCCTATCGCGATGTGATCGGCAAGCATTATCCCGCCATGGCTCTTGTGCAGGTGGTCCGTCTGGTCGAAACCACGGCTCTGGTGGAAATCGAAGCCACAGCCGTGGTGCCCGACTAGGATTTTTGGAGAAAGACCCGCATGACGCAGCGCGCCCGTTTGGTGGTCGATTGGGGCACCAGCAATTTCCGTTGCTACCGTTTTGCCCCCGATGGTACGGTCGCCCAGACCCATCAGGCGGCCGCCGGCATCCTGAGCGTGACCGACCGTGATTTCGCAGCTGTTCTGCAGCGTGAAATCGGGTCCTGGATCAGCCCCGATATGGACGTCTTCCTGTCGGGCATGATCACCAGCCGCAATGGCTGGATTGAAACCCCCTATGTCGAAGCCCCCGCCCGACTGGCCGATCTGGCCAGGGCTGCCGTGGTGGTGGAGGCCGACAAGGGCGTCAGAATGTATTTCCTGCCCGGCGTGGCCATGCACAGCCCCACACCGGATGTGATGCGCGGCGAGGAGATCCAGGTGTTCGGTGTGGTCGATGAGTTTCAGACCGCCACCGTGATCCTGCCCGGCACCCATAGCAAATGGGTCGAGGTGCGTGATGGAGCCTTGCAGCGGTTCAGCAGTTTCATGACGGGCGAAGTGTTCGGCGTGCTCAAGACCCATTCGATTCTGGGCCGTCTGATGAGTGATGCCTCCGGCGAGAGCGATGAACAGGCTTTTATCGACGGGGTGCGACAGGTCAGCCGCCACGAGACGGTCGGACTGCTGCACGATATTTTCACCACCCGCAGCGGGGTCCTGCTGGGCCAGCTGCCCGCAAAAGATAGCGCGGGCCGTTTGTCGGGCTTGCTGATCGGGCACGAGATCAGGGACGGGCTTGTCGCTTATCCCGTCTCGGGACGTCTGCTGATCGTCGGCGATGCGTTTCTGGCACGCCGCTACCAGCGCGCTCTGGCCGAATTCGGAATCACAGCCGAACTGGGCTCGCCTTTGGCCAGTGTTGACGGCTTCAGTCGACTGTCGGCTTTGGGGTTCTGAAACCGGAGAGGCGCCGCTTCAGGACCGGGCTGTCCGGGGGTCAAGTTGACAGGGCCTGTCTCGCAGGGCAGGCTGACATAACAGTTAGGGATTGACTGGCCGGATGACCGGATCGCAGATGACCGATCGGGACGGCCGGACGATGGCAATGGGGGAATGTGTCCTATGATGGGGTTGGTTCACGTCGCGTTGCGGCGTCCCTATACGTCGGCGATTGCCGCTTTCATTGTTGTCCTCGCGGGTGCCCTCTCTCTCAGTCGCATGGTGGTCGATATTTTCCCGACCATCAATATTCCTGTTGTGCTGGTCGCCTGGAATTATGGCGGCCTGTCAGCCGAGGAAATGGAACGGCGCGTGGTGCTGGTGGCCGAACGCACCTATGCGCAAAGCGTCGACGGGATCGACCATATCGAAAGCCAGTCGCTGTCGGGCACCGGCATTATCAAGATCTTTTTCAAGCCCGGTGCCGAATTGGGCGGTGCGATGGCGCAAATCAATGCGGTGAACAATCAGGTCCTGCGTGTGATGCCGCCGGGAATGACCCCGCCGATCCTGATCCCGTTCAGCGCGTCCAATGTCGGTGTCGTGCAGATGACATCGTCGAGCAAGACCATCCCCGAGGAACAGATCCTCGATTATACCTTCAATTTCGTGCGGCTCAAACTGTTCACCATTCCGGGCATTTCGCTGTCGGCGCCCTATGGCGGCAAGGCCCGCCAGATCATCGTCGATATCGATCCCTACCGCATGGCGGCCAAGGGTGTCTCGCCCAGTGATGTGGTCACGGCCCTGCAAAGCTCCAACGTGATCGTGCCGGCCGGCGTCGCGCGCATCGGCGAGCGCGAATACAATGTGGCGATCAATTCCAGCCCGCCCAATGTCGCGCAGTTTTCCAACCTGCCGCTGGCGGTCCGCAACGGGATTGTGGTGACCTTGGGCGATGTCGCCACAGTGGGCGACAGTTTTGCCAACCAGACCAATATGGTCCATGTGAACGGCGAGCGGGCCACCTATGTCACGGTGATGCGCCATTCCGATGCCTCGACCATTGCGGTTGTGGAAGCCACCCGGGCTTTGCTGCCCGAGATCAAGGCCGCCGCCCCCGAAGGGCTGGACATGCAACTGGATTTCGACCAGTCGGTGTTCGTGCGCTCCGCCATCCATAACGTGCTGGAAGAGGCTCTGGTCTCCTCGATCCTCGTCTCGCTGATGATCCTGTTCTTCCTCGGGTCCTGGCGCAACATGGTGATCGTGTCGGCCTCGATCCCGCTGTCGATTTTCGCAGGCATTGCCGGGCTTTACGCTGCCGGTGAAACCATCAATCTGATGACCCTCGGGGGGCTCGCGCTGGCCATCGGCCTGCTGGTTGACAATGCGACCGTGACGATCGAAAACATCCACCGCAACCAGTCGCTCGGCAAGCCGCTGACGGTGGCGATTCTGGATGGCTGTTCGGAAGTGGTGACGCCGTTGACGGTAGCCACGCTGGCGATTTGTATCGTGTTCTTCCCCGTGTTCCTGTTGGAGGGGGCGGCGCGCTATCTGTTCATCCCGCTGGGGCTGACCGTGGTGCTGGCGATGCTGGCGTCCTATGTGCTCAGTTTCTCGATTGTGCCGACCATGGCGCGCATGATGCTGACCGAACATGCCCACGAAACCCCGACCGGCGTATTCGCCCAGTTCGAGCGGGGTTTTGAATGGGTGCGGAGCGGATACCAGAACGCTTTGGAAGCCTGTTTGCGGGCGCGCGGCTTCGTGCTGGCCATATTCGGGATTGTGCTGGTGGTGTCCCTGGTGATGGCGGGCTATCTCGGCAAGGACTTTTTCCCCACCGCCGATGTCGGCATTATCAAGCTGCATTATCGCGGTCCGGCCGGCACGCGTCTCGAGGTGACCGAACAGAATGTGCTGGCTGTGCAGGCCAAAATCCGCGAAGTCATCGGCAATGACGAGATCCAGACCATCAATGATGTGGTGGGTGTGCCGTTTGCCACCAATCTGGCCCTGATCCCCTCCGATAACGTCTCGAGTGCGGATGCCGATATCCTGATCCAGCTGAAAAAGGGTCACAAGCCGAGCGTTGACCATATCCGGGCCTTGCGTGCCGTGTTGCCCGACGCCTTCCCCGGCGCGCTCTTCTATTTCCAGAATGCCGATATCGTTTCGCAGGTGCTGAATTTCGGTTTGTCCGCGCCGATCGACATCCAGATTTCCGATCCCAATTTCAACCGCTCTTATGATCTTGCACAAAAGCTGTTGCTGGCTTTGCAGAAAATTCCGGGTGTGGCTGATCCGCATATCACCCAAATTCTCGATTATCCGACCCTGCAGGTCGATGTGGACCGCCTGCGGGCGGCGCAGCTGGGCGTGTCGCAGCGCGATGTGTCCAACAACCTGCTGGTGTCGCTGTCATCGAGCTCGCTGGTTGCGCCCTCCTATTTCCTCAATCCCGCCAATAATGTGAACTATTTCGTAGCGGTGCGTCAGCCGATGGAAGCCATCCGGACGGTGGATGACTTGATGTCGCTTCCGGTCAGCCAGCCGATGGTCAACCAGCCCTCCAACGTCGCCAACCAGTTTTCGACCACCCAATATTCCACCTTCCCGAATGCGCCGGTGACCCGCATGGCCGATATTGCCTCGGTGCGTCCGCGCAGTTCGCTGGCTGCGATCAACCATTACTCGGTGCAGCGTGTGATCGACGTGGCCGCCAATGTCGACGGGCGTGATCTGGGTGGCGTGGCCGCCGATGTGCGCAAGGCCATTGCCGAGGTCTCGAAAGATCTGCCGGTGACCACCCATATCGATCTGCGCGGCCAGCCCGAGGTGATGGACTCCTCCTTTACCCGTCTGGCGCAGGGTCTCGTGATCGCGATCATTCTGGTCTATGCGCTGCTGGTCGTGCTGTTCCAGTCCTGGGTCGATCCGTTCATCATCATGATGGCTATTCCGGGCGCGCTGATCGGGATTATCTGGATGCTGGCTCTGACAGGCACCACCATCAATGTGGAATCGCTGATGGGCACGATCATGACAGTCGGTATTTCGGTGTCCAATTCCATTCTGGTGGTGAGTTTTGCCAATGACGTGCGCGCGCGCGGCGATGTGACGCCGTTCGAGGCGGTGGTGGAGTCGGGCAAGACACGCCTGCGGCCGATCCTGATGACCGCGCTGGCGATGATCCTCGGTATGATCCCCATGGCTTTGGGGCTGGGTGAGGCGGGCGAGCAGAACGCGCCTCTGGGCCGTGCGGTGATCGGCGGCCTGCTGGCAGCCACCATTGCCACGCTGATCATCGTGCCGATCTTCTACACCCTGTTGCGCCGCAAGCCGCCGCGCTTGCATGAACTCGATGCGCAATACGCCCTTGAATCGGCAGGTGCTGCCTCAGCCCTTGCTGCCCCGGCTCATGCCTCTCCGGCCCATGAAGCCCCATCTCATGCGGGACATGTCCCGTCGGTCAACGGATAATCAGCGATGGATCAACTTTCCTCTCAGGGCCGCCCGTCCAGAACGCGCCTCTATCTCACCGGCGGTGTCTGCGTAGTCGCAACCGTTCTGGGCACGGCCTATTATATGAACCAATCGTCATCGGGCCTCGCCAATGTCAAAGCCGCGATGGAGGCGGATGTGGCGCGCGGGCCGCGTGTGGTCGTCTCCAATGTGGTACAGGGGCCGCAATTCCGCATCATCCAGCTGCTCGGCGATGCACGACCCTACCAGACCACCACGGTCTTCGCCAAAGTCAGCGGCTATCTGAAGTCGGTGCTGGTGGACAAGGGCGATCAGGTCACCGCCAATCAGGTGATTGCGGAAATCGACAGTGCCGAACTGGAAAGCCAGTACCAGAGTGCGGTGGCCGATCTCGACCAGAAACAGCGCATCGATGCCCGTTCGCGTGAATTGCTGCGCAACAGCACCACCTCGCAACAGGCGGCAGAACAGGCCGAAACCAATTACCGGATGGCCCAGGAAACCGTGCGCAATCTGGGCATCATGCGGTCCTACCAGACCTTGAAAGCCCCGTTTAATGGCACGGTTGTCGCCCGCTTTGCCGATCCCGGTGCCCTGATGCAGGCGGCCACCACCAATCAGGCCAGTTCGCTGCCCGTGATGCAGATTGCCGACAACTCGAAGCTGCGCATCGGCATCTATGTCGAACAGCGCGATGTGGCGGCCATCAAAGTGGGGGACGAGGCCGACATTATCGATTCCGCCAATCCCGACCGTAAACGCAAGGCCAAGATCAGCCGCACCGCCGGCACGCTCGATCCGCGCACCCGCACGCTGTTTGTCGAACTCGACATCGACAATAGCGACCAGTTTCTGGTACCCGGCAGTTTCGTGAATGTCAGCCTGCGGGTGCCGGTGAAAAGCTTCCCCCAAATTCCGGTCTCCGCCATGATGCAGCGCGGCGGCACCCAGCAGGTGGCGGTGATCGGCGAGGACTCGACCATCAAATTCCGCCCCATCAAGGTGGCCTCCACCGATGGCGCGCTGATCAACATTGCCGATGGGCTGAAAGTCGGCGAGCGGGTCGGTCTCAATGTCTCGAGCGATCTGGTCGAAGGCTCGAAAGTCCGGGCGGCAGAAGCGCGTCGCTGATTTGGTTGGACCATCCGGATCAAGCAAAAAGGCCGCATTGCTGCGGCCTTTTGTCGTTAAAGAGGCCTATCAGACCCGTGATACGCGCCCTTCGAGCGGGTAGGCGGGGTCGTTGTAGCCCGGTGTCGAGGGGTGGCCTGCGGGCACCAGGCGGTTGATTAGGGCTTCGTCCTCGGCGGTAAAGGTGTAATCGAGGGCTGCCAGATAATCCGCCCATTGCTCCTCGGTGCGCGGACCGCCGATCACCGAGGTGATGTGCTTGTTGTTGAGCACCCAGGCCAGTGCCAGATATTGCGCCTTGGTGTTGCGCGCCTCGGCATGCTGTTTGATGTCCTGGGCAATATCGAGCGATTCCACCCGCCATTCGGTCTGCATCATGCGGCGGTCCTGCCGGCCGGCGCGGGTGCCTTCGGGGGGTGGGCGGTTGGGGTCGTATTTGCCGGTCAGCACGCCCCGCGCCAGTGGGCTATAGGGCACAACCCCGAGGCCGAAATGGCCGCAAGCCGGCAGATGCTCGACCTCCGGCATCCGGTTCATGGCATTGTAATAGGGCTGGCTGACAATCGGGCGGTCAATGCCCCACTCATCGCACATCCGGCAGATTTCCGCCAAACGCCAGGCGCGATAGTTGGAAATGCCGAAATAGCGGATTTTGCCCGCTTTTATCAAATCGCCCATCGCCCGGACAGTCTCGTCCAGCGGGGTCGAATGGTCTTCCTTGTGCAGATAATAGATGTCGATGTAATCGGTGCCGAGCCGTTGCAGGCTGGCCTCGGCGGCTTCCATGATCCATTTGCGCGACAGCCCGCTTTTGTTGGGGGCGGTGCCGCTCGGGGTCTGGTGCACGACATTGGCGACCTTGGTGGCCAGCACCCAGCTATCGCGATCCTTGGCAATGGCGCGGCCGACAATATCCTCCGACACACCCTCGTTATAGGTGTCGGCGGTGTCGATGAAGTTGACGCCGTGCTCGCGCGCTGCCGCGATGATCCGCTGCGAGGTCGGTTCGTCGGTTTGCGCACCGAACATCATGGTGCCAAGGCACAAGGGTGATACTTTGAGGCCGGAACGGCCCAGTTTATGATAGTCCATCGGCCGTTTCCCTCTGTTGGTGGTTATGATCCGAATGTGGTTCCGATTGTGAGGCCCTCACGATTGTACCATTCCATGGCCGCTTCTTTCGGGCCTTTGCCGAAGCGCAAGCGTTGCACAAGAATGGCCCCGTCCGTGGCTTCCACAACAAAACCATCCTCTTGCACGGCCGAGATCGTGCCGGGTTTGCCGCCATGGGACGCCACCGGACGGGCATCGAACAGGCTCAGGCTCTCGCCCTTGAACAGGGTCGAGGCGCCGGGTGAGGGATTGGCCCCGCGGATCAGGTTATAGACGGTCTGCACGGGTTTCGACCAATCGATGACGCAATCCTCGGCCTTGCACCAGCCCTGATAGTCGGCTTGTGTATGGTCCTGCTCGATTTTGGGGGCTTTGCCAGCGCGGACCAGATCGACGGCTTCCAGCATCGCGGCCACACCCATCGGAAACAGATTGTCAAAATACAACGTGCCTAGGGTCGCATCGGGTCCGATCTCGACCTGCTTCTGCAGCAGGATCGGGCCGGTATCCAGCCCGTCATCGGGCCAGAAAATCGACAGGCCTGTCACCGTCTCGCCGGCAATGATCGGCCAGTTGATCGCGCTGGGACCGCGATGGCGCGGCAGCAAGGAGGGGTGGTACTGGATGGTGCCAAGGCGCGGAATGGCCAGACATTCGGACGGCACGAATTTGGTCACAAAGGCCATCACACAAAGATCGGGCTGCAGCGCCGCTATTTGGGCCCAGACCTCGGAATTTTTGAACGAAGCGGGCTGTTGAACGGGCAAGCCGAGGCTTTCGGCAGCCACTTTCAGCGGATCGGGGCGGGCTCCGGGTTTGTCGGGCGCACAATAGACAGCCACAACATTCTCGCCCCGCTCGACCAGAGCTCGCAACACCGCCTCACCGAAAGCCTGCTGCCCGTTCACAATAATCCGCATAGGTTCCATCCCGTTCTAGAAATCACAAACAAATGCGAGAAACACCTACGACTCAACATTTCATTCTCAAAATGCGTCAAATCCTCCCCTGTTTCCAGCCCATAAGCGCATCCCCCACATGTTTTAGCGCGTGATCAGCTCGGCTTTCAACGCGAGGCTGGAAAACGGGGATGATTTTAAAATTGGCATTTAAAGACGTTTTAAAAAATGTGTGTAAAAATGAAACATTCAACTTAAAATTGTATTTTCATTACAAAAATGAATTTCATAAAATGGGATTGTCAAATTCGGTTGAACTGATTATTGAATCCCCATCGATTTAGAAATTATTTTAAGTGTTATTTTAAGGCTTTTGATATGGAATATCCGCAACTGCTTTGCGTTGTGTCGAATGATCACTCGTTCATCGGACAGATCAGCCCTTTCTGCGACGCTGCCGGTATCGCGATGCAACGGGTTGGCGACTGGGGATCGATGCTCGGTTTGGACGATACCCGGAATATGGTCTTGCTGGTTGACGCCGGACTGTCGGTGCACGGATCCACGACCGATGCCAAAGTGGTTTTTGAATGGCTTTTGCGCCGGCCGGTGCAGGGTTTGATCCTGTCACGGTCGCGCCAGAGTGCCTTGCAGGCGGGGACCAACCCGCTTGATGATGTGCTGGTCAAACAGGCCGACGTGTTGCTGGACCAGCCGGTCCTGATGGATCAACTGGCATTCGTGCTGCAAAGCGTCATGCGCAAGCACAGGGCCAGACTGGCGCGGTCGGTCGGGTTGGATCAAACAGGAATGGGGGATGCCGGCAAGCGCTGGCAGTTCGATCCGGTGGCGATGGTGCTGATCCCGCCAGAGGGGGAGAGTTTCGCGCTGTCGGCCAGCGAGGCGCGGCTGATTGCGATGCTCATCACCAAGGATCCCGAACCGGTGCGGCGGGAGGATCTGATCGAACTGTTCGGGATCAGAAGCCCGAATATCCGGCGCATCGATACCACGGTCTATCGCCTGCGCCACAAGATCGAGCAGAATACCGGCTATCAATCGCCGTTCAGCACGGTCCACGGGATAGGGTACCGCAATGATGGGCTGACAGCGACAGTGCCGCTCAGCTTTTAATAGGCAGCTGGCCCGGTTGCAGCTACACTGAAGCTGTTGTTTTCGATGTTTGCAGGTTGAAGCGTGAAGCGTGAATTGCCGCCGACAGCGGGGCTGGCTCCGCGGTGGAGGGATTTGTTCGATGATCCAGGCAAGCCTGTCGGGCCGTCAGGCTCCGTGCTGGCCCGTTCGCGCTTTGCCGCCCATGAACTGTGGCAACGCCTTAACCCCGCCAATCCGCAGGCCAATTCTTGTACTCTTTCCCGCCATCTGGCCGGATTGATCGGCACAGAAGAGGTGGTGATGGTCAATTCCGGCTTTGCCGCGCTGGTGATCGCGTTTGAATATCTGAAAAATGGCGCCTTGGCGCGCGAGGTGATCTTGCCGGCCTTCACCTCGCCGAAAGTGGCTATGGCCGCGCATCGGGCCGGCTTGAGCGTGCGTCTGTGCGATACCGGGCAATCGCGGTTCGATTTCGATCTGGGTATGCTGGCGCGGCTGGTCAGTGGCCATACTCTGGCGGTTGTGCCGACCCATTTTGGCGGGCATGTCACCCCGATGGGGCCGTTGAAAGTGCTGTTGGAGGGCATTGCCCCGCATGTGGTGGTGATCGAGGATGCCGCCCAGGCTTTCGGGGCCCGCGTCAAGGGCCAGTCGGTCGGTCTGGCCGGTGATCTGGGCCTGTTCAGCTTTGCGAGGGGCACGGGTTTGACACTGTTTCAGGGGGGATGCCTTGTCAGTGACAATCCGATCTTCCGTCAGGGGTTGAAAACCATGGCGGCACGCTTGCAGCCTGTGTCTTGGCGGCAGGAATGGCGGCAATGCCTCGGCCTGCTGGCCTATCATGCCTTTTATGACCCCGAACATTACCGGCTGGTCTATGGCGCTTCGAGCCATCGCAATGGCACAAGCCTGCCGCGCTATGCTGTGTACGGGGAGAATGATCTGTCCGACCTGCCGTTGCACCGCTTGGGAGCGTGGCGGCGACGGGTGGCCTTCAATGCCGCGCAACGATTGCCAGACCACCGGACGGCGGTGGCCGGGCGGGTCGAGCGGTTGTTGTCGGTGCTGCAATCGGTGCCGCGCTCCGAAGTGCATGTGCCACCTGCCGGGGTCAGCCCTGCCTTCAGCTTCCTCTTTGTCAGTATGGCAAGCCGCAAACAGGCCGACAGGATCCTTGCCCAATCGATCGACGAAGGATTGGGTGTTTCGCGGCTGTTTGCCGGGCCTTTGACGGCCTATCCGGCGCTCAAAGGCATCATCGGACCCGAGCCGATGCCGCAGGCCGAGGCTCTGGCCGCGCGCACGCTGACCGTCACCACATCCCCGATGATGACAGACGGCGAGATCGAAACAATCGGCCGCCTGTTCCGCAGTGCCGGCAGAGAGTTCTGAGTGCCTGTTCAGGCCACCGGCGGCGTGCCGTGGGTGTGGAAGCTTTCGACCGTTTTCAAGCCCCAGGCCTGTCCCTTGGCGCGTTCTGACTGGGTCCAGCGGATCGGTTTCCAGTCGGGTGCCAGCATCAGCCGCGCACCGGCATTGGCCACTTCGACCCGATTGCCGCCGGGCTCCCAGACATAGAGGAAGAAGGTTTGCTGGACGGCATGTTTGTGCGGTCCTGTTTCGATAAACACGCCATTTTCCAGAAACACATCTGCCGCGCGTAAAATATCCTCCCGGCAGTCGAGGGCATAGGTCAGGTGGTGGAAGCGGCCGGCCACGCCGGTATTGTCCTTGGTGAAAGCAATGTCGTAGGTCTTGTTGGTGGCTGTCATCCAGGCGCCGGCCTCGGTGCCGTCATCCAGCACGATCTGTTCGGTCAGGCGCATGCCCAGACCCTGTTCGAAGAACACCCGTGTTTCGGCGACATCCAGCACCAGCAGGTTGAGATGGTCGATCCGGCGGGCATTGCAGCCACGGGCCGGATATTTCATCGCCTGGTTTTTCAAAGCCGGCTTCAGCGCTTCGGGGGCTTCATACCATCTCGTATCGTAATAAAGCTCGATCGGGTGGCCATCCGGCGTGCGGGCGTGGAAAGAGGGGCCGTGGCCGAGATCACCGTCGGTCCAGCCCACACCCCAGCCTTTGTCCTGCAAGACTTTGACGCGGCGTTCGAGCGCCTGTTGGCTCATGGTCCGCCATGCGACATGGCCCATGCCCGAGGTATGGGAGGCGGTCAGTTTCAGCGTGTGGAATTCGTAATCATCCCAGCCGCGCAGATAGACACTGTCGCCCTCGCGTCCGCTTTCGGTCAGACCCAGCACATTGACGAAAAAATGGAGGCTGTCTTCCGGCTTGGGTGTGAACATTTCGACATGGCCGAGATGGGCAATATCGTGACAGGGTTCTGTCGGCTCGCTCATGATGTGCTCCCTTGTTTGATTGATAGGGCCAGCTTTGCGGCAATATTTCAAGCTGTTCGGAGTTAAAAAAATCATCTTCAGTTTGCGTCTTGATCAGAGTCGGATCACTTTATAAAGGTTGGTGATAAAAAGATCGGTCAACGGCAAGGTGGGGAGGCAAGCAGATGGCCAGCACAAGCGGTAGTCAGGCAGGTATCCCCTGCATGCTGATGCGGGGCGGCACGTCCAAGGGCGCGTATTTTCTGGCTGACGATCTGCCGCAGGACCAGGCCGCGCGCGATGCCGTTTTGTTATCGGTGATGGGCTCGCCCGATCCGCGTCAGGTTGACGGGGTGGGCGGGGCGCATCCGCTGACCAGCAAAGTGGCGGTCATTTCGTGCTCGGGCGAACCGGGGATCGATATCGACTATCTGTTCTGCCAGGTCTCTGTCGATCGCCCGCTGGTCGATACCACGCCCAATTGCGGTAATATTCTGGCCGGAGTAGGCCCCTTTGCGATTGCACGCGGATTGGTCAAGGCGAACGATCCCCAGACACGGGTGCGGGTGCGAACCGTCAATACCGGCACGGTGGCCGATCTGCTGGTCGAGACCCCCGATGGTGTGGTCAACGAGGCCGGAACGGCGCGGATCGATGGCGTGCCGGGCTTTGCGGCCCCGATTGCCATCGATTTTCTCGATGCCGAAGGCTCGGTCTGCGGCGCCCTGTTGCCGACAGGCCGCAGCGTCGATCGGGTGGCGGGTGTGGATGTGACACTGATCGACAACGGGATGCCGGTGGTTGTGCTGGCCGCGTCCTCGGTCGGGCGCACCGGCTATGAGCCTCGCGACCAGCTGGACAAGGACACCGCTCTCAAAGCACGGCTCGAGGAGATCAGGCTTGAAGCCGGTCCTCTGATGAATTTGGGAGATGTCCGCGACAAGGTGGTCCCCAAAATGGTTCTGGTGGCGGCGCCGCAAGCCGGAGGGTCTATCGCCACACGCTCGTTCATCCCGCATGAGTGCCACGCCTCCATCGGCGTGTTTGCCGCGGTCACCGTGGCTACCGCTTGCGTCTTGCCCGGTTCTCCGGCCCACGCGCTGGCAGTGTTGCC
>Ga0136644_10000871_pt1 | contig 24194 bp, 13 predicted proteins | sample C_130820_EF_Meta_FD_94780 | JGI IMG/M metagenome (GOLD analysis project Ga0136644, IMG submission 94780) | Freshwater microbial communities from Lake Croche, Canada to study carbon cycling - C_130820_EF_MetaG (v2) (version 2) | ecosystem: Environmental > Aquatic > Freshwater > Lake | place...
CCGCAATAATTTTATTGTAGAATGGAATGACAACAGAGAAGCGGACTTGACCGATGCTGGTTTAACGGAAGAAGAAATCAGCGCCAGCAAATTTGAAGACTAGCAAAACCTTTCTACAAAGACATAAAAAAAGCACCGGATTTATTTTCGGTGCTTTTTTATTATGAGTATTTTTTATTTAAAAACCAAACAGTCATTTTTACTTTTCAAAAATCTCTATTTTTCTATTTTTTGACTTTTGACTTTTGACTTATCCTGCTATGCTGGTAACACTTTCTTGCATTAATATTCTTACGGCTGCAGCAATACCTTGGGCATCATAAGCGCATTCGCGATGCAATTCTTTGGGGCTTCCGTGTTCTACCAAACGGTCTGGAATACCCAAGATAGTCACATCGGCTTTGTAGCCATATTTGTTCATGAATTCCAATACGGCTGATCCAAATCCACCCACTACTGTACCATCTTCTACAGTCACAATTTTGCTGTATTTGCTAAAGGCTTCGTGTAGTAAATCCTCGTCAATGGGTTTTACAAAACGTAAGTCATAATGCGCTGGATTAATACCATCAGTTCTGAGTTCACGAATAGCTGCTTGGGCAAAATTACCTGGGTGTCCAAAACTTAGAATAGCAACGCCTTCTCCGTCTTTGAGTTTGCGTCCCTTACCAATGGTTATAGCTTCAAATGGCGTTTTCCAATCTACCATTACGCCCTCACCTCTGGGATAACGAATCACAAAGGGGTATTGGTTTTCCGGTAATTGAGACGTGTACATAAGGTTACGCAATTCTTGCTCATTCATGGGTGCACTCACCACCATATTGGGTATGCAACGCATATATGGAATATCATAACAACCATGATGCGTGGGTCCGTCTTCTCCTACTAATCCCGCTCTATCTAGACATAGGGTTACGGGTAGTTTTTGAATGGCTACATCGTGCACCACTTGGTCAAAAGCGCGTTGCATAAAGGAAGAATAAATATTGCAGAACACGCGCATACCCTGTGTTGCTAAACCAGCACTTAGGGTTACTGCGTGTTGCTCACAAATGCCTACGTCAAAAGCACGGTGTGGCATTTTCTCCATCATGAATTTCATAGAACATCCGCTAGGCATAGCAGGTGTTACACCCATGATAGCTTCATTGAGTTCTGCTAATTCTAATAAAGTATGTCCAAATACGTCTTGATATTTGGGTGGCAGAGGCGATGTAACTGGTTTCTTGACAATCTCTCCAGTTACTTTGTCAAACAAACCTGGGGCATGCCACTTGGTTTGATCCTTCTCGGCTAGTGCATAACCCTTTCCTTTTACGGTAACTATATGCAATAATTTAGGGCCAGGTATATTTCTTAGATCTTTAAGTGTATCAACCAGTTTGGTAATATTATGTCCGTCAATGGGGCCAAAATAGCGCAGGTTGAGCGCTTCAAACAAGTTGCTGCTTTTTGATACTACACCCTTGATATTGGCTTCTAGTTTGCTGGCCATCTCCCTACTAAAAGTCTTGCCAACTGGTAATTTGCCCATCAGGTTCCAAACCTCATCGCGCATTTTATTATAGGTAGGAGACGTAGTGATATCGGTTAGATATCCTTTGAGCGCACCCACATTTGGGTCAATGCTCATGCAGTTGTCATTGAGGATAATCAAGACGTCACTATCGGCCACGCCGGCATGGTTCATGGCTTCAAAAGCCATACCCGCAGTCATAGAACCATCTCCAATTACGGCAATGGATTTTCTATCTTCTCCCTTGTACTTTGCTGCCATTGACATTCCCAAGGCTGCGGAAATGGAAGTGGAGGAATGACCAACGCCAAAGGTGTCGTACTCGCTCTCGCTTCTTTTTGGAAACCCACTAAGGCCATTGTATTTTCGGTTGGTAACAAAACTATCCCTTCTTCCCGTCAGGATCTTGTGCCCATAAGACTGATGACCTACGTCCCAAACCAATTGGTCATAAGGCGTATTATAGATATAATGCAGGGCCACACTGAGTTCTACCACGCCTAAACTGGCTGCAAAATGACCACCGTGTACACTCACTACGTCAATAATATACTGACGCAGCTCATCACAAACCTTGTGTAATTGTTCCCTATTGAGCTTTTTGAGATCAGTTGGGCTGTCAATTTGCTGTAGAAGTGGACCGGCCTTAATATCCATGAGACTTTATTTAGATGTAAAAATAAGCATTTTACGGCTAGCAAAAACTACCGATAAAATAGTACAACACCCTTTGAAACAGATAGTTCGCCGCAAGTAAGGGGAATTTCTGCCAAACAGATACCGATTTTGCCTTTAATCCCAAAATGACGTTTTTAGGCTTTGTTTAGGGGGTATCTTTGCAGGAACATGAGATGGAAAATTTCTGCATATTGGTGGTGCCAGTTAGGCGGTTGGTTGTTTTATAGCCTAGCCATGGTATTTTTTGCCTTTGTTTTTGAACAGAAATATACCAATATTTTCTATTCCAGACTGGCTATTGGTGTTTTTGCCGGTATGTTCTTTACCCATTTGCTTAGGCTCCTGATCATTCGTTTTAACATGCGCCCCCCAACACAGAAACAGCGTTGGTTTCAGTTGGCTTTGCTCATTTTGACTATCTGTGTACTTTATAATATGGCCAATTCTGCCTTGGTGGAATGGTTTAAACTCTATGATCCCATCAAGAAAATCTCTTTTGAAAAGCGGTTCTTGGGCAACCTAATTTTTGATTCTCCCTTGATTTTTGTTTGGACCTCTATCTATTTTGTTTGGCACTATATAGAGGCGGGTAGAAAAAATGAGATTCAGCAAGTAAGACTGGAGACCTTGGTGAAAGAATTGGAACTTAAGACTATCAAAAGCCATATTAATCCCCATTTTATTTTTAATGCCCTCAATAGCATCCGGGCTTTGGTAGATGAGAATCCAGACAGGGCTAGAACAGCCATTACGGAGTTGAGCAATATTTTGCGTAGTAGCATGCAAGCAGAGAAATTGGAACTAGCTCCTTTTGAAAAAGAATTGGGGATTGTCAAAGACTATCTTGCTTTGGAACATATTCGTTTTGAAGACCGTTTGCGCATTGAATACGATATTGATGAAGACACTATGGGTCAGCCTGTTCCTCCTATGATGTTGCAAACTTTGGTGGAGAACGCCATCAAACATGGGATTAGCCAACAAAAAGAAGGTGGGGTAGTGCGCGTAATTTCTGATTTTAGAGACAACCACCATGAATTAATTGTACAAAATTCCGGACATTTGAATGGTAATCTAGAGGCAGCTGCCGATGGTTTTGGAATCAATAGCACACGCAACCGATTAAAATTATTGTTTGGTGGTAAAGCCAGTTTTGAGATTAGGGATACAGACAATGGGATGGTAGAAGCGGTAGTAAAAATGCCGGTAAAAGACATGTATTATTAAACCTTGATTATAGCGTTATGGCAATTAGAGCAATCATTATTGACGACGAGCGTTTGGCCCGCAATGAGCTCAAAAAACTCTTGCAGGATCACTCAGATATTGAAGTCATTGAAGAAGCCGCCAATGTAGACGACGGCATTGAAAAAATTGAAACCCTTAACCCGGATTTGATTTTCCTGGACATTCAAATGCCAGGGAAAACCGGTTTTGATTTATTGGCTGAAGTAGAAAAAGCACCGCGTGTCATTTTTACTACAGCTTATGACGAGTACGCCATCAAAGCCTTTGAAGTAAATGCTTTGGACTATTTGTTGAAACCCGTAGAACCCAAAAGACTGGCCGATGCCATCCAAAAATTACATTTGGAAATCAGCAAGGAAAATGCCGGTCTCAATGGTCTGAATCGTGGTCCGTTGACTGAGTTTGACCAAGTATTTGTAAAAGACGGGGAGCGTTGCTGGTTTGTAAAACTAGGTGAGATTCGTTTGTTTGAAAGTGTGGGTAATTATGCCAAAGTATTCTTTGGTACCAATAAGCCACTGATCCTAAAATCACTCAATGCATTGGAAGAGCGTTTGGATGATCGCATGTTCTTTCGTGCTAATCGCAAACATATCATCAACCTGCGTTGGATTGAAAAAATTGAACCCTATTTTAATGGCGGTTTGTTGGTAGACCTGAAGGGTGGGGAGAAGATTGAAGTGAGTAGGAGGCAGACGGTTAAGTTTAAGGAGATGATGAGCCTTTAAAATAAGTGAAGAGATAAAAGTGAGAAATGAGAAGTGAGGAATGAGAAGTGAGGAGTGGAGGAAGAAGAAGTGAAGAGATAAAAGTGAAGAGTGAAGAGAGGAGGAAGAAGAAGTGAAGAGATAAAAGTGAAGAGTGAAGAGAGGAGGAAGAAAGTGAGAAGTGAGAAGTGAGGAGTGGAAGAAGAAGTAGTAGTGAAGAGATAAAAGTGAAGAGTGAAGAGAGGAGGAAGAAAGTGAGAAGTGAGAAGTGAGGAATGAAAAGTGAGGAATGAGAAGTGGAGGAAGAAGAAGTGAAGAGATAAAAGATAAAAGATAAAAGTGAAGGGTGAAGAATCAAAAGGAAGAACTGAAATATAATTATGGGCGTGATTTAGTTGCGCCTATTTTTTTGTTTTATATTGAACACTGAAAAAATTGCTATGAAAAAAATAAGTTTGGTCATTTGCCTATTTGGTTTGTCTTATGTACAAGCGCAGAATATTGATGCCATTATCAATGCCAAAGAAGTGGAGCGCATTGAACGCACCCTTGCTTCTGATGAGATGCAGGGCCGTAGAACCTTTAGTCCTGCTATTGAAAAAGCAGCTGCTTTTATTGCGGAAGAGTTTAAACAAACCGGTTTGCAAACCTGGAAAAATAGTGGCACGTATTTGCAAGAATTCTTGATGGTCAAACCCAAATTTATCAATGCTAGTTGCAATTTTAATGGGGTAGCTGTTGATGGCAGAGACGTGATTGTGGTTACTTGCCAACCAGATTTAACGATCAGTGAAAACAGTGGATATGAAAAAGTGATGATTGCCAAAGGCGCAAACCTCTTTACTGAAGCCAGTAAATATGTTCAGTCTGGTAAGAGCTATTTTGTTACCGTAGATACCAGTTTTGCCAAAAACTTTGGCCGATTAACTGGTTTAAAAAGACAGTTGTTTAAAGCGGATAATAGCGTGGTATTTGTTTTGGCCGCCGAACAACCCAAAACATTTACCGTTAGTTCTAAGCACGAGTTCACAGAGCAAAAATTGTCCAATGTCATTGGGGTATTGCCTGGAAAATCCAAGAAAAACGAATACGTCATCTTTTCTGGTCACTATGACCACTTGGGTATTGGAAAGCCCGTAAACAATGATTCTATCTATAACGGCGCCAATGATGACGCGGCGGGTACTACAGCCATGATCATGTTGGCCAAGTATTTCAAAGCCAAAAAAGACAATGAACGCACGCTGATTTTTGTGGCATTTACTGCTGAAGAAGTGGGTGGTTTTGGAGCTACTTATTGTTCTAGACAATTTAATCCGGATGACGTGAAAGCCATGTTTAATATTGAAATGATTGGCACTGAAAGTAAGTGGGGAACCAATTCTGCTTATATAACAGGATATGAACAAACAGACATGGGTAAGATTTTACAAGCCAATTTAGAAGGTACTGGTTTTACCTTTCATCCAGACCCATACACTGATCAAAACTTATTCTATCGCTCAGATAATGCCACTTTAGCAAGATTGGGTGTTCCGGCCCATACCATTTCTACCTCTAAAATGGATAGCGAACCCAATTACCACAAAGTATCGGATGAGATTGGCACTTTGGATATGGAAAATATGGCTAGAATTATCAAAGCCATCGCGCTAAGCTCAAAGGGTATTGTAAGTGGAAAAGATACCCCTTCTAGGGTCAATGTAGCTGGATTAAAATAAACTACCGATTCAAAAATAACTGGGCTCAGTAGGAAACTGCTGGGCTTTTTTTTAGGTAGATCTGATTGGATTAAGCAATGACAGGAACGCTGTGGATAGCTGCGCTGATTTCAGTAATCAGGGTTGGGTCTTTTTCAATGGCATTGCCTACTACAATAATATCGGCGCCAGCCTTGCAGTTTAAATAAGCTTTTTCAGGGGTGGTAATTCCGCCACCGACTATTAGGGGAACTTCTATATTATTGGCCACTTTTTCAATCATTGCTTCAGTAATGGCCCTTTTGGCACCACTTCCCGCATCCATATAGATGAGTTTCATTCCTAACATTTCTCCCGCCATGGCCGTACAGAGGGCAATTTCATTTTTGTCTGCTGGAATGGGTGAGGCATTGGAAATATATGAAACCGTAGTAGGTGCTCCCCCATCTACCACCATATATCCGGTTGGCATGATTTCTAGGCCGCTTTTTCGCACAAAGGGGGCACTAATCACGTGTTGTCCAATCAATAATTCGGGGTTTCTGCCTGAAATCAAGGACAAGTATAGCAGCGCGTCTGCATATTTGCTGAGCTGGGAAGGGGATCCCGGAAATAGAATCACTGGAATGGAACAGGATTGTTTAATCTGTTGAATACACTCGTCTAAATGATTAGAAATGACCAGACTTCCACCTACAAAAAAGTAGTCCACTTTGGCTGAAACCGCCAACTGTACCAGTTCTTCAATCTTGACAGCATCTACTTTGTCCGGATCAACTAGCACGGCAAAAGACTTTTTACCTTGCTGTTTTTTGGCTACAAATTGTTGATAGATTGCCTGCTTCATGAAAGAAATGGTATGGTTCCTAGTCTGCAAAAATGCAAAAAAGTTTTTGTTTATGGTGATTATTGTTAAACTGTTTGTGTTAAGGATCAAAAATCATGATTTTTCCATTTAAAGACAATTGGCCAAATTTGGGGTATTTGTGGATTGTGTAATGTTTTTCCATTTACGTAGAATACTTGATTCAACGCTAATTTTTTCCACAAATAATTGTGTACACCTGTGGACATTTCATCAAAATCAGTCCTGTTTTGGTGTTTAGGATTCTTCACATCCCTTTTCCACAACCTGTTGATATTTACAAAATTGAAATTCAACCTTTCAAGGATATTTTCGTTTACGTTTAACAATTAGTTAATCTGGAACACAACAATAACCAAGAACAAAAAATACGCTTCCATTATGGCCACTCCTTCCAAAGCAAAAGGCTTACAGTTTACCCGCAGGTTCACCAAAGATGGTGTAACGCCCTATGACATGTTTGATTATGATTACCGTGACAGTGTGATCAAAAATCCAAACGGCGAAAAAGTATTTGAGATGAACAATGTGGAAGTACCCAAACAATGGAGTCAGATTGCCACAGATATCTTAGCACAAAAATATTTCCGCAAAGCGGGTGTACCACAAGCCGATGGTTCTTTGGGAAGGGAAACCAGCGTAAAGCAAGTGGCCCATCGTATGGCCAATTGTTGGCGCGAATGGGGAGAGCGTTATGGATATTTTGCTTCTGAAAAAGATGCACAAATTTTTTATGATGAGTTGGCGTATAGTATTTTGAATCAAGCCTGTGTTCCTAACTCACCACAATGGTTTAATACTGGTTTACACGAAAGCTATGGTATTACAGGTAAACCCCAGGGTCACTATTATGTAGATGCCAAAGACGGCAAACTAAAAAAATCTTCTAATGCTTATGAGCGTCCTCAGCCACATGCTTGCTTTATCTTGAGCGTGAGCGATGATTTGGTAAACGATGGCGGTATCATGGACCTCTGGGTTAGAGAAGCCAGGATCTTCAAATATGGTTCTGGAGTTGGTACCAACTTCTCTCATATTCGTGGGGGTGGTGAAAAATTGAGTGGTGGTGGTACTTCCAGCGGATTGATGAGCTTCTTGAAAATTGGAGACCGTGCTGCAGGTGCTATCAAAAGTGGTGGTACTACCAGAAGGGCTGCTAAAATGGTTTGCTTAGACTTGGATCACCCAGAAATAATGGAATTCATCAACTGGAAAGTGGGTGAAGAGAAGAAAGTAGCTGCGTTAGTTGCTGCTGGATATGACAATAGCTATGAAGGTGAAGCATATATGACTGTTGCTGGTCAAAACAGCAATAACTCCATTCGTATTCCTAATGAATTCTTCAAAGTATTAGAAGAAGGCGGTGACTGGGAACTTAAAGCTCGTACCGATGGTCGTGTGATGAAAAAAATTCCTGCTAAGGATGTTTGGGATCAAATTGCTTATGCAGCTTGGAGTTGCGCTGATCCTGGTACTCAGTACGATACTACCATTAATGAATGGCATACTTGCCCTCAAGGTGGTCGCATCAACGCTTCTAACCCTTGCTCTGAGTACATGTTCTTAGACAACACGGCTTGTAACCTGGCTTCTGCCAACCTGATGAAATTCTTTGACACCAGCAACAATAAATTTGACGTTGAAGGATTTGAATACACTTGCCGTTTGTGGACCACCGTTTTGGAAATCTCTGTATTGATGGCACAATTCCCTTCTAAAGAAGTGGCTGAACTGTCTTACGATTATCGTACCCTAGGTCTTGGTTTTGCCAACTTAGGCACCATGCTCATGGTAAGTGGTATTCCTTATGATAGTGAAGAAGCACGTGGTATTGCAGGCGCTATTACCGCCATCATGACTGGTATAGCTTACAAGACTTCTGCAGAAATGGCTAGCTTCTTAGGCGCTTTCCCTAGATACAAAGAGAACGAAAAAGACATGCTTCGCGTGATGCGCAACCACCGTGCTGCTGCCTATGACGCTAATGAAGCTTATGAAGGATTGAGCGTGAAACCCGTAGGAATCAACGCCAAATACTGTCCAGATATCTTGTTAAAATACGCTACCAAAGCCTGGGATGATGCGGTTCAATTAGGTGAAAAATACGGCTATCGCAACGCGCAAACAACCGTGATTGCACCTACAGGAACTATTGGTCTGGTAATGGATTGTGATACTACCGGTGTAGAACCAGATTTTGCCTTGGTAAAGTTCAAAAAGTTATCTGGTGGTGGTTATTTTAAAATCATCAATCAGTCTGTTCCCGCAGCGTTGAAGAACTTGAATTATACGCCTGAAGAAGCACTGGCTATTGAGCAATATGCGGTAGGAGCTGCCAGCTTTGAGCATTCTCCTTTTATCAACAACAAGTCTTTGGCTGCCAAAGGATTTACAACAGAAGAAATTGAAAAACTAAATGGCGCTGCTCGTTCAGCGTTTGAAATAGGGTTCATTTTTAACCGTTTCACTTTGGGTGATGCTTGTATGCAACGCCTTGGATTTACGGAAGAAGAATACAGTGACTGGAGCTTTAACTTGTTAGAAGCAGTGGGCTTTACAGAAGATGAGATTGATGCAGCAAATGACTTTATCTGCGGTACCATGACCATTGAAGGAGCGCCATTATTGAAACCTGAACACTTGGCCATTTTTGATTGCGCCAATAAGTGTGGTAAAAAAGGAGAGCGTTATATTCACGCACATGGTCATATTAAAATGATGGCTGCTTGTCAACCATTCTTGAGTGGTGCCATTTCAAAAACTATCAACCTTCCAAACGAAGCCAAGGTAGATGAGATTGCAGATTGCTATTTGATGAGCTGGAGCTTGGGTCTAAAAGCCAATGCGCTGTATCGCGATGGTTCTAAACTAAGCCAGCCTCTGAGTAACAAATCAGATAAAAAGAAAAAGTCAGAAGAAGCTACGGAAGATGTGGTTGCTGAAGAAAGCGCCGCACCTGAAAGCAATATTGTAGACTTAGGCAAATTAACCGTTGAAGAATTATTAGATGAAGTAACCAAGCGTATGCAGGCTTCTTCTGATACCCAACTCAAACGCGCATTGTCTAAGATTGTAGAAAGAAAATCACTCCCTGCAAAACGTAGAGGATTTACCCAAAAAGCCAAGATCAACGGACAAGTTCTGTTCTTGCGCACCGGTGAATACCAAGATGGAACATTGGGAGAAATCTTTATAGACTTGGCCAAAGAGGGTTCTACCCTTAGAAGCTTAATGAACTGTTTTGCTATTGCCATTTCTGTTGGCTTGCAATACGGTGTGCCACTGGATGAATTTGTGGAGAAATTTGTCTTTACCAAATTTGAACCAGCCGGTATGGTGGATCATCCAAATATCAAGACCACTACCTCTTTAGTTGACTTTGTGTTCCGCGCTCTGGCTTATGAATATCTTGACCGTACCGATCTGGTACACGTGCTAGATAAACCATCGGTTGGCAATACCGGGGAAGAGGAGGGAGAAACCCTCTTTGTGGGAAAGCCTGAGTTGAGCAGTATCCGTGTAACAGCACCAACAGCTAGTAACACCACTGCTCCGGTTGCTCAGAAAGTAGAGAAAGTTGCTGTAAAAGCTGAGTATGGTATGGACGCGGTTAACCAAGCGGCCAAGAATATGCAGAGCGATGCGCCTTCTTGTAACACTTGCGGACATATCACCATCCGCAGCGGTACTTGCTACAAATGTTTGAATTGTGGTAATAGTATGGGATGCAGCTGATCTAAGTGAAGAGATAAGAGATAAAAGATAAGAGTGAAGAGAGGTTGGTTAAGTAAGGAGTGAGAAGTGAGAGGTGAGGAATGAGAAGTGAGGAATGAGGAGTGAGAGGTGAGGAATGAGAAGTGAGGAATGAGGAGTGAGAGGTGAGGAATGAGAAGTGAAGAGTGAGGGAAGAATGTACCGCAACATAGGGTTTATGGCAGCAATGCCTTAGCCATAGCTTTAAACCGTACCTGGTTAAAGAACCGCCTCGAATAATCCCGGGGCGGTTTATTTTTCCCCCAACCTTGAAGCATATCAATAGGTATTTACTTTTCCCCCAATCTTGAAGCATAATCTAATTATATTTATTGTTCTTCACTTCTCACTTCTCACTTATCACTTAATTTTCCTCCTCTCTTCACTCTTATCTATTATCTCTTCCCTTTTTTTTCTTCACTTCTCACTTCTCACTCCTCACTTCTCACTTATTTTCCCTCCTCTCTTCACTTTTATCTATTATCTCTTCACATTCTTCTTCTTCACTTCTCACTTCTCACTTATTTTCCCTCCTCTCTTCACTTTTATCTTTTATCTCTTCACTAAATTTCTTACTTTCATCTTCTCTAACGAATACAAAACTCAAGTTGCATATGGGAGATCTTCAGATCAAGAAACAGCCAAAGAAATACGATGCTGTGATTGTAGGTTCGGGTGCCGGTGGTGGTATGGCGGCCTACACTTTGTCCAAAGCAGGTTTAAAAGTTTGCCTTATTGAAGCGGGGCCTAGCTATGATCCGGCTATCAATTCTTCTCAGTTAAAAAACCCATGGGAATCTCCTAGAAGGGGCGCTAGCACTAAGTTTAGACCCTTTGGCGATTTTGACGGTTGTTATTGGGGTTGGGAAATTGATGGTGAACCCTATACCATGAAAGAGGGTTCAGCCAAATGGGATTGGTGGCGGGCCAGAATGATTGGTGGACGTACCAATCACTGGGGTAGAATCTCTCTGCGTTTTGGACCAAAGGATTTTAAACGCAAAAGCGTAGATGGCTTGGGCGATGACTGGCCCATCAGTTATGACGATGTAAAGCCCTATTACGATAAGATTGATAAATTAATTGGGGTATTTGGTTCTGTAGAAGGATTGCCCAATGATCCAGATGGTATTTTCTTGCCAGCTCCAAAACCACGCTTACACGAGCTGATGATTAAAAAATCGGCCGTAGGCATTGGTATACCAGTAATTCCTTCTAGGTTATCTATTTTAACCAAGAAAATCAATGATGAGCGTGGTGCTTGTTACTTCTGTGCCCAGTGTGGCAGAAGCTGTAAAGCATACGCCGATTTTTCTTCTTCTTCTGTACTGATTAAACCAGCTATTTTAACCGGAAATATTGATGTGATTACCAACGCCATGGCGCGTGAGGTTTTGACCAATGAAAAGGGATTGGCGCATGGTGTTTCCTTTATTGACAAGACAGACAATCAAGAATACCAAGTATTTGGAAAAGTAGTGATCCTGGCTGCCAGTACCTGTGAAACCGCGCGTTTATTACTGAATTCAAAATCTACGCGTCATCCAAACGGACTGGCCAATGATAGCAATGTGGTGGGTAAATACTTACACGATTCTACTGGTGCTGCCATGGGTGGTGTATTGCCAACCCTTTTTGGAAGAAAGCGTTACAACGAAGATGGTGTAGGTGGTATGCACGTGTATACGCCTTGGTGGTTAGATAATAAAAAATTAGATTTTCCTAGGGGTTATCATATTGAATATTGGGGTGGCATGGGTCAACCAGCTTACGGCTTTGGCATGGGCATTCAAGGTCAGAATGGCAAATTCCAAGTCAATGGTAAGACCAAGGACGCGGGAGGATATGGTGAGTCTTTGAAAGAAGACCAACGCTTTTTCTATGGTGCAGGTGTGGGGATGGCTGGCCGTGGCGAAGCCGTTCCAAACATTAACAACTATTGCGAGATAGATCCTAAAGTGGTTGATAAATTTGGGATCCCTGTTTTGCGTTTTCATACCAATCACTCTGATTATGAAATCAAGCAGGCCAAGCATATGAAAGAAACTTTCAAGGAAATCATGCACAATATGGGTGCCATTATTACTTGGGGTGCTGATGACAATGAAAAGAACAATTGGGGGCTCAACAATCCTGGTAATATTATTCATGAAGCAGGAACCGTAAGAATGGGTTCAGACCGCAAAACTTCAGCCCTAAACAAATGGAGCCAAGCACATGATTGTAAAACACTATTCTGCGTTGATGGCAGTCAGTTTACTTCTCAAGCAGACAAGAATATTACCTGGACCATTTTGGCGCTTTCTATGCGTGCCTCTGAATACATCATTGATGAATTGAAAAAACAAAATCTGTAATCGCCCAAAGCGTAAAAAAATATTATGGACAGAAGAAAATCAATCAAAGCTCTGCTGATAGGATCCATGGCCACAGGTGTCTTGGTAGAATCCTGCAAGAACAGTGACAAGAAAGCCATTGCGGAATCACCTGATGCAATGCTGGCAGATCGCATGCAGGAAGAGAAAGACAACCTCAAAAAACTAGCAGCCGAACCCAAATTCTTTACAGCAGAAGAATTGGCTACGGTCACTGTTTTAGGCGATATCATTATTCCAAAAGACAAAGTGAGCGGTTCTGCATCAGACGCCAAAGTGCCTGAGTTCTTGGAGTTCATCATGAAAGACATGCCGCACTACCAAGTGCCTGTTAGGGGTGGTCTTCGTTGGCTTGACTTGCAATGTCTAAACCGTTTTGGGAATCCCTTTGTGAAGTGCACATCCAAGCAACAAATTGAACTCATTGATATGATTGCCTATCCTGATAAAGCCAAACCAGAAATGGCTCAGGGGGTTGCATTCTTTAATGAAATCCGTGACCTGGTTTGTACCGGTTTCTACACTTCAGAAATTGGCGTGAAAGACATTGGCTATATGGGTAATGTGCCCAATATGTGGAACGGTGTTCCGGATGATGTACTCAAACAATATGGTTATGCTTATTCAGAGAGAGAGATGAAGGAATGCGCTAAATACGAATAAGGAACATTGAACTATTTTCATAAAAAAGACCTCCAATAAGAGGTCTTTTTTTATGAATTATAATACAGATAGTATTTTATTTCTTGCAATTAAGCATGCTCCAAGGATGCCTGCTTTTTCACCTAATTTTGATAATCTCAGTTCGGTATCAGAGTTGACCAAGCTGAGGGAATATTTGTTGATGGCACTTCTAATGGGCAATCTTAAAAAGTCGCCTGTTTCAGAAAGGGTCCCACCCAAAATAATCAATTCTGGATTGAAAACATTAATCATAGCGGCCAAGCCCATTCCAATTTTTTCTCCAACTTCAGCTAATAATTCAATACACAAAACGTCTTCATCTTTTGCAGCCTGAATAAGATCTGTAAGGGTAATATTTTCAACTAGTTTATGCTTCTTTATAAGAATTGAGGTAGATCCTTGATCAATTTTATCTTTAAATTTTCTAACTAGTGCACTTCCAGAAGCTTCTGTTTCAAGGCACCCTTTTTTACCACAATGGCAAATAATCTCATTGTCAAAAAAACGGATATGCCCAAATTCACCACTAAATCCAGACTTGCCATAATAAATTTCATTGTTTATTAAAATACCCAATCCAATCCCATAATCTATATTAACAAACAAAGCATTCTTTTCTGAGCTTAGTTCTCCAAAATTGCATTCACCAAAGGCCATTGCTCTTGAGTCATTTTCTAAAAAAGTTTTTATTCCTATCTCATTTTGAATAATGATAGATAATGGTTCTTCTTGAAAATGAAAAAAGCTAAAACTATAACCAATTGTATTTTTAATTCTACCTGATAGATTTATTGCAATGCTCAAAATCTTATCTTTTTTTACGGACTGTTCTTTTATAAATCCCTGTATAATTTGGATCAGCTGGTTAAGAGATTCTTGGGTATTTTCCAATTTATAGGGGATCCTATTTTTTTGTGTTACTAATTGTTTTTTAAAATTTAATAACCCGATGTTGATATAATATTTCTTAACATCAACCCCAATAAAGAAGCAGGCGTCTGAAACCAATCCGTACATACTGGCTTTTCTTCCACCAGTTGAATCAATTTTTCCATAGTCTTTAATCATTCCTTCAACTATCAATTCATTGACCAAACTGGTAGTTTTAGGAACACTAATTAGTAATTCTTTACTTAAATCCGTAATGGAACTAGCGTCTGTTTGATCTAAGTACTTGAATATTAATTTTTTAAGTACTTTATTTTTTAACGCAACACCAGATGCATTGTCGTCACTAAATACATCTTTTATGATATGGGGTTTTGGCATTGGTTATAGCTGATAAATGGTTCTAAATGAACCTACAATTTAGTCATATTAATAAAAGAATTAGTTTCTATTTTAATGAAAATAAAAAAAATTAGAAAGTTTTTGTGTGTTTATAAAAATAATTATGATATTACAGTCAATTTAAGAATTCTGCATAAAAACTTAAATAAGTATTCATGATTCCATCTACTGCTATCGGTGAACCATTAACTGTCATAAAAAACTATGCTAATCAATACAAAAATGAATTATTGCAAGGGATTTTACCATTTTGGTTGAATCATAGTATTGATTTTGAAAACGGAGGATTTTTTACTTGTCTGGATCAGTTTGGAAAAGTATATGATACCGATAAATTTATGTGGTTACAAGGAAGACAGGTATGGTGTTTTTCATTTATGTATAAAAATTTTGAAATCAATGAAAAGTGGCTGGAAGCTGCAAAAATTGGTGCTGATTTCATGCAAAAATATGGAAGAGATGAAAATGGAAACTGGTATTTCTCATTAACAGCTGATGGAAAGCCCTTGATTCAGCCATATAATATTTTCAGCGATTGTTTTGCAACAATGGCTTTTGCAGCATTGGATAAGGTATCTCCTTCTGATGAGTATAAAAAAATTGCACTTGCCACTTTTGAAAACATTTTATCAAGACGAAATCAACCAAAAGGTAAATACGATAAAAATTTCCCAGGTACAAGATCTCTAAAATCATTTAGTCTACCTATGATTTTATGTAATCTCTCCTTAGAATTAGAGCATCTATTGGGAGAGAAAAGGGTGAATGAATTTATTCCAGAAATTATTCATGAAGTAATGGAAGTTTTTTATCAACCCAATCTGGGTCTTGTTTTAGAAAACGTATATGAGGATGGTTCTTTCTGTGATAGTTATGAAGGCAGACTGGTCAATCCTGGACATGCTATTGAGGCAATGTGGTTCATCATGGATTTAGGAAAAAGGATGAATGATCCTGCGCTGATTGATAAAGCAACCAATATCATGCTTGACACACTAGAGCTTGGATGGGACAAAGAGTATGGTGGAATATTTTATTTTTTAGACGTTAAAGGACATCCTCCACAGCAACTAGAATGGGATCAAAAACTATGGTGGGTTCATGTGGAGGCATTAGTTGCTTTAGCCAAATCCTATGCGCTAACTGGTGATGAACGTTGCGCGTTGTGGTTTAAAAAAATACATGACTATACTTGGAGCCATTTTAAAGACCCGGAATTTGGAGAATGGTTTGGGTATCTTAATAGAAGAGGAGAGGTATTACTCTCCTTAAAAGGTGGAAAATGGAAAGGCTGTTTTCATATTCCAAGATCCTTGTATCAAGTTTGGAAAACTTTAGAATCATTATAATATCCATTTAACATTTGTATAAATCTCTACGATATTTTATCTTTTCTTTTCAACTGATTTTATTTTCAGCACTTAGTTCTATTGCCCAATCCGTCAATACTGATTTGCTTGTGATTGGAGGCGGTGCAAGTGGTGTTGCTGCTGGATTACAAGCTGGAAGATTGGGTGTAAAAACAATTATAGCGGAGCCAACAACTTGGTTAGGTGGAATGATAACTGCTGCAGGTGTATCAGCTTTTGATGGGAATAATAATTTGCCCTCAGGTATATTTGGCGAATTTAGAAACAAATTATATCAAGTATATGGTGGGGCTAATAAAGTTGCAACTGGATGGGTAAGCAACACATTGTTTGAACCACATATTGGAGATAGCATCTTTAAAAAGTTAGTGGCTGAAGTACCTACTATTCAAGTTTTATTCGAGTATCAGTTTTTAAAAGTAGTAAAGGAAAAAAATAAATTACTTGGTGCTGTTTTTGTCAATAAGAAAAATAAAAAAGCAGTTACTATTTATGCAAAGCAAACCATTGATGCCACTGAACTAGGCGATGTTTTTGCAAATGCAAGTATTCCCTATGACCTTGGAATGGAATCCAGTGAAGTTTCTGGTGAAAATGTGGGTGTATTAGCATCTAATGATATTGTTCAAGATCTTACTTATGTGGCAATTCTAAAGGATTATGGAATTGGTAAGGATTGTACCATTGTAAAACCTAGTAGTTATAACCCAGTAGAGTTTGATGGGGCTTGTACAGATTATTATTTTACAAAAACAAGAAAGGCTCCCAATGTTGATGCAAAAAAAATGTTGGATTATGGTAATTTGCCAAATCAAAAATATATGATTAACTGGCCGGGTTATGGTAATGACATCTACCTTAATTTGGTCAATTTGGATGAAACTACAAGACAGAAAGAATTACTTAAAGCCAAGGAACAAACAAAGCGATTTGTATATTTTATTCAACATCAGCTAGGTTTCAAACACCTTGGAATTGCAGATGATGAGTATCCTTCTAACGACCGATTACCACTCATTCCCTATTATAGAGAAGGCAGAAGGGTAAAAGGCGTAGTCAGATTTAATATCAAGCAAATTGCTGAGCCATTTTCTGATGCTTTACACCTAAATAGAACAGGGATAGCCGTTGGTGATTATCCTATTGATCATCATCATAAGAAGAATGAAAAAGCGCCACAGCACCTAGATTTCTATCCAGTTCCTTCATTTAATATCCCTTTAGGGGCTTTAATTCCCAGTTCTTTTAATGGATTGATTATTGCTGAAAAAGGAATCAGTGTCTCTAATATTGTCAATGGAACCACCAGATTACAACCTTGTGTTTTATTAATTGGACAAGCAGCAGGTACACTTGCGGCAATTGCTATAAAAGATAACAAAAATGCTATTGATGTATCTGTCAGATCAGTACAGAGTAGTCTGTTAAAATCTGGTGCTTATATCATGCCTTATTTTGATGTACCAAAATCTAATCCAAATTTTTTAACTGCACAAAGAATTGGTGCTACTGATATTTTAAAGGGAAAGGGAGTGCCCCATAATTGGGCCAACCAAACATTTTTTTATCCAGATTCAACAGTAAATGGAATTATTCTTGCTAAAGACCTAGAAGCCACATTTAATCATGCTTTTCAAATTCAAAAAGAACTCGTATTGATCAATGATGCATTAAATATCATCGTTGAAATTTCAAAAATAATCGCAAAAAATAATCCTGGAAAAAATAATTATACAATCAATCATGAATCATTAAAAAAGCTAGTATCTAATGAATGGAATCATTGGAATATTGGTGTTTTCAATGAAGAAAAGGCCTTAACAAGAATTCAGTTTGCAAAACTACTGGATGAAGCAATACATCCATTTGAAAGAATGGATGTTAATCACAATGGATTTTTTAAATAGATATACAAATCAACAAAACGAACGCTTATGAAAAAATTATTGCTCTCGTGCTGTTTCCTACTGATAATTTTCGGTAGTGCAGTTGCGCAACAGATCAGGGTTGCAGGAAGAGTTACTAGTGCAGGTTCTGGAAATGCTGCAGAAGGTATCTCTGTATTGGTGAAAGGTGCAAAGACTGGAATAGCCACCAGTGCTTTAGGTGAGTATAGTATATTGGTTGATAAGTCTGCAACGCTTGTTTTTTCTGGTATTGGCTTTGCCACACAGGAAATAAAAGTAAATGGAACTAGTTTAGATGTTGTCTTGTCTATAACTGCTGGTGATATGGGAGAAGTGGTGGTTGTAGGTTATGGTGCCCAGAAAAAAGCCAGTTTAACTGGTTCTTTGGTAACATTGAACAATGCTACTTTAAATAAACGCCAGGTTACCAGTACTAGCCAAGCCTTACAAGGTTTAGCCCCAGGTGTTACCGTTCAGCAACAGTCTGGAAAACCAGGTGCAGATGGAGCAAGTATAGTAATCCGCGGTCAAACAAGTATCGGAGGGTTTAATGCTCCATTGATAGTTGTAGACGGATTGGCAGTTGGAACATTAGACCAAATTGATCCAAACGCAATTGAAAGTATCACTTTATTGAAAGATGCAGCGGCAACATCAATCTATGGTAACCGAGCTTCCGGTGGTGTTATTTTAGTTAAAACAAAAAGAGCAACGGAAAAAGGCTTGAAATTAAGTTACAATGCTTTTATGTCAAAGCAAGTTGCAACGGCAATTCCTGATCGTGTAAGCGCAATTGATCATATGACATTGAGTAATATTGCAGAACAAAATAGAACAGGAAATCCAGCTGCTACCGTTTTCCCACAGACTTTGATTGACAAATATAAATCAACACCAGCCAATAACTTGGATGTAATTGATACAGATTGGTTGAAAGAAGTACTCACTAATAATGGAATGTTGCAAAACCATAATATTCAACTTTCTACTTCCACTGATAAAATTAATTTGTTTTCTTCTTTTACATTTTTGAAACAGCAAGGCTTAATTCCTAATAGTAGTTTTGAGAAATATGACATTCGCTTAAATCCTGAATTTAAGATTAATAGCAAATTATCTTTAATAGGTGTTTTAGCATATAATTACAATAACACTGTTAATCCTTCAACTGGATCCGCAGAATTTGTAATTCGTCAAGCAATTGGTTTGCCCGCGATTGGTGGTGGTAAATACGGTCCTGGCATGTATGGTACAGCAGGTCAGTCTAATAATAGAAACCCTATAGCAATGGCAGAAGCAACGGGGAATAGTATTACAACTGGAAGTACCTTGTTGACAAGATTTGGATTTAATTTTAAACCAATCAGTGGCTTAGAAATAGAAGGTTATTGGGGACGTCAGGCCAGTAACCCAACAACCAAAACATTTCAAACAAATGCTGATATCTATCAACCCAATATAGCCACTTCTAGTTATACTTTATTAAGCACATGGCCTGGAACAACTAGTTTGTCACAAGCTTATACTAATAATGTATATACTACTTATTTAGGTCAAGCAACTTACAATAAAAGATTTGGTAATCATTCTATCAAAGCTTTGGTTGGTGGACGATCAGAATTATTTGCAAATTCTTTTTTTGGGGCATCTAGAACTGGTTTTATCAATGCCAATCAACCTTATTTGAACCTTGGTTCAGGTGTAAGAGATAACAATGCCGGTGCTTCTGAATTAGCACTAGCAGGTTTCTTTGCGCGTTTGAACTATAGTTATGATGACAAATATTTCTTAGAATTGAATGGTAGAAGAGATGGTACATCTCGTTTTTCACAGGCAAGAGATAAACAGTGGGGTAATTTTGGTTCTGTATCTGCAGGATGGATCTTCTCAAAAGAAAGCTTTTTGAGTAAAGCAAAATTCATTGATTTTGGAAAGTTAAGGGCATCTACAGGCGGTAATGGTAATCAGAATATTGGCAATAACTATGCATATGACGTATTCTATGCACAGTCTAATTATAGTAATCCTAATAATGGTACTAATGCCTATTTTGGCAATACTACTAACCTAGGAGTTGCTTTATTACAATTTGCCAATCCAGATTTAATTTGGGAAACATCTAAACAATGGAATATTGGTTTAGACGTTTCGTTTTTAAAACACTTTACAGTAACTGCGGATTATTATGTACGGACTCAGAAAAATATGTTACTGCCAAGACCCTTGCCCCAGTCTGGTGGGGGATTAGGTAATCCATCAGTAAATGCTGGTAATATGGATAATAAAGGTTGGGAATTCACGCTTAATTATAAAAACAAATTTGGGAAGTTAGGGGTTGATGTTACTGCTATGATTTCTGATGTCAAAAACAATGTAACAGGCCTTGTAGAAGGAACCCCTTTTCTTGGAGATGGTATTAGAACAGCACCAGGTCAGGCTTTAGGATCTTATTTTGGATATTTGTCTGGAGGCTATTTTGCTGATTCAACAGATATAAAGAACTCACCAGTTCAATTTGGCATTCCTTGGAATACTTCTGCTACTATTGGACCAAAACCAGGTGATGTAAAATATCAAGATATTAATGGTGATGGAAAAATTGATGCAAACGATAGAACATTTATTGGAAATTCATTTCCTCGTTATGAATACAGCATCAATATTAATCTTACCTATGCCAATTTTGATTTAAATATTTTTGGTCAAGGAGTAGGACAACGCAATAACTATTTAAGTGGAACTGGAGCAGTTCCTTTCAGCAGTGCTGATTTTGCAGCTTCATTGTTAGAGATTCACAAAGATTATTGGAGACCAGATAACCAAAATGCTACATTCCCCCGTTTATTGCCTTCAGGTTTTGGTGGAAATAACTACTTATTGGCTTCTCAATGGATAAGGAGTGCAGCATATTTCAGAATCAAGAATATTAATTTAGGCTACACATTAAAAAAGCAATGGCTGGATAAAGCAAAAATCAATTCAGTTAGAATATACCTAAGTGCATCAAATCTCTTAACCATTTCAAAAGCATGGAAAGGATTTGATCCTGAAATTAATAATGCTAACGCAGAGTTTTATCCGTTGATGCGTACCTATACTGCTGGAATTAATGTAACCTTTTAACTGAAACAGTAAAATCACAACAATGAAAAAATTTATTATAATATTTCTTTCAATATCGGCTGTAACGCTGATGAGTTGTCAGAAGTTTCTAGATCGCAAACCTCTGGATGCATCTTCATCCTCCACTTTCCTGAGTAACCAATCTGAAATGGAACAAGGTCTTATTGGCACTTACGCTTCAGCTATGTGGGTGTTTCCAAATAATACCCCTTTACATTTTGCAGTGGAAGCAAGTACAGATTTAGCAATGAAAAGAGGTGGTAATGCTGAGGATTTAATAGCCATGGGAGATGGAGGTCCATTTATATTGAATAATTCAGTTACTACTACCTGTTGGAACCAGGCCTATAAATTAGTACAACGTGCTAATCAACAAATTACTGCAATGGAAAATGGAAAAGCAAATGTGCCAGCAGTAACCTATAATAGAATTAAGGCTGAGGCTTTGGTTTTAAGGGCTTGGGGATATTACCATTTAATGGGTTGGTTTGGAGCAGTTCCCTATTATAGGACAATGCCGGGTGTTGACGCTTTACTTTCTGCAACTAGAACGCCAGTATCTACTATAGTTGCAGACATGTATAAAGATATGGATGAGGCTGCTGCTGCATTTGATGCCGCTGGAACTAGCCCTGTTCAAGCTTTGGGCCGCGTTAACAAAGGTGTTGCCTTGGGATTAAAAGCCAAATTGGCAATGTTAATCAAAGACTATGCAACCGCTGCATCCGCTTCTAAAACAATCATGGATGGTGGTAATTATGGATTGAATCCTAATTACCAAAATCTGTTTAGTTTAGCTGGCCAAAATGGAAACGCTGCTAGAGAAATTATGTTTATTCAAACCTATCCGCTTGATGTAAATGAACCACAGAACTGGGGACCAATTTTGGGTGTGCCACGTCAGGTTACCAATTCACAAAGCAGTCATTTTCCTTCACAACAATTAGTGGATCAGTTTGAAGGTAGAGATGGAAATAGAATTGATGCTTCTACTGTATATGACCCTGCAAACCCTCGCTTGAACAGAGATAGAAGATTGGCTTGGAGCATTTATATGGCTGGAGACACAATGGTGCATTATGCATCAAAGACCACTGCTTTGCCTTATAATAATTTAAGAGAAAGAACCATATTTGGTTATTATGCAAATACTCGTAGAAAGTTCAATTGGAATACGGGTGTGTATGATAATGTTACTACCAATAATGACTGGATTGGTGCACAAGCAGCAGGTATCCAATGGCAAGTAAGTGCCACTGGTAATATTGGTGGAGTTGGATACGTATGGAACAAATACAACGACACTACTCAATATACATTTGAATCTAGGGTTGGATTTGTCTTGATGCGCTATGCGGATATTTTACAAACTTATGCTGAAGCAAAAATTGAATTGAATCAAATTGATGCAACGGTAACTACTGCAATAAATTTGGTTCGTGCAAGAGCTGGTCAACCCGCAATTGCAATAGGATCACAAGCTGATATGCGTACCATTATCCGTAGAGAAAGAGCTGTTGAATTTGCAGGTGAAGGACTGCGTTTGTTTGATTTAAGGAGGTGGGATATTTATGGTAAAGCAAATAGTATGAATGTTGTAGGAGCTGCATTGGATCCATTGGTGATACCTGCAATCCCAACTTTTGATGCAGATAATGTACCTAATTATGCGTCTAGCTTAACTAGAAGAATTGCATTTAGAAATCAGACAAGGGTTAACGCAAATGCAAAATATAAGCTTTGGCCCATTCCACAGACTGAAATTGACAATAACCCTAATTTGACACAGAACCCCGGTTGGTAAACTTTTCTAAACTTTAGCAGTTTGGATTTTTAACAGAAAAAGCAGGCATTATGTTTCATAATTGCCTGTTTTTTTTAACACTAGTCTATGAAAGAAAGATACCTCAACCTTGATGCGCTGCGTGGCTACGCAATTTTTACAATGATTTTGTCTGGCAGTATCGCATTTGGATCAATGATGCCATCATGGATGTTTCATGCTCAAGTACCACCCCCTGAACATAAATTTAATCCAAGTTTGCCTGGGATTACTTGGGTTGATTTGGTTTTCCCATTCTTTATTTTTTGTATGGGTGCCGCAATCCCTATTGCAATGAAGAAGCATGTAGTTAAGCAGGATCATAAAGCAGTTTTTTTCACTGCCTTTAGGCGATTTTTTCTGTTAGCATTTTTTGCCATATTTCTACAACATTTTAAGTCAGACCATCTTCAAACAAATCCTGGAAATGAAACATATATTATATCATTAGTTGGGTACTTTCTTTTGTTTATGGGGTTTAGCAAATTCAGCTCATTTACAAGTAAAAAAACAGAATCATTAATAAACTATTCCGCTATAGTAATTGCTGTGATTTGCTTGATTTTTCTGCCCATAAATAACGGCAAAGGGTTTAAAATAACAACTAGTGATATCATCATAATTGTTTTAGCCAATATGGCTTTATTTGGAACAATTAGTTGGTGGTTAACAAGAAATAATATTTTGTTGAGGCTGGGCATTTTGCCATTTATTATGGCCATTTTTTTAGGTTCTAAAGTGCCAGAAAGTTGGAATGAGTTTATCTATCTGTTAACCCCTTCTACAGCTTTATATAAATTCTATTTTCTAAAATATCTTTTTATATTAATTCCAGGAACCATTGCAGGAGACTGGTTGTTACAAGAAAAAGACATTAGTCCTTTGGAAGTAAAAACTAATACCAATTTAAAAATTATTGGTTTGCTACTTTTTATTCTTGTGATAACCAACGTTAGTTTTTTATATACTCGTCAACTTGTAATAAATTTGGTTTGCTCAATGATTGGCTTGGCGATGGTTTATTTCTTGATCCATAAAACCGTCTTGAATAATAAAAAATTATTGGAACATTTTTTTTATGCAGGTACATTTTCCTTGTTGCTAGGTCTAAGTTTTGAATCGTATGAGGGGGGTATTAAAAAAGACGTCTCAA
>Ga0136644_10000873_pt1 | contig 24178 bp, 17 predicted proteins | sample C_130820_EF_Meta_FD_94780 | JGI IMG/M metagenome (GOLD analysis project Ga0136644, IMG submission 94780) | Freshwater microbial communities from Lake Croche, Canada to study carbon cycling - C_130820_EF_MetaG (v2) (version 2) | ecosystem: Environmental > Aquatic > Freshwater > Lake | place...
AACCGGTACAAATATTATCATTTCCCAAGATATTGCCCAATGTATGGTCGAAAATAAAGAAAAAATAAGATACGATGTTGTAGATGATGTATCGTTTGGGGTTTTTATCAATAAATATTTTCCAGGTGCACATCGCCGCGACCAATCAATTGTATTGTACTCGCGTGGAATTATACGACCTACTATATTAGCTAATATAAGTGACGCAATGGCGTCTTATGTTTTTTATAGGAACAAAATGTCCGAAATAATAAACAGGGTGAAAAACCGGGCTTATGATATACAAAATATGCGAACATTGGTTTCCTGGATTTATTCGTAATCTTCGAAATCGAGCTCATTCGTACAGTCCAAATAGATGTTCTCTATTGGGGTATTGGCCAATGAGGAGGGGTCAAGGGGTTTCGCCGCCGATTTAGACGTTTTGACCGGTGGTTTATTGGCTTTTTTTGCGGGAGGCGCTCTCTTTTTCGGCTTCACTTCTTCTTCGTCATCCTCGTCGTCGTCCTCATCTTCGTCCTCATCTTCGTCGTCATCCACTATAAAATCGTCCTTGATATATCCCTCCTTGGTTCTGGGTGCGAATTCTTCGTCGCTGTCTTCGAATTCGTCCTCGTCGTCCTCGTCCTCGTCGTCGTCATCGCCTAAATCCTCGAACCCCCCGAATAAGAAATCGTATATTTGGTCCCATTCGGATTTAGACAAACTTTCGACCCCCTTTTCTTCCGATACATTCACTAAGACGCAATTACCGAAAAAGAGGGTACTATCCACGGGGGGCGGGAATTCGTATTTGTTTTCCTGGTTCGCTTTCCCCTCTGTTTTAGCGAATAGTTTGACCGTATATTTCCGGCCCTTAATCGTGGCCGACCACGACGATTGCTCCTCGAACCCCTCGGCCGACTTGTATCCGGCTTTTTTGTATAGCTCCGATTCGTCGTAGTTCTTCACCGTGGTCGCCTTAATATTGCCATTCTTTTCCACAATCAATATAGACGTCATTTTTATAGATAATCCTAAGAAGGGTTTAAGTATTTTTGTGTATATGTTTTTCGGCGAGGACTGGGAAGGGGTCTTTGTGTCAGGAAATATAAAAGGATTTCTAAGTGGTTGGTATAACTATGCTCACGCAAATTCTAATACAAATAATAGTGTCAATTATGGTGGTTTTTCTATTGCATTATTTGTATCAATCTATATCGACCCATTTTTCGACTAAACGTCCAAAGGATACGACGAATGACCAAATACGCAAATACAAAGAAATCGTGGATGAAATGAGTCAAAAACGGGGGCGGTCGACCGAGGCGACCTTTACCGCCGACGAAAGGCGTGACTTATACAATGAATTGTCGTCAATGGTCGCCCAATTTGAATAATCACATTCACCGAGGATTCAAACGGCTACTCGAAAGTACTTAAAGGCAATCCGCCTTATTTGTATATATAATACATTGCCGCGGTGAAAAATGTCATTATTAAATCAACCCCATGTGTGTGATGTGATGAAACGATTCCCCTTTTTTGAACATTCTTATGAAACTGGACTACATAAGAATATTCATGACGGTTATGATATTTGTTTAGCAATACCCCAAAGTAAAAAGTATTATGCATGGTTTTCCTTCTTTGAAAATCGCAATGTTTGTTTTATTATCGATTTGACTCGGGAAAAAAAACCGGGGAATGTACATGTAGTGAATGTCATGGGGTCCGATGCAGCCCATCTTAGTATGTTGGCACTCGGAACACTTTTATATGGCTCTATTATTCAGACACAGGATGGCGGCGGTCCGCAGTATTTTCTGATTGAGGATATGTTCGAATATAAAGGAATTCCTTTATCGAAAATGTTATTTAGCGAAAAGTTGGGCTACATTCAGGCGTTCTTGGAAAAAGGGGGGTTTTTGGACAATCAAGTGTTGTTTAGGTTGCCGGTTATGTGGGCAACGCGAGGACCAACGCAAGGACCCAGTGCGACCAAAGGATTCGATATTCCCGCGAATATATCGGCAAAAATAACGTACCCCATCCACCATATCCAATACCGCAGTTTGAATAGTATTGCCCCCTTCCTAAATGCATTCGGTCAAACCGGGTTTTCGAATAGTCCAACGCGCCCCCTTGGAATATCTGAAGTACCTAAAATAGATATTCCAGTATTTCAAGGGGGGGTGCCGGACTATTCGAAACCCCAATATGGTTTTCGAACCGTGTTTTATACAAAAGCCGACCTGCAATATGATATGTATCGCCTATATGCATTCGAGCCCACACAAAAAATGGTGTATTACGATTTCGCCTATATCCCCAACTATAAAACCAGTGTATTCATGAATTCGATATTCCGGACAATTAAGGAAAATCGGAATTTGGATTATATCGAAGAGAGCGACGACGAGGACGATTTCCAAGATACGCGATACAACAAATACGTGGATTTGGAGAAAACGGTCTTACTTGAATGTATGTTTAGTCGGAAATTCAAACGGTGGATTCCAATGAAAGTGGTGCAAAATGTTCCCGTTGTTCATTTAGGAAAGTTGGTCGACGGAACCCGGGGTCCAATGAAGCGCCCTACATCGGCGAGACCCAGTGAGTCGTTTTATCGAAGGGGTAAGGGTACAACCCGGTAAGATTTTTAATATCCATAAGTGTGAAGAGCCAGTTTGAGTGGCGACGGCGAGAGCAAAGGATAAAATGTGCGTTTATAATATAGTAATGTCGGATTATAATACCGGAATACAGAAAATCTTGGCACAACCCCATGTATCGAGTATGGGAGGTAGTACGAATATATATGAATCGACGGGTATGCCACCAAATGGACAGACGGGCGGAAAGAGACGCAGAACAAAGCGGTCAAAACGTTCACTCCGAGGTAAGCGAAAGAGTAAGCGGAGGAAATCGTGCGGTTGTGCTAAATGGAAACTATTCTGAACCCGAATATCCTCAATCCAAAGATTGTAGATATTCTTATATGACGAAATTAATTGGGAATGCAGCCAAGTATCGTGTTATTTTATCTTTATCACTGACATTATTCAATAGATAATTATAACCAATTCTACCATCACCACTTATACCAAACGAAGTACCTTGTTGATTTCGGAATATAAAATAACCAGATTCTCCATTTGTACTAGCTGTATCTTGATATCCCACTATAGTAACCGCATGAAACCTATCAGCAGACAAACCGTTTAGTATTTTGTTGCTGCCATATGTATTACTTCCTTGTTGATGTCGACTTGATAATGACCAAATATCGGTATATCCCCTATAACCATGGATGAAAAACTCCGTAACAGCAAATTCCCAGTAAAGTGGAATACCATTTGCCAAGTACTTTTTGATATTGGACAAAGTGAATGATGTGTCTTTGTACTTATTTGGATTGGTGAAACTATACAATACAGACATATGGTAATTACTATCAAATGGAAAGGCGAGATATGGAGATTGAGCCGCAATTGTTGCAGGACAAAGGGAACTGTTAATCACGTTATTTGGTGCACTAGTAATCGCATTAGGAAACCCCATACCATAGTTTTGTATAGTGGCGCACCCATGTGTACATGCATTTCTATAATACTGGACAAATTCATATGGATTAGACACGTAACAATTGTTCAGTTGATTAAACGTGTATAGTGGATTTAATGTATTTGGTTTATCGTATGTAACTGCCTTATTTATTGGATTACTTAAATAGGTGTATATATTTGTACCTGCAGTATGAGCATTTGAAAAATAATCGTGTACTTGAGTAAGTTGATGATAGTAACTGCCAATATAATAGACAATTGCAAACGCTTCGCATGCATCCACTATACCTTGGTCAGCGACGGCTGGTAAAAACGGTCTTAAATCAATTCTCCCTGGTAGCGATATGTCTGTATTAATTGGAAAATTGAGGAAATAATTATTGTTTATTGTAGGTATTCCACTACCAGTCGGACCGGTCACACCCGTTGCGCCAGTTGGACCGATTGCACCCGTTGGACCTGTTCGACCCGTTGGACCTGTTGCACCTGTCGAACTTGCCGACCCATCTCGGCCAGTTGGACCAGTTGGACCAGTTGGACCTGTTGGACCATTTGCACCATTTGAACCGGTTGGACCAGTTGGACCTATTGCACCATTGTTGCCGTTTATTCCATCGACTCCTTTTGTACCTTGTATACCTTGTGTGCCTTGTATTCCTTGTATTCCTTGTATTCCTTGTGGTCCCGTTGCACCCGTTGCACCCGTTGCACCGGTTGCGCCGTCTAAACCATTTTTTCCATTTGAACCGGGGTCGCCTTTGAAATTAAACCATGTAGTACTAGTACTTCCATTATTAGTGGCGGAAATAACTCGATATAATAAGAATAATATGATTAATAGGATAATTATCCCTAAAATATAGTACATTTATATTATTAAGATATATAATTTTGTTTTATTTTGGTGCGTAGGTGAATTGCCTAAATGTGTTTGCGATGTTTCCTTGTTTTTCGATTTCGCCGGTTTGAATATTTCGCGGGTTTGTGTTTCCTAGCGCGCGTCCTATTCAATTTCTTTAGTGGTGCGTATTTTCTGGTTTTATTCTTTGGTGTGGTGGTCGATTTTCGCGTTTTAGGGTGGGTTCTCTTTCGTCTGGTTCCGCCTCCCGCCCAAGCATTTGATACTTTAAATTCATTTGATACTTTAACTTTACGACGAGGTTGTTCAACTGATTTACTAATACTAATATCAGAAGATATTTTACCAATATTACGTTTACCACGAGTAAGACGTTTAACAACTGGTTCACTATCAAAATTACCAAAATGAGTAAACAAATCATCATTATCATTATCATTATCATCTATAACATTACCTCGGTCGATTATTACAGCAGCATCATCATTATCTCCATGAAGACCGTCGTAATGTACGCTGCCTGGAGTCAACGAACCATTGGTTGTATTATCATCATCATCATGAGCATAGGCAGTCGATTGTTTTGCATAAGGACTACCAAACATACCATTATCATTATGGGCGTAGTTCCCATCATTGTGGTTGCTGCCTGGAGTCAACGAACCAAAGGTTGTACTACCATCATCAGCATCATCATCATCATCATTATTTCCATGAAGACCGTCGTAATGTACGCTGCCTGGAGTCAACGAACCATTGGTTGTATTATCATCATCATCATCATCATCGGCAGCGGCAGCGGCAGCGGCGTATTTCCAATGACCGTGACCTTTATAGTCGCTGCCTGTAGTCCTCGAACCAAAGGTTGTACTACCATCATCAGCAGCAGCCATCGAATGTTCTGTAACAGGACTACCAAAACCTGGGGGCATTTTCAGAGATAGGCCTGGTTGTGGTTGTGGTTGTGGTTGTGGTTGTGGTGGCGGATGTTCTTCTGGTGGTCCGTAATCAATCATAGCAAATAATTTGTCGTCATCAGTTCGGTCTACATTAAAAATAACTCTTTCATGCACTTCTTCACGCAGTCCTTCACGCACTTCTTCACGCGTCAAGGTCAATATTCCTGTAGTATCATTTTTTAGGTCATGAGGAATACAAAAATAATTGCCAGGCTTTTCAACATCAATCTCTTCAACGTGAAGCTCTTGAGGCTCTTGATGTGACTCGTATAAACCAAAATCCCTCCCAAAATTCCTTGAGATTGCAGCTACAATCATATCTATTGTCACCATACCTGAATAATGTGCTGTGTCGGGATTCCCACCGTTAGGTCCAAAACTAAACAAATTAAAATTTTTAACAGTTTCTTCTATTTTTTTAATTTTTTTTCTTAATTTGTCTCTTAAAATTATTATTCGGATTAACTCCTTCATGTTTAACTCCTCCATGTCTTCACCAAGAAAAACTTTTACATGAAGCTCGCTTGTCTTAAAACAATGTTGTAAAAATGCAACAATATATATTTTTATTTCCTCATAAACACGAGGAAATGCATCAATATCAGGAAATGCATCAATATAAGGAAATGCATCAATATCAGGAAATGCATCAATATCAGGAAATGGATGAAGTAATACGCCTTGGGCATTTGTTTCCACACTATATTGATAAAACAAAGTATCTAATGTATAATGTAAATCTGTAAGATATTTTTTTGCCTTGTTCTGTAAATCATTAAGTACTTTCATTTCAGCTTCATATTTTTCTCGTTCAACTTCGGATAATTTTTCCTCTTGGGGGATTGGTTGAAAAACTCGAGAATTTAAAAAGATATTACTTAACCTTCTACACTTACGATTATATTTTTTGATTGATTTAATTAGTTCGGACATTATATTATCATAAGTAACGCAAACGTCAGGTTCAATAAGATATCTTAATGAATTACGGGTTACTCTTTCTTCTATATTATCTACCGAATCGTAGTCATTAAACATTTTTCTTAGATTTTTAGCACTTCTATCTAATTCATCAATTACATGTTGTGATTCACGAAATACAGCTTCTTTAGTTTCAAAAATAATAGGTGTTATAACTTGTTGTCCAATTCTATATGGACCGAGTTTTAAAATATCATGTAGGAAATGTAAACCTACTCTAACACATTTCACTGCAATCACATATACTTGAACTAATTCTTCCAAATTTTCAGGTATTAATTGTTTGTCTACTCCGGGGTAATTTATAGTACCACCTTTCATTTTATTTAATTTCCGTGTTTTGTTTTTTTTCGATGTCGATTTGATGTGTTTATTTTTACCAGTTACGTTCGATTTTGCCGTTTTTTTACTTGGAGCTACTTGTTGTGGTATTTTAGTTGAACCACCATGTACAGCTACATGTAGAACGGGGTTTTCAGTATATATTGGATATTTTAATATATTCGCATCATTAACACATGCAATAAATAAATATAATAATGGCCCCTTTTGTAAAACAAACTGTTTTGTGAGTACTTTTGTTATCAAACGTGTTAAATCTACATCTAAAGGAAATGAATTGACACCACCCGCTGTTGTCCACCTGACATTATCTTCATTACTAAAGAATAATTCAGGTATAATGCCTGCCAATGAAATATTACCTGTAATTTGGTCCATTGTTTCAGTAAATTTGCAAAATTGTTGTGTCATTATTAGGTCAGTTGTAACATTCACACTTCCTGCTAAATTCGGTCCACTTGCACCAATTTGTGTTATTTTACCACTTATTGGTGCTTGTGATAGTATAGTATCATTTATAGCAGTTCCAATAGTGTCACGAAGTTGTTGAGAATCTGGTTGAACACCTTGTTGAAGAGCTTGTTGATTAGTTGTTGAAATGACATCTAAAAAACCTCTTGCAAGTTCGATAAGATTAATGTCTCCAATCGGTGTAAAACCTAGTGTAGCACCAGGTGGAGTCACCATAACATTTAATGTTTGAGCGGTTAGTGCTGCTCCATTAGTAACTACATAAACAAAAATAGGTTTTAGTTCATTCTGATTTGGAAAGGCAAACGTTATAGCAGCTAATGGATTGTAGAGTATAAGACATGCAAACCCCAACATAATTTTAACAGTCGTCATTAAAATCAAAAAATCGAGAGCTCTGTCTAATAATTCTTTTGTATCTCCACGTATACCAACGGCATTGACCTGACGCGGTCGACCATCCACACTTGTTCCTTGTATTTCAAGATATTTATAATTTGCTCTTACTGCACCTAAATAATAAAATGTTGTCAATAAGTCCTTTACACTTTCTTCGTAATAATTCATTGTTATATTTTTAAATTTTAATGGGAAATTTTCAGGACCTGGTTTATAATATCGAATATTACACAAACCAGATGTACCCACTAAACCACTCCCCCCACCAGTGTACATACACGGTAAACCGAGAAGTATACACATCTGATAAACTACGCTGTCGCAGGTTGCCATGATAAAATTATTGATTTCGAAATCAGGATTATCAGCCTGACGCATTTTTACATGCGCGTAATAAGAGACCACTTGACCGACGTCCCCTAATTCCTTTCCTAAAAAGACTCTTCTTATATAATTCATTATTGGTTGAGATGCAGCTATATTACCTTGTTGATTAACTGCCTTAGTATACTCAGAATCTAATGCTCTATTTTTATTCGCATTGGATAGAAAAATAGTGTCAAAATTTCCAAGTTGTCTATATCTTATTGTATCCGTCACTCCCCCAATTGTTACAACACCCATATTTCCTCTTGGCCCGCCGAAATTAATAGTAACATTAAATGTTTCGCCTGCTCTACGTCTTACAATCATCCGCATTCCCGCAGGAAACCCTAGAAATTCGAAAAAAGTAGCATCAAACTCGAATTCCACACCTGGTGGTGGAAATAAATTAGGTTTTGCACGACCTAATGGGTCAAGAAATCCATTTGCAGATTCCCATACTTCTATACCTGCATTACAAATGTCTTGTAATGATAATTTTCCACTTTCCCAATATCCATATATGGCATCTACAATTCTTGCACCCGTATTTGCGGTAGTTGACATTCTAGGTACTTTGAAAAGTACTATTTCATTGGCTGAAATAGCATTATAGAGTTTTTCTCCAAGTTCTACAATTGTTTTATGATAATCTTTATTGCCGAAAAAAACATTTACGTCACCATTATTACCAAAATCAGAAAAAAAAGGTGCAGCCCTATTGCTTACAAATGTGTCCCCTATAATCAAACGTGTTCTTGCTGCGTCACCAAGAGTCGCACTTGCTTCACTGGCATCCTTTGTTATATCAGCAACTGTACGCCATCGTCTTTCTAGAAAATTTAATCTATATATGTTATGGTCAGAAAACTCTCTTCCACCTAAACCTCGAGTAGTTATTATTGCAAGTGCTCGGGTGGATGCTGTAGTTGCATCATCATCGTTTATTGAGTTACTAAATGGCACATCATTTGCTGCAACATTTATATCGTTCGAATTTGTATTCCCTGTCTCCGGGTCATTAAAGTATGTTAATCTCGGATTTCCCGCATTACCAATTTTATTATATCCAAACAAATAATAACCTGGAAGTATACCATGCACAGGGGCTTGTGCTTGTGCTTGTGCCATATCTATTATATAAATACATTAGATATATAATTTATTTACGCCAATGCAGTGGTCTTCTGCAAATAGATTCATTAGTGACCACCCCTCACCACATTCTTCAGCGTAAAAGAAGCCGCACCCTTTTTATCCACCATTATATAATTAATGTCGAACAAGCCACATAATCTCGATATTCATATGTATTCGTTTGAAGAAATCTTAGGACTCTTCCAATTATCCCCTAAATACGATTTAGAAGAATTGAAACGGGCCAAGAAACAGGTCCTAATGACCCACCCCGATAAATCCCACCTTCCCCCCGAATATTTCCTCTTTTACAAAAAGGCCTTTGAAATCGTGGTCGATTTCTATCAATCCCAGACAAAACAGACTCAGGTCATTACCGAAGACACCACGAATTATACCCCCCTTTCTACGTCGGAATGGTCTAAAGAAACCGAATCCAAGATTTCCAATACGATTTCTAAGATGCCGGTGAAAACATTCCAGGAAAACTTCAATCGCCTCTTTGAAGAAAATATGTCTAAAGAAACCCGAAATGTCAATGAATGGTTCTCTAAGAATGACCCCCTATTTCAAATCGACCCTGCGGCGGGTAAGAATATAGAGTCGGCCATCAATACGGTCAAGGGTCAGGCTAGAGCGAGCGGTCTAATTGTATATAGGGGTGTGAGCGAATTGTCCTCCGATATGGGCGGTGGGAATCGACTATATGACGATGACGGTGACGAATACGTGACCAGCAATCCATTTAGCAAATTGAAATACGACGATTTGCGAAAGGTTCACAAAGACCAGACCGTATTGGCCGTATCCGAGGCGGATTATGCCTCCGTCCAGAAATATCGGTCCGTCGAGCACTTGAATCGTGTCCGCGGTGTCAATATAGAGCCTGTTAATGAGGCGACTGCACGGATGCAGTTGGAAGCGAAAGAACAAATGGTCAAAGAGGCCATTATGAAAAAGGAATATATGGCTAAATTGGAATCGATGAAATATGAGGAAAAGAATAAATCGATATTATCGCGTTTTTTACAATTGAACTAATCATGTGGTTACAAAATGTATCACATGATTCACTTTTTGGTCTTTTTAGCCGATTTCGATTTCTTGGTTTTTTTGACCTTTTTCGATTTCTTGGCTTTAGACGATTTTCTGCCACCGTTTTGACCATCTTCTTTTTTATCTGGCTTCACTGCTGCTCCTTCTCCTTCTCCTTCTCCTTCTCCTGGTGCTCCTGTTGTTGTATTTGCTTCTTCTGTTGTTGTTTTTTTTTCTGTGGTTGAGGGTTTTAGAAATGGTTGCACCCATTTCCATTCTCTCCATCCACTAAATGGGTTACTAATACTCAAACCAAGGTTATTTCCTCTTGACATTTGTGTTGCATCCTTTTGTGTTGCATCCGACATACTAAGATTATACAATACAATGATATTATTTACGAACGCGATGTCTCCGTTTTGTACCTCTCTTTAATACATTCCCTTGACTTTTCTTTGTTCCTCCCATGCGTTTTTGTATTCGGACACCCAATCGGTCATCCACAATATCATGCGGTATAGGCTCCATCCGCTGTGTAATAGTATTGAAATACATATCTTCATATTCTTCGTCCGGATGGACATCTCCTTGCTCTGGTCGTGCATGACCAAATAGCCATTCATGTGCTAAACGACTAGTCACCACCGGCGACAAACTACGCGTAAGCCGTCTCCTAGATAATGAAGTAAACGGTGAACCATGCGCATTACGCTCACCTATAGTAAATGAGTTACGTCGGCGGCGGGTTCTCTGTCCACTCAGCTCCGCAATAGTACTGCGCGGTTTTCGACTATGGGTAATACCTCCAAATGGCACTGAGACCAATTGGGCCATTGACGCCTTTTTCCCAACGGCATAATCGGGCAAAACTAATTCCGCCTCGGCATCGACCAATGGCGCACAAAAAGCGCCTAAATCAATCCCCGCCAAATCGGGGATTAATTGGGCAGAATGCCATACCTCCCGAGAGCGAATTGAACTTTCGCAAATATACGGTAAAACAACCGTATTGAAATGGACATCATCCGATGCCTCCAATACATAATGCCTCAGTAATATACGAAAAATATCACTATCAATATTCTGCCTACTTAGTAAAAAGGCAATGGCCGAATTTCCATCTAAACTGACACAGGTGGGGTCGGACAGTCCCGTTTCAAAAATGCGGCATGCGACGTCGAGTATGTCGTGGTCACCATTCGCACATGCATACATCAGTGCCGTTTCCCCATTGATACTCTTTGTTCCCGGTGCTGATGAACCGGTTGCCAATATACGTTCGGCGACTTCCACCATTCCATTTTGGCATGCGGTCATGAGTGCAGTTTTATTATTGGCATATAATGCCGCTTCTGGTCGGGATTCCCCCGTCTCTATTAATTGCAGCGCAATTTCGTCCATGCCATTTCCACACGCCAATAATAGGGGGGTCACGCCGGCATGATTTGCATGACCCGGATTCGAATGCCCCGTCGATATTAGCGTGGCTGCCAGTTGTGGCATATTGTGAAGACATGCGACTAGAATGGCGGTAAGGCCCGCATTCGAAACATTCCCCGGTGCTGCCGAGCCGGTTTCTACGATAGTCACAGCCAGTTGCTCCATTTGCATATTCGCCGCAATCATAAGTGCCGTGTTTCCTTCGTCGTCTACATGGGAAACCATGCGGCGGAACCCCGGATGCGTGAGCTCCATTGTATCCAATAGTATATCGACAAAGTTGGTCAGACGATTTCTAATCGCGACCTGAAGAATCGTCTTCCGGTGTATGTAGGGCATATGCGGTGCATCAATAATATGGAATTGATTCCCGCATCCACTATAATAAATATCGATGGCAACACTTTCGTAGGATTTATTCACTGCAAATTCGAGGGGGGTCAACATACGTAACATGAAGGATTGTTTTCCGAGCTCCGTATCTAATATTTCGAATGGCACCTCCATCAAGCTTTCATTGATATAGGCCTGCTCGCCTATATTGCCATAATGAAGACTCAATATAAATGTTTCAAAGGGTGTTGCCTCTTCGTCCGAATCCGAATCCGACATATTAATATATTACATGGATATAATATTACCAAAACATATAAAGATTTGTGCGTATAATACTATAACCCATATAATAATCTATATATACAATGTCTCGCACAATTAAACAGGCTCATCGTAATATTAAACGCGCTGTGTCGAGTTCGATTGACTCCATTTCGGACAATTTTGATGAATACACGACTTATAAGTCGAATTATGACTATTTATTGGATTTGCCCATTGTTCGGCAACTTGTCAAGGAAAACCGTCGACTAAAGTCGGATAATGCGCGTTTATTGGATGTTTTGTTGTACGCCTCGGAATTCCATGATTCCGTGTTTGATTCGAGGACCGAAAAACCGAAGACCAATACTAAGCGTAGCAAGCTATATCGGTCTTCATCGTCCGATAAGCGTCGCGATACAAGTACTCAGACCGACGCGGACGACGACGGTGTCGAGATTGTTGATAGTCCATTAGTGGTTGCGCCTTTGTCCGACAATATCATTTATTTATTGCATGAGGATGAATCAGAATCTAGTGGAGAAGTATATATCAAGGTCGAGCCGGGATTGCCTGATACGCTGGACGAAGTGCAAGTTGGTGAAACGGATGAATACGGTGAAGATGAGGAATCTAGTGAAGATGGTGATGCGCAAGCTAGTGAAGCTGGTGAAGATGATGATGCGCAAGCTAGTGAAGAAGAGGAAGCTGAAGTTGATGAAGAAGCTGCGCAAGCTAGTGATGCTGGTGAAGAGGAAGCTAGTGAAGATGAAGAGGAAGCGCAAGCTAGTGAAGCTGCGCAAGCTGGTGATGTGCAAGCTAGTGAAGCTGCGCAAGCTAGTGAAGATGAAGAGGAAGAAGAAGAAGATGAAGAGGAAGAAGAAGAAGCGCAAGCTAGTGAAGCTGCGCAAGCTAGTGAATCTGAAGAAGAAGAAGAAGAAGAGATGTTCGAGGTGGTTATTCAAGGTAAAGTGTATTACACCCCCGATACAAAATCCGGCATTATTTATGATGTCGATGACGAAGGTGATGCGACCGAAGTCGGCAAATTCGTGAATGGCAAGGCACAACTATAAAGTCCCAGTCCATTCAAGGCGCACCGTTGAATTTATTATATAAAATAATTTCAACCATTACACTCATGTTACGAGCATTTTGAATTAGGAGAGGTATAAAAGTATCTTACTTCGTTTAGAGGCGAAAATTTAACCCGTTTTGTTTTACGACTATTCAAAGAACCGCGTTTATGAGACCGCGTAAGATTGGAAAACCGCTTTCGTGTATGACTATTCGACCCGTCTCGACTACGACGACTATATCTACCACCCACTTTGGCTTTCGGTGCAGGTTTATCATCGGGATTCGCCGCCGCGGGTTTGGGTGTCGCATCTTTTATCACGGTTATATCCACAAAAAGGCGATTATCATAAGGCACCAACCAATGATTCGATTTCTCCGGTCGAGTCAAATCCTCAAACATTTTCCCCAAATTCTCGCCCTCATACAAACACTTTATTTTCCGCTCATTCCCCGACGTCAATTCGCCACCCACGACGTCGCATTGCACATATATTTCGTATTTAGGCGACCCCTCTTTCGGATTTTCCATGAAATTCACACCCAGATACAACAAATCTTGTTCCTTCCTTACCCCCGATGAAATCATGTATTGCCGAACCTTGCGCGGTAATGTCGCGTCCTCTTTTTCAATATAGTATTTATTATAGAGAAATCCCAAGAAGAAGCTGAAAACATCCGACGTCCCCTGGGTATAATCGTAAATCATTTTCTGCAGATTTTTATTGGAGCATTCGCTGTTCGGTTTAACAAACGTCTTGATTTTCCCAATAAAATCAACATACCGTTTGTATTCTGATGTAAATACCTGTTTCATTGCGGCATCGTCTTCTTCGAAATTGGCGTTTATTTCGTCTATACGACTGAAATACTTTTCATTGATGGACTCCAATATATTAATACGTTTGGCATCTTGTAATATAGGGTCTAATTTAGTACGAAGACTTCGTGATATAGGGATGCGAGACCCATTATCGGCCAATTGTCGACTCACGAATTCGGCGGCGGTCAGCAATTTAGTCGTGCTAGTATTTGTATCGTAAATTGCGCGTACTTCTTGCTTGAATCTTGCAAAAAGTGACGTCAAATTCACGGTCATTGGGCCACCCGATGCAATTGTTGCTGCGTCCAATTCGGCCAATCCATCTCTAACTGCCGGGATTGCTGAATCAATTGCAATTTTATTTGAAATCTTTTCATTCAGACCCGATATATCATCCTGGATTTGCTCACTCTTTTCATTCCGCCATTCATTGAACTCGTTGAATCCGACAATGAGCTCCTTACGATATCGCGGATGGTTCAATATATCGTTCAACCACATCGTCTTGGTAATCGTGTACGTTTTACCCCCCGATTTCAAATACGAATAAGTCGGCATGAAACTGTTGAAAAGGTTCAGGGCCGAATATCCATTTCCGCCGTCGAAATTCTTAGTAAACGAATCGAAATTGCCGATTGCAGTGGGATACGACGTCGGACATAGGAGTTTCAACATCGTTTTAATATTATGGCGAATGATGTCGTCTTTGCTGGCGTGCTCTACCGAACCCTTGGTCCTCGATTGATAATATTGCCTCACTTTAGCAGTAATGTTGCTCCACGTTTTGGCGTTATTATCGTCCAATTTCAATATATTATCGGTTGTACGTTTTACGTCCCGAGCATAAACGTCGGATTCGTCATATGGTTCAGTTTTCAATTGCTTTTGTGCGTGTGTTCCATTCAATGTTGTCTGCATTTTAATGATATCGTCCAATTCTTTGTCTAACGCTGTGAGTGTATTCAATAAAATCTGTATTTCGGGTGAACCGGATAAACTTTCTAATTTAGTAATCCTACGTATCTTTATCTTATATTCGTTGACCTTTTTTTTTCCGGCTTTTATTTCCTCTTCAAGAACGGGTATAACTTTGGACCATATACGTTTTTTTTCTTGGTCGGTCAATTTCCCCTTGACTTTCGCCTCCATCTCTTTATTTCGCTTGGTCAAATTGTCCATTATTCCGTCCATTATTCCGTCCAACTCTTTTTTGAATCTGGTGATATTGCCTAAATCTGCGGATGCGGCGGCACTGGAATCCACACCCGACGTCGAATTGTTGTATAATAAAAACTTCTTGAATTTCTCCTTATTAAAAAAGAATCGTACGCGGCGGTCATAGGCCATTTGGCCCAGTTTGACATCATTGTATTTGACATCGGGCGTAAAATACGGATATTCCGATAAATTGGCCATTCGCTTCTCTTTTAAAAGTGGATTGTATAAGACACTCTTAGTAAATGGAACGGGTTCTTTTACACCGGGGTCACTTAAATCCAATAATATTTTTATCTGTTCGATTTTTAATCGACTCATATCACTTTATATTATAAAGAGATATACATTAGGTCTAATTTATCCATCCATTGTTCGTCGTTTTCTGATATAGGTTCTCGGTGCCCTGTTTCTTCGCTTTCTCTAAAACTGCCTCTGCTTTTCGGATTTCGTCGTCGGTCACAGGTTTATCGGCATCGACGCCACCATTTGTGTCTAATAACTCGACATGGTACTGTGTAAATCCCTCAGATAAACAACAGAGCGAACTCTCTTCATTAAACAAATAATCCACGCAGAGCGTAAAGAGGAGCATAATTCCGAACGCAATATAGATGTCGCGAGTCCCCATCCAGGCAATCGCAAAGACTAAGATTTGTCGACTAAATGTATATTTCAAATAGGCTTCCATACTTTTGCTCAACTTAATCGTGACGAATTTCGATACAATGTTTAGTATTATAATCATGAGACCGGCGAATATTTTGCTGTCGTTGATATTCTTCACGTAACTATGGGTGAAATTCACCATATTTGAAAAGGCATGCAAAAAGGAGCCTTTTTTACCGTATTCTAATACCTTGGTGGCTTTAGCCGTTTTATCTTTAGCCATATTGTCTTCTATAATAAACGACTATATAATGTTTATTATAAGCTAGGATTGAAGTCACTATAAGCGATTACTTTAGCCATGAGAATGCCTCCGATATGACCCCTATATAAGGTAAATATACCGTATTTTCGCCTAATATTGGCGAAAGCATATAATCATTGGATGATTTCGGTTTGACGATTTCGTTTTCGGCGTCGATTTTATTGAGTGCAATCGAGAATTCGCAATTGGGGTCGCATAAATTGCATGTATTACCTTTGTATTGGATTTGGGGGAAAATATGCTGTGCCATTTCCGATTTTACGGGAAGACCCTTATAATAGAGGTCCGTGTTTTTGCAATACTCTTTACGGAAATCGGTGAGGGAGTCATGCGTCGTCATTGCTTCGAATGTATTGTTTATATTGCTTACCATGGACTCGTTTATTTTGATAGATTGTATTGCCTGTGAGTCGGGATTAGCTTGTGCAGCTTGTGAAGCCTGTAAAACTTGTGAAGCCTGTGAATCGAGGTCAGCGCCTTGGTCAGCTTGCACGGCCTGTAAATCGGGGTCAGCTTGGTCAGCTTGCGCAGCGCCTTGGTCAGCTTGCACGGCCAGTAAATCGGGGTCAGCTTGGTCAGCTTGGTCAGCTTGCGCAGCTTGCGCAGCGCCTTGGTCAGCTTGCACGGCCTGTAAATCGGGGTCAGCTTGCGCAGCGCCTTGGTCAGATTGCCCAACTTGTTTAATGTTTTGGTCGGCATCGTGTACATCATCCTGACCTTCCATACCCTCCATATAAGGTTTATATTCGGGCACCACATTCAGCTCATATACTAAGATAATCGCCAAACACAAAACAAAACCGTATAATAGGTCGAAATAGGAATATACTATAATCATTATGACCGCCAAAAATCTCCCTAAATAAGTATTCAAAAGGTCGGACATATATTTAGGGTAAATTATGGCAAGTAGTATTAGTATAACGGGAACATATTGAGATAAAATGACCGATTTCATTGGCTCTTATACAACTATACTATATGTATACTTTTTGATTTGGCGTCGAACCATTGCCGATTACTATTCAAAATAAATATCTGACTATTTTTTAAGTATTTATTATGTCTTTATTGGCATCTGCATCACCATGGAATAATGATGATACTAATAAAAAACGCCAACCGTCAATGACCCGTAAAACAATAAAGAAACCACCAACGGGTCCCGGCGTAAATGCGCCTATGGAAATGGTAAGTGCAGGGACCGAAACGTCCGCCGAATATATATCGGAAGAGCAGAATTACCAAGAATCGACGAAAATATACAATATAGAGGAAACCAGTACTATACAAGAGGACCGCAGTAATCGTGTCAATGACGTACTCAATAAAATAACCGGCATCAATGCCGAAAATGACGGCAATTCATTGGCCAATTTCGTACCCCTCGATGCGCCTAAACTAAACAAATTGCGCGATAATGAACCGGTTCAACCACCGGGAAATCTCCTCCTTCCCAATACGACTAAATCGAATTATTCCGCGAATAATTTGGATGCCACCAAGCTTAGTAATTATAATACCAGTTATGAACCACCCAGTTCCACCTTAGGTGCACCGTCGGCACAGTCCTACTATTCGCGCATGGGCTTGGGTCAGGGCGAAAATAAACTCACCGAAAAGCTCAACTATATGATTCATCTATTAGAGCAGCAGCAGGACGAACGTACCAATAATGTTATGGAGGAATTCATCCTATACACCTTCTTAGGTGTATTCATTATTTTTATTGCCGATTCCTTTTCGAGGACGGGGAAATATACCCGATAAAGCCCTCTCTCCGGTCCCATTATATCATGAAAAATGCGTCGGGTAAAACGCTACGTGGATGGACGAAATTATAGGAATAATACGCGGTCGGATTTTCCAATACAATATGAAATTTAGACAACCATTTGTCTAAGATTACCCCATTATCGGAAATACCCTCGAAAAGCATCATTTTGAACGTTTTCTGTATTTTCAATATATCTTGGTAAGCGTGCAAAAACCCCCCGAAGAACACGTCGACATTTGCCGTATTATTGTACGAACCCACAAATTGAAGTGTATCGCAATCCTCCGCCCCCTCGGTCAAATCCTCATATTGGATATTGGCATTTCGGAAGAAATAGTATCCTAATGACGCATTTTCCACATACTTTAGGCAATATACATACAATTGACCCGTTTCTATCAAACGGCTCAATACGGGAATATCGGTGATACAACATACGTCGTATTTAGGCGTTTTTCGGACGATTTCTAAGAAATCAATTAATATATCGATATTGGATGGCAGAATACGCACAATCTGGGCGCCGGCGAAGCCGGCGTCCTTAAACGTGGGCGGCCGAACAGGCCGCAAATGAAATGTATAAGTGGTATATTGGACAAGCGGTACGACCCCCTCGCACAACTGGATTTCCTTCTTTAGCAATGACACCTGGACGCCCGGATTTGCAATACGCTGATTATATTCTTGGGTCTGTATCAGATTTCGACTAAGACCCCGCGCTTTGTGCTCCCGATGTACGCATATCGTATTTAGGTAATAGGCAACTACGTGTTGTCGATTCGATTCCTCGCCGACTTGAGTGCGATTACCAATATAATACAAATGTATGGGTGTTGACGCAATTATTCCCCATATCGGTCTATTTATTATCGCATTTTCTAAGATTTGTCCGTCGCATAATGGTTCATCGGGCGAATAATAGACCGATACATAAACGGGGTCCAAATATCGCGTCATGGTCGAATCGAGTATGGCCGAAGTCATCGTGTATAATACTCTATCGGATTCAATATAGTAACATCTTAGAAAATCGACGATTTGTTGTCGGGTTTCCGCCGTAATATTGGTATAATCCGACGTTTTGATATGGCGATTCTCGTAATATTTCGTCTTTTGAGGAAGCGTGTTTATGATAAAAGGGGCTCCACTGAGCCATCGCCTACCGAAATCATAGGTATGATAAACGGGTTGTATATTCCAGAAAGGAAATCGTATTTTTATATAGGCGACTATGGCGAGACCAATCAGAATAAACAGGACGAGGAGGGCCGGGACGTCGGGGGGCGACGGAAGTGGTATATGGACTTGCGCATATATTTCATATATGGCTTTACTAAGAAAATGGGCAATTTGGCCTAAACCCCCGAATATATATCGTATATAATACCAACCTCGATTCAACCATATAAGATTCATATATGGTTGAATAATAGAATAAATCTTAGTATACACCCCATTTGATTATTGCATTCAAGGTATATTGCTCGGTTTCTTTCCCTTGGTCACTCTTGCCTTTGGATTCAACAGTTTAGCCATTTTGGCATCCGCCAGAGCCCGCGCCTTTTCCTCCTTTTCCCTTGCCCGTTGCTCCTTGAGTTGCTCTTTTGCCATGTCCTTCTCCGCCTTTTCGCGCATTTTCTGGGTCTTTCTGGCGGCCTGCATCTCCTGTTTTTCCATCTGTTTCCGCGTCTTTTCCGCGGCTTTCTGGGCCTGGGCGGCCTGTTTGGCCTCTGCCTTCTCCGCCTTTAGCCGCTCTTTTGCGGCGTGTTTTTCCCGGTCCAATTCAATATTTCGTTGTATTTCCGACTCCAGGTCTTGGTAATCCGCGTCGATTTGGGCGCGGTATTTTTCGACCAATCCTTTGACTAAATCATTCTTTATTTCTTCGTCGAAAATGCCCTCCTTCCTACGCGTTTTTCTCAAATTCTTTTCGGCGCGTGCAATTTCCGCCTGCACTTTTCGGTCTTGTTTGTTTTGCTCGCGTATTTCGCCCATTAATTGCCGTTTCTTGGTTCGCATAAGCTTTTTTTTTTTACCCTCGATTTCCTTGCGATTCTTAGTATAACGATTCACGATTTGACCTATATCACGCTTCCTATTCGCCAATTCTTTGCGCGTACTTGCTTGAAGGGCCTTAATATTTAGGCGGATTTCGGCCCTCTCTTGTACCGTCATTTTCTCCTTGAGAGCCTCGCGCATTCGCTTGACACGGGCTTGGAATGCCGCCATTTCCGTCTTCAGGTTCGCATGAAGCATTTGTATTTCCATATCGGTCGCGGCAATTTGACCGTCTAGGCGGAGAATATCGGGGTCATTCTCAATTGACTGGTCGAGTTCCGAGGGTACGGTGATTTTCTTCCCGCATTTGTATTTGATATTGTAATACGCCGATTCTTTGAATTTGTTATATTTTGCCGGATTTAGGTCGATTTTTCCCATGACGCGTTGGAGTGCTTGCGTCTTAAAAAGCCGAGAATCTTTCACCTTTTCGCGGATTTCTTTGATGGAATTGCGTATTTGAGATACATGGTCCTTGGCTTCGGCTAAAAGGAGAGTGATGTTGCGTTTGACCATTTTCCGACACGCCTTCTTTGTCCGCGTGTTCTCAATATCATTGCATTTATCATACAGGAATCCGAATCTATCGGCAGCGAGGTCCTTCAAATCGCCGTCCACCGCCTTGGCGGCGGTTTCGACGTCCTTTTTCAGCGTTGCAATATTGGAATTCTGTATTTCGCGCATATATCGCCGGTCGAAACTGTTCACTGTGGCGACACTGCGGACCATGGGGACATTGACCATTTTGACATTGGGTTGGGAGAACTGGCGTGCGTCTCCCTCGCGATTCAAATAACTGATATGTCCGGCAATATCATTCAGGTATTGGACGCGCCCGCGGTCGGTAAATCGCCCATTTGCGTCTAAATATTCTTGGGCAAATGATTCGAATTCATTGGGTATTTGTTCGAAGACGGGTTTGCACAGATTGACGAGTTTAATCAACTCCATTGGACTATTGGTTATTGGTGTGGCCGTCATTAGGAGGAGTCGGACCGAATCTCGCCCGGAAATGCGATACGAATTCATCAGGGCTTGGTGTAGAGCACCCATGTCGGGTCTCTCTATGGACGACAGGTCATCGCCGCCATACAATTTATGGGCCTCGTCGATAATGAGCAGGGTTTTTCTCAGGGGGTCTTCCGACCCATTGATTTTGACGAGTGTCTTATACATTGAATTCTGCTTCGAAACCAAGTTGCTGAACTGTTTGTATGACATGGGGCGTATTTTCCAAGATTTAGACAGGAGTCGCATGCGTTTTGCGTGCTCCTCTGGAATACCCTTGGTTTCGCTTATCATATTGGCAATACGTTCACTGCATACTTGGTCGAACATGTTTTTCCAAATATCGCTTTTTAGCGTGGTGCGAGTGACCCATAGAATTGTATAGCCGCTTCTCTCAAACGTGCTCGATGCTGTCGCAATCGCCGAGCAGGTTTTACCTGTGCCTACACTGTGCCATGTCAACATGCCTTTAGTGGGGTTTTGGGGGGTGAAATAGTGCTTTAGGAAATTCTGAGTGGGTGAAAGGTCGATGACCTTCGAGGGTGCACCACCCACCGTCGGTTTATCTTCACATAGATTCTCCAACTTTACCTTCCCCCATTTAAAATCGGAAAAGTGCTCATGCACATGTCGCCGCATACTATCGAATTTATTATTCCCGGGACTGGGTGAGGCGGGCCACCCCAAAGCCGAATCATCCAAATTAATGGGCGATAGACTCTTATTTATAACGAAACGCTTTTTCTTGGTTGCCGTCTTAGTGGCCGGTTTATTTAATCGCCCAGTCAGAATCATGTCGGGACTATTGCCCAGATTCATCCTGGCTGCGCGACTACTGCCGCCTTGACTTCCCTCACTACTGATTGTGCTATATACAGTCGATTCGGGAGACGCGGGCTCATATCCCTCCGGTGGACTCACTATTGGACTCTCCTCTTCTTCGGGGCTCTTTTCCAAAGATACACTGCGCGACCCCTTTTCAATGGCAAAAGTGTGTATATTGCGATTCAATTCGTAATCGACCGAACCAAATATAGTGGTTTGCTCTAAATCTTGGCTAAATTCGAATAATCGAAGGTCGATATTTAGGGATTTCAAATACATATCAAATACAGTGGCCGAACCTAAGAATGCATCGCGAATCGACTCGGGAATAGTGACATTGTATATGAAAACATCGAGAGGCCAACCCTTAGTGGGGTTGAATTTGAGCCCCTTTTGACCACACGTCCGTGTTCCGCGTCCAATGACTTGTTTTTGGTCGGCCATAGTTTTAGGCGGTTCGAAAATATGAATGTATTTGATATCGAATAAATCGATGCCTTCTTTGAAACCACTATCCATAATAATGAACCGAATCTCTTCGCCTTGGACATTTTCGGGGCGCTGATTGAACTTCTTTAAAATGGCCTTTTTATTGGTGACATTGATGGGTTGGTTATACACACCTACTGAGGAGAGCAAATAGAAATTATTGCTGGAGGTTTCTTTCAATTTAGCGTCGTCGTGAAGACGCATTTTACCCCAAATCTTCTTGTTCTTTTTATTGCCCGAACCTTCGTTGTCGTCTTCTTCGTCGTCGCCAAACGTCTGGAGCTTTTTTCTTCTTGAGCCGCCGGTTGTTTTCTCTTGCTCGACCGATTCTTCTTCGCCTTCCGATTCCTCTGGTTCGGATACTTCTTGCTCCTCTTCTGATTCGGGGGATTCCTCTTGTCCAGAGACCTCTTCCTCCTCTTCTTCTTGTTCTGGTTCGGGTTCGGGTGATTCCTCTGCTTCTTCTGGTTCAACCGATTCTTCTTGTTCAGGAACTTCTTCCTCCTCTTCTGGTTCAACGGATTCTTCTGCTTCGGGGACTTCTTCCTCCTCTTCTGACAGAGGGGATTCCTCTGCTTCGGGAACTTCTTCTTCCTCTTCCTCTTCTTCTGACAGAGGGGATTCCTCTGCTTCAGGGACTTCTTCCTCTTCCTCTTCTTCTTCCTCTTGTACAGGTTGCTCAGTTTCCGAAGGCTTAGGAGAAGGTGAAAATAAGTTGCCAATTGACTCTACTGCATTGGATAAAAAGGTCGTAACGGGTGAAGGAGCACCGGGTGACACGGGCTCTGGTGAAGGAGCACCAGGTGACACAGGCTCTGGCTCAGGAGATGGCTCCATAGACAATTCAGCAGCGGCTTCGCCCATGACCTTTTTCACCTCACTCAATCGCGGGGCTTCATATCCTAAATTATATCCAGAAGCCAGCAAAGCCGCGGCCAATAATTTAGCCCCATATCCCCCCGATTTCAAATCGGAAAAAATGAAATGCTTATACATGACTCCATCCTTTTGCATATCGCGTTTGTCTAAACGTTTAATATTGGCTAAAAGTGCCTTTAATTTAGGCGAACGAGTTTCAATATCGGCCAAAAGTGCCTTGGGGTCAAAATTCTCGGCATCGAATTTATATTTATCATCCGGACTACTCCAATTTGACCGTTTTCGAATACATTCGGGGTCATACTTTATATTCGACATTCAAAATATAATATATACTATATTTATATTAAAATGTCCAATATTGGCGGTGTCCAAATAGCTCCATTAAGAACGAAACTAGCTATTTTCAATGGAATATCCCCACAACAGACAGTCACGAACTATAGAGATAGTGAAGGCGCCGTATCGCGCCGAATATTACGCGATTCATGGCAGAATGAATTCGCCCAGCCATCGATTAATGGCCATGGACGGGTCACCACTCCTTATCGCGCCGTTAATGGTTTAGGCGATTATCTTAGTCGCAAAAACTATGTATGTGGTGGACCGAATCAGGTGAATGCCGATAAACCGGGATGGAAGAGTCGGATTGGTAGTATTATATCGAATTGTGATAATACCGGCATTCCTCCCAAGGCCGGCAATGTCCGGTATGTCTCAGATTCGTCCAATTATACCACTTTTTTGAAACAAAAGGCGATTTCGAGTACGTATAATGACCCCAGTTTTGGCGGAGATGCACATAATGGGTCGTATGTTGACCTCATGGCGGTAAGGCGGCGGTAAGGCGGCGTTAAGTGACGCCGCTCACCTGAAAATGGTAAGGCGGCGTTAAGTGGACGCCGCTCACCTGAAAATGGTAAGGCGGCGTTAAGTGGACGCCGCTCACCTGAAAATGGTAA
>Ga0136644_10000874_pt1 | contig 24129 bp, 14 predicted proteins | sample C_130820_EF_Meta_FD_94780 | JGI IMG/M metagenome (GOLD analysis project Ga0136644, IMG submission 94780) | Freshwater microbial communities from Lake Croche, Canada to study carbon cycling - C_130820_EF_MetaG (v2) (version 2) | ecosystem: Environmental > Aquatic > Freshwater > Lake | place...
AGCACCATCCATACCAGTAGCACCTGAAGCACCTTGAACACCAGTAGCACCCGTTTCGCCTGTAGCACCAGTATAACCTGTAGCACCATCAATACCCGAAACACCCGTAGCACCTGTTAGACCAGTTGCACCATCGATGCCTGTAGCACCTGAAGCACCTTGAATACCTGTCGCACCAGTTTCACCTTGAGAACCAGTAGCACCTGAAGCACCTACGGTACCTGTGGCACCAGTTTCTCCTTGATAACCTGTTGCACCAATTGGACCAGTTGAACCACTAGCGCCTTGGAATCCTGTTGCACCTGTTTCGCCTTGTGGACCGGTTGCACCTGAAGCACCTTGATCGCCTGTTTGGCCGGTAGCACCTGTGTGTCCTGTTGCACCCGAAGCACCTTGATCGCCTTGGTAACCTGTAGCACCAGTTGGACCGGTTGAACCACTAGCACCTTGAATGCCTGTAGCACCAGAAGCGCCATCAGCACCAGTAGCGCCAGAAGCACCTTGAACTCCGGTAGCACCTGTATAACCTGTAGCACCTTGAACACCAACAGCACCATCTAAGTTAACTGTCCATGATGATCGTTCAGTACTATCTACGTTATCAATATTTGTAACAATTAAATTTAATACACCGGTAGCTGGAGTATAATCGTATACAGTACCATGAATGTGAACTGAAGGTGTTGCAGTAGAAGCAATAATTACAGTTTGTTGTGGACTGTAATCTAAATTTAAATCAGTTGTAGTTACTTGTAATGTATCAGCTAATGCATAATCAGATAATGTTAAAGTCGTTGTTGTTGTGGTGTTGTATTTGTCACCATCAAGACCGGAAGTACCTGTAGCACCCGTTTCGCCTGTAGCACCATCAATGCCTGTAGCACCCGAAGCACCTTGAACGCCTGTAGCACCAATTTCACCGGTAGCACCTGTGTAACCTGTGGCACCATCAACACCAGTAGCACCTGTAACACCAGTAGCACCAGTATAACCTGTAGCGCCATCAATACCGGTTGCACCAGAAGCACCATCAATACCTGTAGCGCCAGTATAACCTGTTGCACCATCGATGCCTGTAGCACCTGAAGCACCTTGAATACCTGTGGCGCCAGTATAACCTGTTGCACCGTCAATACCGGTTGCACCAGAAGCGCCTTGAAAGCCTGTGGCACCAGTAGCACCACCAGCAGCTTGAGCGCCTGTCCATTGACCAGTAGCATTAATAACATCTACTTGACCAATGGCTGTGCTTATTGTTAAGCCATTTTTAACTACGAATTTTGAATTATTGGTTGCCACAGTTATTTCTCCTTGATGGGGGTGGTGTTTTGGTTATCTTATATTTATAAAATCGTTGTTGTTATAAACTTAATTGTTGTAGAATTATTATCAGGTTTAAACCTTAATTCGGTTAGTCCTGATCCTGACCACACTACACTACTAATTAATTTAGCCGGACTTTGTGATACTGTTACACTACTGTCATATACACCGTTACTAGTTTCTGTAAATGGATTAACTAAAGTAATTGAATATGTATTTGAAGAACTATCCAAACCGGTTATATTTGTTCCTGTGTTAGCAGATAATAATGCTAATTGCACAGTATTATTGGAGGTATACACTCTAAAATTTGTACCATTCCATACAGAAATGCCACCATTATTAATATATGGTGATGCATAATTATTGGTTGCCGGTGAATAGTAAGAATTAAATTGTCCTAATGGAGTACCAATGATTGCATATTCGGTTAAAAAAATGTTTGGTAAATCTGTTACTAATCTAATTTCAGTTGCTTGATAATCTGAATTACGATTTACTTGTAATTCATATTTAATACTTTTTATTGTTGCTGGATCAAATGAATCAATTACTGTTTCATTCGTATTACTTGCAGATGTAGTGATTGTGGTAGTTGTTGGTGCGCCACCAGCAAATGATACTTCTGACCAATTACTTTCGGCATTAGGCACAGCACCGGTAATTGCGCTACGGGATTCACCGCCGCCTAATTTATAAGTGTAGTATGTATCACCAGTTCTTGTATAACTGTTTGCTGTGTAACCTGTTTTTACATACACCAACATACCTTCCTGGATTCTTGCACCAGGAATATTTGTTAATCTATCACCAGAATCACCACTAATACTTTGTAATGTACCTCTAAGCTCTGTATCAAGAGCAATAGGTGCATTAGTGCCGGTACTCCAGGTACCAGGCCATACATTTCGTGTTAAACCATCGTAGTTGCTTGACATTAAGAGATACTCACATAAGTTGTACCGGGTTGTAAAGTAAATCCATATAGGTGATAATTCTCAGCACTATAACCAGCAGGTGGAGAATCTGGTTGTAAACCAATTGTACCAGCATCTGTGTATGAAACGTCACTTAATAAACCAGCACTTGCGCCAGTTTTGAATGTTGTAGGTTGTGATGCTGATGCTCTTACGGCGAACCAGAAGGCTCTTGGATTTGCATCTGTATTATTTATTGCTTGTGTGGCAAGCGTTTTAACTTGATCACCTAAAACGGTAACGCCAGCTTGAACTCCTGTACCACTAACAATACTTGCTCTTGTAGGTACTGTACCAATACTTGTGGTCCATAACCAATATGATGGATATGTAAATGATGCTGAAGGATTAGAAGTATTTGTAGGACCTAAAGTTGCAGTATAAGGAGTACCAGTAACATTAATTGGTCTTGTAAATGTAGTTGATAATGTTGTGTACCTTGATGTACCAGTATTGTCTTTATGAATTGGTGTAGTAAAGGTAAATGTACCTGAACCTGTTGCACTACTTACAGTACCACCAGTCGCTGTAACAGCATATACTCTGTTACTTGAAGTTGTAATACCTGTACCTGATACTGTGTAAGCTACGCCAGTATATGTTTGTAAAAATGTATTACCAGTCAATGAACTTAAAGATATACTATGAGTTGGTGTAGCCCACGATACACTAAATGATGCAGTTGTTGGCCATGTTGTGAATGAAGAACCATTGTAATAATTAAATGTAATTGTACCACTTGCTGAGCCACCAGTAATAGTTGTAGAAGTGGATCTAATGTAAGAAGTTGAATTGTTTGGTGTGTAACTGATACTCCAATCTACGCCACCAGCCGGTGTATTGGTGTAAGAACCTGCTGAGTAGTTTGATAATGTTGTAGATACGGAACCAGACACTTGAGCAATTGAAGCAACACTACTAACATATTGATCAACAACATCGGATGGATTATCTGCTGTAGCTGTAAATCCTGTGCAAGGTACATCCCAATTCAATGAAGAGGATGCCAACGCAACTGTGCTAACTGATGGAGTGAATGTTGCTAATGTTAATGATAGAATACCACCTGTAATTGCTGCAGTACGAACTGTTGATGTTGTACCATTCTCAACATAACCAGTTAATGTTCTTGTTGTACCTGTGGCACCCCAAACTAAGTTGTTTGATCCTGTAGCACCAGTCAAACCAATTCCTGTAGCACCAGAAACACCAGCAGGACCTGTTGCACCTGCACCTGCACCACCACTAGAACTAATAATTAATTGTTTTGGATTTGTATTTGCATTAGTGGTAATTGTAATTCCTGTACTACCAACTATTTTTAATACATCTTCACCTATAGCAATTAAATCACTTTGACCATCAACTTTGATAGTTTTGTATGCAGATCCAAGACTTACTTTAACTTCTCCTGAACCTAAATCTGAAACATTAAATCCTGTGTCGTTATCAAATCTAATAGCTGTAACGCCTGTTACAGAATTGCTTATAGAACCTGTTGCACCGCCAGTAGCACCATTAATATTACTTACTGTTATGCTTGCAACACCTGTAGCACCAGCAACACCTGTAGCACCAGCAACACCTGTAGCACCAAAACCTGTAGCACCAGCAATACCCGAAGCACCTTGATTACCGGTAGCACCTGTGTAACCAGTAGCACCAGCATCACCAACAAATCCTGATGCACCAATAGGACCAGTTGATCCTATTCCAGAAGCACCTTGATTACCGGTAGCACCTTGTGGACCTGTAGCGCCAGCACTACCTGTATAACCTGTAGCACCAGTAGCTCCAATTCCTGAAGCACCTGCAACACCAGTAGCGCCCGTAGCACCAGAAGCACCACCAACACCTGAAGCGCCGTGATAATTTGCTGATACTCTAGGATTGGTTAGTCCACCACCGATTTGAACATTTACTGTTCCAATTGTTTTACCTGCCATTTAAAACCTCGTAACTTGTGGTGAAATTGTTATGATGCCCTCTAAAAGTCTAGTAACTGCATTTTCTGCATCTTTTAAACATACATCATAAACATAACGGCCAGGAAAAATATTTGCAGTATTTGAAGCCTCTAAAGAAAGAACAATCACTCCAACATCAGGATTTGGAATTTCAACAATAAATTCTGCCGCAACTTGCGTTGAATAATAAGATTTTCTAATTTGTGCTTTAACTTCTGCGCCATCCAAAAGGTATGGAACACCATCTATATCATCTAAAGCAACAGATGTAAAAAATGTTGTACCTTGTTCTAAATAAAGTTCTTGATATCCTGCTGGCATTTAATGTCCTGAATGATTATCCTTATAGGATATTTATGTTACCACCTATTTGTATTTTGGTAACAATCTAAAAGTAAATTCGCTTTTCGGAATCTGAGCTTGCGTTCCAAAAATTCTTGGGCCGGAACGCAAAATTTCGAAATTTCTAATTTGGTAGTTTAGCTTTGAGAGCTTTAACTTCCGCTGATAATTCTTGAACCGCATTAACTAACGCATACATCAACTCACTAGAATCAATATTATACATTCCATCAGGACTGGTACCAACAATATTTGCAAAATTTGTTTGTAATACATCTTGTGCAATTAATCCTGTAATAGTTTTTTTATTTGTTTGTTGACCTAATTTACCAGTAAAGTTAAAATTTACAGTTCTTAATGTATTAATATCATTCAAACCTTTTGTATAGTTTGTAATATTTTCTTTAAGTCTGCGATCAGAACTGGCAAGCCATTGACCACCGGAAGGTTTATATGCATTATCTGTTTCTACAACAAATCGATTACTATAAAAACTAGCAATTGTTCCATAATTGTATTGAATTGCAACTCCTGTAATATTATCACCAGTAATACTGCATCCAGGAAGATAAGTAAAATTAATTCCTGTGTCCCTAGCTGTTATTCCAATACCTGCAGTATCAATTGCTAGTGCAAATGTTTGTTTATTAGACCAAGTGTTGGTGCCAGCTAATGTAGCATAACCAGAAAGTCCGGATGAAGTTATATAGCCTTGACTTGTCACATAACTTTGCGTTGCATAACTAGAAAGTGAAGATGAAGTTATATAACCAGCACCATTTGTTAATTGATTGTTATTTGTTACGTTAGTTGCGCCGGAAGCAATTCCATCTAATTTTGATGCATATGTGCTAGACATATATCCATTTTGACTGGAAGAAGCTGCTTGTATATTAATATTTGGTTCGGTATTTGTACCTGAATTTGTTATAGGAGAAGTAACTAAAACCGAACGAACCATATTTACAGAAATTTGCTCTGGTAAAATTAATCCAGTAATTTGTGTATTTGCTACAGTAGCAATTTGTCCTGATGTGATTAATCCAGTAATTTGTGTATTGGCTACAGTATCAATTACTGATGATTTAACTTTTGTTGTCATTACTTATTTTCCTTTTAATACATCAATTTCGGATTTTAATTCTTTAATAGCTTCAACAATTAGTGGTATAATTCTTTCATATTGAACTGTTAAATACTCATCACTAATTGGAGCCGATACAACAACCTCAGGTAAAACTTTTTGTACTTCTTGTGCAGAAAGACCAACTTCACGTTTGGTATTATATCCTAAAGATTGAGCAGTTTCATTAGCTTCATAATAAAAACCATTTAATGACATTAATTTGTCTAACGCATTTTCAATATTACCTAATTTATTTTTTAATCTTTCATCAGAATACGATGCAACAATTGAACCAGTTGCACGAATTGTTCCTGGATTTGTAGTATCTGGTGAAGTGTTGACACCTACTGTTAAAAATTGTGCATTACTTGAGGTGGCAACTTTTCTAGATTCTAAATCTTGAATTGCCAATTGAACTGTATTTGCAGAAGTAGGAATGTTGCCATACGGAGAAGTAAATGTAATATTATTTGCATAATATACATAATTAGTATATCCATCCACTTCCATCAACATAACATCACCAGCAGAAGTTGCATTTGTAAGAGTTACAGAAGTATTTGAAGTTTCCGTGTAAGCTGAAGGAAATTGTCTCACGCCATCTATGTAAACACGAAGTTGTCCTGAACCAACAACATATGTTGGTGTTGAAAATACTGTTTGTCCGGCATTTGCAGTTGGAAATGAACGTGTAGTATTAATTGTTGTTCCAACTGAGCCTCCGCCGCCACCAGTGCCGCCAGTACTCCAGTAGTAAGAACCTTCACCACCAGTAGTTAATACTTGACCACTACCACCGCCAGCCGGTAATAAATTTACTAATGCACCAGTAGAAGATGTTGCACCTGTGCCACCCTGACCAACTTGCAAAGGAGAAGTTAAAGACAAACTAGCAAATGTAGGATTTGCAGAAGTTCTTAAATCTTGTGGAGTATTAAATGTTAAAGTATTTGAAGAACCAACAATTGTAATACCGTTTGTGCTTGTAAAAGAAATAATTGTGTTATTTGGTGTTGCAGATCCAGATGTACCAATAAGTGTTGAACCTGCAGTATTTGCTTTATTAAAAGCCGCTTGCGCTAAACCAGAATTACTATTTGCTGTTGCATCTGCATAAGCTCTCAATGCAGTATTAGATGCATCAACATAAGACTTCATTGCAGTATTAGATGAAATAATTAAATTATTTAAAATATTTGCGGTATTAGAACTAGCTGGTGTTGTTGAACTTGTAGAAGTAATTGAATCACTTAATATATCGGATGTAAGAAGTCTATAATAAGTTGTATTAGTTACATTAAATACATCCCAATATCCTGATCCTTCATTCCAACGAATAGAAGCATTTGCGCCAGAAGTTCCACGATTAACGTTAAAATAACCATTTATTCCAATCGGGCTTCCTGTATTAACTGTAAATACATTGGTATCATAAGAAGTTTGACCGGTAATGACAAATGCACCAGTTACAGTTAATTGATCCAAAACCTCTAAACTACCAATTTTTCCTAAAGAATTATTGGCCCAAAGATAATTATTGACGAAAAGTGATGGCGTTGTCAACGATGTATTTACTGTAATTGTATTTGCAACAATATTATTAGATGTTGTAGTTTTACCAACAATTAAATTACCACGAATAATTGCATTATTTGATACATCTAAACCTGTATTTGAAGCTAAAGCTAAAATTGGGCCGCCTATGTTGGCTTGACCAGCGTTTGTTAATCCTAGTGTTGTATTTGTAAAATATACCTGAGTATCAACACGAAGGTTATTTTGAACATATGCAGAAGAACCAATACCTTGAACTTGTAGTTCGCCACCAAAAATAGCATTATTTGCAACCTGTAAACCTAAACTTGGATCGTTTAGAAAAAGTGTGCCAGTTGGTTTGGTATAATTGTTTTCTGCAATATCATTATTTTCTTTTATTAAATCATTGGTTGCAACAACCCATTCACCAAAGGTGTTCGTGTAACTGAGTAGAGAAATTGTATTAGCCATTTGAACCTTTTTCTAATAATGCTTTAAGCAATAGTTTAATTTCATTCATATCTTTTTTAACACTATCCATTTCAGATTTTACATTATTTATTTCTTGTTTTTGAACTTTCATCATTTGTACTTTAGAATGATAATCATTTCTTGCAGCTTCATCATTATTGAGAAGAACCATACTTCCAGTATCTCTTGTAAAGTTTGTACCTGGTATTTTAACGGAAGGCATATTAAATTCCTGTTCCTGGTGGTAAAGCTAATGCACGAATGTCGGTCAATGCTGGAACAACAGTACCATCATTAGTTGCCATTACAATTTTAATAGCAAATTGACTAAATTGATTATATGTTTGACCATTTTTACTTGTGTATGAAACTAAACCATCGGCTTTATTGTTTATTCCTGGAGCAAATTCATATTCAATAAAATCTGTATTTGTAGTTGAATATACATTAATATTTGAAATTAGTGTCATTAATTGCCATGAACTTTCTTCAAATGTTTGTGAATCGTTACGGTTTAAAATTTTATAATACATTAGAATTTTTGCTTTATTTGGCCAATAAGCAGTAGTAAATACTCTTAAATCTCCCGAATCGTTTTGTGGAGTTAATGTTACTTTCTTAGTAAAATATCTAGCAATAGCATTGCCACCAGTTGGAGAAGTTTCTCCTGATACAACTACTGTTGCGCCGGTACCTGGTGTATTATTTGCATCCGTAATAGTGATTGTTGGAGTTTTAATATAACCTGCACCAATATTATCACCAACAACATAAACTTCAGTTACTACATTGTTTGCAACTGTTACACCAAGAACAGGAACATCACTACCATAGTCTGGAGGACTAATAGATGCTGTTGTTGTCATTGGATTGTATCCTGTACCACCACTTGTCAATGCAATTACATTGTTTCCAATACCCATGTTATTAATTGCATATCTAATGTTGTAGAGTGTAACACCATCATCAGAAATGATTGGAGAAACAGCATCATCAGACGTTGACATGTCTGCATATAATGTAAAAGAATCATCTCTATATGGATTAATAATTCTGTTACCTAAACCATCATCTAATGAAATATTATCCGGAGTAGGACATCCATATTTACCAGGATTAATACCAACTTCTGTCGTTAATGTTGGTGTTCCGTTATTATTATATAATGATTGATATGTATATGATAACTGTGTTGCTGTAGGAACAAAGTCTGTTGTTGTTACATTATATTCATGTGATGTAACTGGTAATAAGAACGATCCGTATAAATTTGAAACGGTATTACTATCTAATTTGTATTGAATTCCTGATGTTCCAGGTTTTTTTGCTAATGCATTTTTGGCCAATCTAAATGGAATACCTGTGTGTTTAACATTTATGTCAAACTTACACCTGTCAATAACAAACATCAAATCGGCTGTTTGATTTGGTACCCAAGTAATTGAATTTTGCGATTCAAATAAATTTCCAACATAAGGAATGGTACCAATTTTAGATGGATTTGGTGGATCAGCATCGGTTGGAGAGGCTTTTGATGTTGATGTTAATGCAATTTCATTTTGTTTTGCAATATACAAATAATAATCTGGTGAACTTGCTTCAACTAAAATTGCATAAAGTGTGCCGGCTTTAATATAGACTGGTGCCGGAAACATAAATTCAGTATATGTGGTAGAATCTAAGTAATGTGGTTTTTGTGAAACCACAATTTGTGAATTGTCTAAAACAACAGTTGAATTGTCCAAAACATTTCCGTTAGGCACACCATTTAAGGTACCAACAATGGATAATGTAACTGGTAAATTTCCCTTTGGTTTTCTTGCAAAAAACAATTTAACCGAACTAATAAAAGCACCATTAGGAAAACTATCTTTTGAAATTTCAAAAGATTGAGCTACCGGATCATGTGGAGTATATATTGATAAAGAAGATATTAATTGTTCATATTGTTTTTTTGTTTGCACAAATGAAGTTACAGCAGAATCAAAAGATGCAGAAAATTCTTTTTGTGTTATTTTGTCGGATAATCCAGAAGAAAAGAATGTTGCTTCAGCAAAAGTAGTTGCTGATTCTGGTTGTGTGTACACAATTCTATCATCAACTCTGAATATTTTTTGACCAACTTGAAATACGCCTGCTGGAATATTAAATATGCCATTAAAATTACCATTTTCATCAGTTGACAATGTTGCAGAAGAATTATTTGCAATTGCAACGGAAATATTATTTTCTGTGCCAATAATGCTATATTGTGAAGTAATATCACCTAAGTGGCTATTTCGACCCAACGACACATTAATGGGAACATCTAATGTTGCAATTTTTGTATTTGCATCATAAGCGGTAATGTTGGCACTATATGTATATGTTTTAGAAGCATATGTTATATTACCAGTGTTATATGTATAAGACATTTAATTTCCTGTTGTTTTCATTTTTTAATTAGGTGTAACCAACAATTACAGATTCATCATAACTTTGAACAGTTTGTATAGTTGCATCCGGTTTGTCAAAAAAATCTCCTAAAACTGCCTGACCTTTTCTTACCGATGGAGCATTTCCAGCTGAGTATATTGTTTCATTATTATTTTGAGCAGCTGCTAAAATTACCGGTACCATACCACTTAATGGATGAATTCCAATTACAACAAGAACTGTCCACCAAGCTAAACCTGATGTTTCTGGTAATCTACCTAGATAATTTCTATATATGTTGCCAATTGTAGTAACTATATTAAGTCTTTCTGCTGTTGACAAAGCTCTAAGATTAGTATCTAATGCTTGAGCTTGCGCTACGGTGAAACCCTGTTTGTATATATTTTCTGCAAAATATGGAGCAAAAGCCGGATCGGCCGTTTGAGTTTTACCACCTCCAATAAAATCAAGATATGTGTAAGGAACATTAGTTGTAACTACTCTACTACGAGTTACAGATCCCCAAATAGGTGAAGATGGCACATAGTTAGCTGTTTGTGTTGTTTGAGTTAAAACATAAGTTGAAGTTATGTTTATTTTACCACCAGTGTAAAAATTATCCACATTAGATGCATTTGGATCTAATTTAACTTTTTGAACACCAGTAAACCAATAGCCGCCACCATCTAATGCATAATCTTTGCCAACATAATCATAAGTTGCACCAGCTGGATTTGTTGAATCAAAAATAATATTTCCATTAGGGTCTTTAATTACTAAAGCGTAACCTGCAGGACCACTACTATTAAGAGCTATCCAGGAAATGTTATGTGATCCAGCGGTAACACTCTGTGTGTATGTTGTCACAGAAGTTGCATTTGTACCGGTAATAATTGTTGTTGTATCTAATTTGGTTGTAGCGGTGCCACTTGATGATGACAAGAATGTGTATGTGCCAGTTGATGGAAAATTAACACTAAACGGCCTTGTAGTGGTGTCATACGTATTGGTTGAATTGCCAACAGAATCGTGTGTTAAGTCACTCCAAACTCCATATTGGTTTAAGAATGTTCCCCATTTATTTGGATCCATAACTTTGTACACTTGAGCAAATCCAGTAATACCAGATATAATATAATGACCACCAACACCAGATAGTGTGCCTGAACGATGTTGATCTAATACTTTAGTACCAACAACTACACCATTTGCAGTAGTGCTAGAATAATTGCCAGAAGAATCAAATTGTGCATTTTGTAAATTAACACCTACAGGTGCATAAATGTAACCTTGAATATTAGATACATATAGTCTTACATTTGTAGTTGTTGATGTATCATCACTTGGATAGGTGTATACAGAAACCACAGTACCGATAGGATGAAAAGTATTATCATAATAAAATCCAACAACATCATCTTCAGTAAAATTATTAGTTTTTAATACAGATTGAAGTTCAATTGTATTTGGTGTAGTAATATATTGATTTACATTTTGACCGTCAAACCAAGTTGAAATTGGAGTATTAACTAATAAACCTTTTGCACGAATGAATATTTGCTGTGGCCTAATATAAGGTAAAACTGAATTATTAATGACATAACCATTGTTTATTGCCAGAGATGAGGACCTTGAACTCTTATTAACTGCACTTGATGATAATAATGGGGTTCCTGTAATACTCGCAAAATCTCCAACATTCACTACATTTAAACCGTTGGTTGTTGCTTGATAAATTTGATAAGATTGGCCATTAGTTAATACAGAAGGTGTTTGTGATTCATCTATCCAATTATCCATTGGAGGATTTAAATTCAATATACCTTGTTGATTGGTTACAGCAAAAGGATTTATACTTAAAACACTACTTGCCAATGGTTGATTAATGATTGAACTTTTTGTGTACGGTAATGTGAAAATGTTTGTTTGTTTTCCGTTAATACTACTAATATTATAATTATTAGTGTTTGTAACTGTTCCCAAACTATCTAAAACTACAGGATTTTGTAATTGAAAATTTTCAACACTAGTCAAAGGAGTTAATTGTTGTTTTCTAATATTAATATTAGCAATAAAATCCGGATTAGCGGTATCAGCAGTTGAATAATCTGAAAAATCATCAACCAAAATACCATTCTTGAAACGATTTAAACCATTCACATCAGGTACTTGTAAAGAACTAGCTTTTTGTTCTAATAAATTTAATGCTGTATAGTATTCTATGTTTTCAACTCTGGTTTCTAAATCTGTAATATCTGCCATTGTCCAACGTTTACTTTGAATTTTATTTACAGATAAATTAGAAATTTGGTCTGTTGGACCTTCACCTGGAATATAAGCAGTATACGGATCATGAATGAGTTCAGCTACTACTAATGAACCATCGGGTTCAACAGGAAAAACCGGATTAATTGCTGGACTACCTTTAAGTATTTGAAAACTTCTATCTTTTGTAAGAACTAATTTATCTTTTCTTCCCAAGTAGTAAGAATAATCACTAATAAAATTTGAAAGGTCATTTGGTATTAATATTCCTGTATCATCGGCCGCTGGATTTCCTGTATAATCAAAAACCAATGATGTTTGTAAATTTTTTCTAGTTGGTCTAAAGTCAATACTATCACTTAATTTGTAAATTTTACCTTTTTTAGATGTATAAGATGGAATCTGTGCATAGTTTTCTGGAGAAGTTGAAACACCACCGTCAGCAACTGACTTATATGAACGCCCACTAAAATATCCGTCACCACCAGTATGTGAGTAATAATCAAAAACAACTAAAATATTACCTTTAGGTGCATTAGCACCAGGTTTTAATGAAATATACGCATAATCATAATAACTGTCTTTTTGACCGTTATTAAAATCAAATAAATTTGTTACATCATGAATAGGTGATGAAAGCATATCTACCACTGCCGGAATACCAGGATCTCTTGTATTAATAATTTTTACAATTGATTTTACATCCGAAACATATAGTAACTGTTTAGTTGGATTAAATCCTGCTTGTAAAATATATGCTTGACCTTTTGTTGTATCGAGATAGGTAGAAGAAGTTACAAGTGTACCGGCAGTTAATGTTACAGAAGCTGTATTTCCGCTTACTAAGTTTTTACTCTTTAGTACATAATTGGTAGTATCACCATTATCTACGGCAACATTATTAACAATAATATCTACTACTTTTCCGGTATAACCATCCGATAAAAATGTTGCACTTGTTCCTGAGACAATAGTAACTGTATTGCCACTTGCAGTATTGATAGGAAGTATTTGTTTTGTGGATCTGTCAATTACTACAAATTGTTGTTTAACAGCATCTGTTGATAATACTCCTGAACCAGAAAAAGTTAAACCGCTACCCGATGGCATTTGAATTGTAATTGAACTAGAACCACCTAATGCTCCAAAAGTTTTATTTCTAAAAACCTTTGAGGTTCGATAAGTTGTATTATTTAAACTTGCAACATATGAAGCACCAATTGGAAAAATTAATTCTGGATCACTAGAATTATTAAGAATAGTATCACCAGTAGGTAATCCAGCAACTTTTCCTAATGATGCATTAATATTAGCAGAAGCATTAATGACATAAGGTGTGCCTGCGGTACTTGTTGTAACGGATTCAATTACTTCTGTAGTAAATAGTAAAGAAAATTGCGTTGTCGAATCTGGAGTTAAAGTAAATGCTGGATCTACAGTTGCAGTTTGTGTTGATGCATTATAAGAAATAATTTTTCTAGTGTCACCTTTGTTTGTACCATCAAGAACAACAATAGTTACACCATAATATGCATTATTACTTGATGTAGAAAATTGATTATTTGTATTATCAAATTTAATTGTATTTGAAGTGGAACCAGAAACAGCTGCATTTGCAGTTAATGAATTTGTAATAATATCTGAAACGTAAGCTTTGTACACATATGAACTTGTGTTTGATGTTCCCGAATCAAATTCGTAAGATAAATTCCTAATAATACCGGTACCAACTAATGTTGAATTGTAAGTATTGGCATTTGTAAGGTCAATATCTGCACTAGAAACACTATGAAGGTTTACAGTTTTAAATGTAGTTACGTCAAATAAACCTCTAACATTGTTTACATAAAAATAATTTCCATAATCAATGTAGATATCATTATTAATAACACTATTCGTATCTCTTGCACGTTCATTAACTAATGTAATTTCGCTTTGATTCTCAACTCTATATCCACTTACATAAGCCAAGCCTTTTCCTACATTCAATTTATAATAATTTGAATTACCATAATAAGGAAATACATTTAATTTAAAATCATTAACAATATAATTTCCATTTGTTTCATAGTCACGTTTTGAAAAATAATCATCAATCGTTGAATATACGGTACCGGTAACTTGTTTTATAATTTTGCCATTTTCAATTCTTAACAATTCAATAAATTTATCATCGTTACCAGGAGCTAATGTTGTTGTAATTAATTCTAAGGTGATTTGATATCTATCAGCGCCAGGAGCTTGATAATTTGATGCACCAATAGCCGGATCTAACAAAGAAGCATCACCAATGTAATCTACAATTGTTTCATTAATTTGAAGGCCGACTCTCAAAGAAGGAGCATTAGAATATTTACTTAAAACAATTGTTTTTGGTTGTACAGAAACAAAATTACCAATAGAATATTTACTATATGTACCATCTTCATTTTGTGTGCTAGATAATGAGTATCCATTAACAACATAAAACACACCTTCCGCAATAGAAGCCGTAGAAGAAAATCCTGTGCAAGTTGAACCATTAGTTGCGCCAATGGTTGTTGCAAATAAATTTGTTCCATCAGTTGGTGTAATTACCATATTATCAGTAAATCTAAGGCCTGAATAATAGTTAACATATAATGTTGGAGCATCACCAGAATTAATACCTTCGGTGGTGGCAATAACTTTAGCTAAAATTGTACCGGTGCTATCTTGAATAGTTTTATTTAAAAAATCAGAAGCAGTAATGTTTAAACCAGAATATTGAAAATTTAATTTAATATAATAACAATTTAAATTTGTAGTAACTTGGCCACCTTTAATAGGTGTATTTTGTTTAAAAATGTTATCTGCAAATTTAGAAATTTGATCTTGGAGAATGGATTGAGATTGTGTTAATTCACGAGCTTGAACTGCATATCCTGGTTGAAACAATATGCGATGAAAATTCTTTGTCGGATCAAAATCGTCAAAATAAGGCGATACGTTAAAATTCAGAGACATTTTTTTCCTTTAATATCCTAAGACAAATTTAAATTGTTCTATTCCGTCAATACTTCTTTGAATGGCTGACCTATTTTCTATATATGCCAAGTAACCTGAAGGCAAAAGTATATCTGGACTAGTAGTGTTTAATAAAGTTCTTACTGTTCCGGATGAATCTGCAAAAATAGGTGAATCGTGTTTTGGAGTTCCTGTTATATTTATTACGCTAATTTTATTAGTTACCACATTAAAATTTAAAACTGTAGCAGTAAATGTTGCGGTTTCAAGTGTAGAGCCTTGATAGATGATCTCATCATTTATAAATTGACCAAAACCTGGTGCCACAATAAGATCCGTATAAGCGGGATAAATTGCACCATCCGCTGGATTTGGGTATGTTTTCTTTTCGGTTGGATTAATCAACAAGCCAACTTGACGATAATCAATGCTGGTTGGAATTAATCCATTTTCATCAGAATTAAATTCTGCCGTCATCATTACATGAGCACAACCAAAATCTGATATTGGATTAAACCCGTGGCCACCAATAGGACTGACTGGAGCAATGGCCTGAGCGCCTGTTCCTGATGTTGATGTGATAGTAACATTTGCATGTGTATAATTCATTCCTGGATCGTTTACAACAATATTGGTAATAACGCCATCGGTTAACACAGCTGAGGCGCTTGCACCAGTACCATCACCTGTGATATTAACATTAATTGCTACGGAAGTACTGTAACCATAACCACCGTTGGTCACATTAATTACTTCAATATCACCACCCCAAGCACCTACTTGAATACTAGTTGGTAAATATGTTTTGGTATTAAATACTGGACCTGGAATATTTTTTCCAACAGGAACCGGCATCCAATTGGCATCCATAAAAGTTCTTCTTAAACCAGTATCAATTGTATAGATGTATTTCCATTTGTAACCATCACCACCTGTAGCAGTATCACCACCATAAAAAATATTATTAGATCCATATGTTCCTGGTTGGAAAAAAGGCATTATTGAAGAAACACCACCATTATTATTCCAAAGGCATTTAAAAACTTGGTTATAAGAATTTCTAACATAAAATTTATTAAAGAAAGTACCATCTGAATTTCGCCTAAACATATCATTATTATCAGTATAATAAGTATATACTAATCCACTAGACCAGTCGATTCTAGGAATAACAGGTGAAATTTCGTTAGCCGTCACTTGTTTTAATGCAAAAATATTTTTAAAAATGGATTTTAAATATTTTTGATCTTGTTTTGGCTCTTCTGGATCTCTTTCATTTGGCCATCCATCAGCTCTTGATAAAAAAACAAATATTTTACTAATTTGCGTGCCTGTAATAGGAAACACGGCAATAGGAGAATAATAATCTTCTCTAACTTTTGAAATTTTAGAATTGTGTGTTAGTATATTTCTATTTGCCATAGTGTGTATTTATTAGTTAAATTCCATTTTGTACATATATGTATACATTGTTTGTCACAAATGTTCTGCTAATCGACATTAATCCGTTGGCTTCATAAGTTAAATCACTTGTCAAAAATATCTTTTTGTTTATGAAATCAACACTAGATACTATTTTTATTTCATTATTGACTTGAATTCTGTCGCCCGAATATACAATATCTTTTAAAGGATAATTACTATTTGTATAATTTCCATTATTTACGTAATCATAAGAATTAGTTAATGAGGTTATATTTATGACGTTATTTCCAGCACTTCCAGTAACATAAGCTACATTTGCATATGTTAACCAAGGGGTGTCTACTATAGTTATGGTATTTGCATTTGCGTCTACCGATTTTACCTCTGAAGTAACGGTAAATTCATTATTATAATCTATCATTTTAATCGTGCTACGACCTGGAGTTATAAATGCGGCTAAATTAGCACCTCTTAAATCGTTAAAGTAAATCGTATTACTACTTTGATTAACAAAATCTGATGTCATATTTGCACTTGAATTTGCTGTGCCAGTATAATGTGCTAATGTATTACCCGTAAATACAGAATCATTAATATTATAAATTATATTATTACTTGATTTTAACGCATAACGACCAACAACCTGCATACCTGATGGATGCAATAAATTTAATAATGTTGTTCTGTATTTTTCAATTTCTTTTTCAAGTGTAATTTCGTAAGTATAATTGTTATATTTTGTATTCTGTAAAATATCAAATGAACTAGGTTGGCCAGAAGTGTCCAAATATTGACCACTACTTATACTTAAACCATTTAAAAAACTTGCAGTTGCTTTAGCAGTACCATCACCATAATTTTTTATGCTGGCAGCATCACTTGAAATATTTACTACAATATTTTTGTTTGCAATTTTTAATGGTTGTGTACGGACTGGTTGAGAGTTATAATTAAATACTCTAAGTTTATAAATTGTTTGTAATGGATCATTAAAACTTGTTAAAATACTTAAACTGTCAATTGTTGCAAAATAACTTGCATGTTCATAATCGGTGCCTTGATATACTATATCACCACGTACAGGTATTAATGCTGGATTTAAACCATAAACAAGAATATCTTGAACCTGTAATGAAACTAAAGGTGTAGAAATATAATCTTCACCAAAATCAGTTACCTTAATTGTTTGAATTGAACCAATTCTAGCTACAGTTGTTGAGAACTCAGCACCGGTACCCAAAATTGCTGGTATAGTCAATACAGCACCGCTGGCCGACTCATTATGGGATGTAACTGTGACTTTTGGTAATCCATTTGTTTTGTAACCTAAACCACCTTTTGGATATAAATGTAACAAACTATCTTGAGGATAAACATATTCTACACTAGTAATTGCACCGTTAGCGGAAACCGAAGTGATGTTTGCAGCTGCACCAAATCCACGACCTCCTATAATATTAATAGTATCATTTGCATAGTAGCCTTGGCCACCATTAATAATTTGAATTGGAGCAAGTATCCCTAGTTTACTTAAATCGGTTAATTTCTCGGTAAGTTCTGTTTTATACGTAGATGTGGCAGAAATTAAAGGTTGAACAGTTATTCCGCCTCCGCCATTTTGGACGGAAACTGAAGAAATTGGGTAAGTTGAGAATGAGATAAAACTAAATGTATTTGCCAAACTGGTTGTTGTATTTGTCCAAGTACCATTTGCAAAAAAATAATTATTTGCACCAATTTCAACATTTATTTTAGGTAAAATCTCATCAGTAGGAATAAAAGAAACATTTGCAATACCTGCCGGATTCAAACTTTGTACAATTGCAATTGCACCTGGTGCATTTGTTATATTAATTATGGTATTTGGATATGCTGTATAACCATAACCACCATGAATCGTGTTAATGAATTGAATTGATCCTGATGTTACAGAATCAACTTCAGCAGTTGCACCATGTCCATCGGGTGCATTTAAACCTCCATAAAGAACAACTGGATCTCCTGGTTGATAATATACTCCTCTTGAATTTGAATCAATAGTAATTTTACTAATTTGTCCTACAATTTGTGCCGTTAGTGTTGCGGCACCAACATCGGTTGATTCAACAATTTGACCACCATAAAAATATACTGGTTGATTATTAGAATCAACAATAATAATATCTTCACCTGATTGAAACAAACGTTTCATATCTGATATAAAAATTTCAATTTTATTATTTACTAAAACCGCATTTTCAATTGTTGCAATTGATTTTGTAATTGTGCCAAAAATTCTAAGATTTTTGGTAGCTAAAAAATTTGTATTATTGGAAGATAATTTAAGGCTGATTGGAACATACCATATACCAGCAGAAGCTTTTAATACAGCATCTTTAGTGTAGAAAAAATCTACATCTGAATTATAAAGTATTCTAAACAAAAATTTATAAGAAGCCGGAGTACCTTTAGATTGGTATAACTGTTTTGCAATTTTAATAACTTCTTTTTTATTTGCTAAAATGTCCGTTGGAAAATTAGCCAAAAAGTCATTTCTAAAATATGATATAAACTCTTCTGTTGTGTTGTCAATATCTTTATACTGTAAAAGATTTTTTGAATAATCTCCAACTCCGCCTTGTTGTTCCATCCACTCATAATATGCTTCCAAAAACAAAACAAAATTATTATATGATGGATCACTTGAAATAAATTCAGGTAATTGGGATGCGACCAGTAACGAAGTTTTATTGTTATTTGTTGTCATTTAACTGTATTAGTTCGTTTTTGATTTAACATTAACAGAAATAGCATTAGGATCATAAGGATCAACAGTAATAATTCCATCATATACAGAAGAAATAATAGAAGATTTTGGTGTTGCAGCAACAGAGAACTGGCCAAAAGTATCATTGACATTAATTGGATTAAATGAGTTCAACGTAATAATTCCTTGATCATAGTCAATCGTACCAACATTATTATTAAAAATAGTTTTTACGTTTGTCGTATTATAGTAGTAACTTCTTAATTTACCATATTTACCTTCTAAATTAACAATAACAGCAGCATTTTGGCCAGTTGTATCACCTTCAGCTGGAATTACCGTGGCAATAGCACTAGTATAACCATCACCTGGATTAGAAATTACAATGCTTTGAATACTTCCAGCAGTAATAATTGCATATGCAGTAGCACCATTACCGTCACCTGAAATTTTAATTGTTGGTGCTAATTGATAATTAAAACCGGGATTAATAATTGAAATTGTTTCTACGCCATGTGTTTGTGTTGGAATTTCTTCAATGTAAACTCCATCAATAATATTAGCTGAATTTGCTGAGTCTTTAAATTGTAATGCTGGCGAACTTGTTACACCACTAGAAAACATACCACGTTCTAACGGTGTATTATAGTGTAATTTATATGTGGTTGCTGAAACAATATTTGGAAATATTTTTTTCTGTAATTGAATTGAATATTCACTAGTAATAATTGATTTATCATAATTCTGAATAGTATTTAATAATTCATAAGCATTAAATGAAGAATTAAAAGTATTTAATGATTTTGTTGAAAATAATTTAATAGCATCAAGTATTCCAGTTTTTAATTGTGTTGCCGTTTGTGTGGTTGCAAATGAATTATAATATACATTTGTATCAATTTTAATATAAGTATAATCTGGATCAATAATATTAGGAGATACAGTTAATACACTAATAGGTTTAATAATTTCTGAAATAATTTGTTGTTTTTGTGATGCGGTTAAATTATAAGCACCAGTTGGTTTTAAACAAACAAACACTTGGCCATAAACTGGTGGGTTGTTTTCTTCTCCGCCCCATACATTAACAGCATCAAATGAAAAACCTAAATTGTTTTGTTGAATTGCAGTAATGTAATCATTTTTACTTACAGCACGACCTTGAGCTGCAAAAGATTTTGGTGCTTGAAATTTAATTGAATTTATACTTTCTTTATCGCCACCTTGAGTCGCAGCACGTACCGAAATAACAGACGATGCAGAAAAACCACCAACAGTATTCATTAAAACAAAACTATTAGCACCAGCGGCTGCGGTACCTTCAGTAGATAAATATGAAATGTTTACAATATTACCATCAGATAATTTTTTACCTAAAATTCCGTCACCAAAATAAATCTCATAAGTTCCTTTTAAGGATTCTTGTAAAAAATAAACTAATGAGTTATCAGTTAAGGTTAAGTAATTGTCTGCTAAATTGTAAATATTGTATGCTGTATTAGAACTTGATTTTTGTACTGCAACTTTTATTGTTGTAGTATCAATAGTTGCATCTGGTATTTCAAAAGTATATGTGGGATTTGTTGTTGAATTAACAACAGTAGAATAACTACCTAAAACGCCTTGTTTAATCTTAACATTGTTGAATGTGGCTGTAGGACCAACAGTATTAACTGTTTGTGTATCATAATTTACAAAACTATAATTTACACCATTGACTGGTGAAGATAGAAACGTTAAATATGCTGGAAGTGTTAATGATGAAGTTGTAACTCCATTAACAACAATATTTACTTCAGCTGTTGGTGCAATTGCTGATTTTGGTGTGTAATTTAATGTCTTTGCTTGTGAGATAACCGAACTTCTTTGAATTGCAGAATCCAAAAACATTTCATTAGCAACCATGTTCAAATAGTATGCATTGTATTGGGTATTGTATGCCAATACATCCATAAGAACGGACATGCCAGAACCTTCAAAATTATAATCTTTGAATGTATCTTGACTTTGTAAATAGGTAATAAAATTACTCTTTAGACTATTAAAATCTAAATTACTTAATTGGATGTTGGAGTTTGCTCCGGCCATTATCTAGACCTCGTTAATATTAAATTGATTGCGGTTGGTGACGTTTGGTTTCCAATTAAAACATATAAAGAAACACTAAATTGATTACTGTCCGGTAAAGCACTTACAACCAATTGACTTATGGTTGCTCTTGGTTCAAAATTGGTTATAACTCTGGCAATTTCATCTTTAATTAGGCTAGCGGTCAATGGTGATGCTGGTTCAAACAATAAGTTGTTAATTGTACTACCCAATGTTGGTTGAAATAACCTCTCATAGGTATTGGTGGATAATAGATTCCGAATAGAACGAATTACGGCTTGTTCGTTATATTTCATCGAAACGTCTCCAGTCACCGGTTGACGGAGAAAAGTTAAGTCCACATCTGAGTAAATATGTTTATTGATTGCCATTCTTTATTTATGAGTTAATCCTAGACAATAGTTTAGGAGTTCCAATTAAATTATTAACCAAATACGTTTCCGTTTCACCCATACCCGCAAAAGGCTTTGTTGCATTAAAATTATTCACTAGGGTTCGTAGATTACCATAAAAGTTTACATCACTTGTTTGTCGAGAATATAATAAATCATTAAGATTAGTTAAATTTGTTTGAATTTGAGTGACTTGACCAGTAGTTAACGCATTTGATAATATTCCATTGGTTAAAGTAATGGCATCAGCTGAAATTGTATTGGCCGAAGTGTTTAATTGTGGTCCAATCAAAATACTAGTCATGCAACCCAAGATAGGTGAATTATTTGTAATACCGTCCGTCTGGTTTGTAATATAAATTGCTTGTTTTCCATATGAAACAAAAATTTGGTAATATGGGTTAATATTGGTGTCGGATGCTGTTGTGTATGAAGTTACACCAGAAACTTTATTGGTGTGTACCAAAAAACTCATTGCGGTAGTAATTAAAGTGTTTGCAATTGTGACAATTGAAGAAACATTTGCTCCAGAATAAAGAATTTCATCATTCAAATTAGGAACACTATTAGTAACAGCCGTATTAGCCGACTCAAAAATTGAATTGGCAGTATTAATAATTGAAATAATTGTATTGTAAGCCGGGTTTTTTAAATAACCACCCACATCATTTGCGGCCATATCTCTCGCTTGCCAAGATTCAATAATTGGTGGAAACTGGTCCATAACCGAACTCGTATTAGCAGAAAAGCTTTGTACAATCTTATTTGGATCGGTAAAATTATATCCTAATGTTGCGTATACTCCAGTTGCATTATTTACACGTGCCATAATATATTCCTCAAATAAATGGTAGACTTGGTGTACCGGTTACTCCAAAATCTTTAGATAAAACAGGATGTATGTGATGGTCATGCATAGCACTATTAACAACATCTTTCATCCAAATTGCGTTTAATAATAATGTATTGGTTGCTACAGGAAAATTACCCAATGGTGCATTAACCGCCACAAGAGAATTAATTGTTCCAACTGTAAAGATACAACCAGGAACTGCTGCGGGCTTGGCAGGATTAGGCATACCCAATGATAGACCACCTAATGCAGATGTGAATCCATAAGGTCCTGCAAAGACTCCCAGACCTGCATTGACACGGGATTCTGCTGTAATTGTATCACAAGTAATTGAACCACCCACATCCAAATCACCATTTAAATAAAGGTTATCAGCAGCAGATAGTCTTAATGAACCGCCAAAGTTTTCATTAGCTGAAATTGATATATCATCGTCACCAGAAATGGAAATATCATTATGACTACGAAGATTATATCCTCCACCAACAATAAGATTATAATCTCCATTAATTTTTTCATTTTTATCACCAAGGACATGCATATTGCAATCGCCATTGATAGTAATATTACAAAAACCGGAAATAATTATGTTTTTATTACCGGCAACAATTTCATATCCATCACCAACTATTTTATGAACTACATCACCTGTGGCTTGTAATTCAATAAAACTTGGTTTTTTTCCATGTTGAATACGAATTCTCTCTTGATTAGGAGTATCATCCATTTCAAAAGAATGTCCAGATTCAGTTTGTCTTACATTATTATATGGATATTGCGGAGGATTTTCGGTTGTAGCACCGGATTGGGGTTCTGTAACAGTACCTTTTGTAGGAGGATCAGGTAATTTGAATGGAGTATTTAATGGCATAATTATGGTGTATTTTTAGGATTAGGCTTGGTTGTTACAGATGTAGCACTAGAAATAGTATCTGCTGGTGTTGCATTTGATGCTTGTACCGCTGATACAGATTTACTTGCAGCATCAACATCAGCCATACTTGTTAATGGTGCAGAAAGTGCTGATTGACTAGGTTTAATTGTTGATGCACCCGGTACAGCTGAAGCCACGGCATTTAATGATGTAACGGCCAAAGTTGCAACGCCTACTGCTTGACCAACAGTTGTTGTTACTGCTTTGATAGCTTCATTACCAGCTTTTAATGTGTCTTTTGCTTGAGCAATTAATTCATCCAT
>Ga0136644_10000875_pt1 | contig 24124 bp, 22 predicted proteins | sample C_130820_EF_Meta_FD_94780 | JGI IMG/M metagenome (GOLD analysis project Ga0136644, IMG submission 94780) | Freshwater microbial communities from Lake Croche, Canada to study carbon cycling - C_130820_EF_MetaG (v2) (version 2) | ecosystem: Environmental > Aquatic > Freshwater > Lake | place...
AAATTTTGCGCCATTCCAACAATCGCAGCGTTTAAAGATGCTTCACCATGGTGATATCCAGAGTGTTCAGACACATATCCAGTAAACTGTGCCACTTTGATTTCATTGGTAAGACCTTTTTTGAAAGCGGAAAACAAAATTTTACGTAAACTTATTTTGAGACCATCCATTAAATTTGGAATACTTCTATCACAATCATATTTCGAGAAATGAATAAATTCTTTATTAATAAAGTCTTCATAAACTATACTTTCTTGATTCGTGTCTACATAACTATCACGTTGATAATTACCTAGCCAATCCTTTCTGTCATCTGCACGTTTTTTATTGAAAACCATATCAATTGCATCGTCACTTTCTTTTCCATTATAAGAAAACCCTACTAATTTTTTCTTTTCAAAATACTCACGAAATTCTTTTCCGGTACTTGTTCCTAAACCTTTGTAATATTTTACTTTCCAGCCTTTTGTATCATTTACTTGTTTCCATGCTTCATATTCACCATCATTGTAAAATACAAGCTCTTGATTTCCCTTTCTGGCTTTCAAAATAGGAGTATTCATAAATCCAATAAAACCTGGTATTTGTGATAAACTTGGCCATTCAGATTGAAACAAATTAATACCAAGACCTTTGATATGACTACCATCTAAATCTTGATCTGTCATAAACAACACACGACCATAACGCAAAGACTTTGAAATATCTGCAACATCTTTATACTCTTTTCCTGTTTCAAGACCAAGAATTTTCTTTATTTCTGCAATTTCTTTATTTTCTGCAATCTTTTTAACTTGTTCCCCACGAACATTCAGTATCTTTCCTTTCATTGGATAGACACCAATCGTATTTCTATCTTCTGACGAAAGACCAGAAACAATACCGGCTTTTGCTGAATCTCCTTCACAAAAGATAATCATACATTGAGATGACTTTTCTGTGCCAGCCCAGTTCGCATCTATCAACTTTGGGATTCCACGAATATTTTTTGTCTTGGAACCATCAGTCTTTTTTGCAGCTTTATTTTCCTTTACTTCTGTGAGCGCACAAGCAGCATCCATGACTCCCATCTTGGCAAGCTTTTCAATAAACTTGTCACTTACTACACATGTAGAACCAAATTTGGCGGAAGGTGTATTCATAAAGTCCTTTGTCTGACTATCAAATGCAGGATTTTCAATGTCACAACGCAAGAATAAAATCAATTGTTCTTTAATGCTATTTGCATTCACAACTATTTTCTTTTTCTTTTCTATAAATGCAACAAGTTTTCGTGTGATTTGATTCAGTACAAACTCAACATGTTTACCTCCTTTGGCAGTATGAATACCATTCACAAAAGAGATTTGAATAAATTCATGTGTAGGTGACAAGGAAACCCCATACTCCCAACGAGGTCCTGCCTCCTCATAAACACGTGGATGACTATCTTTTGGACCAATATACATATCCATATATTGTTGAAAGTTCTTGATTGGAACTAACTCTGAATTGTATTTGACTTTTAATGTCTTGTCTGTTACAGCAGCAACATCATAAACGCGTTTCTTTAAGAGTGAAATAAGATCAGGTGTTAATCCAGAAATACCAAGTCTACTATAGTCAGGTTTGAATGTAATTTTTGTATATGGTTTGACTTTGCATTTCGTTATACTTGGCTTCCCGATATGATCCAAGTTATTATTGAATTCTTGTCTATACTTTAGACCACGCACATGATCAACTGTTTCAATTGAACCATGTGTAGACCATATCAACACAAGCTTAAATCCAAACCCATTTTTTCCTCCAACAATCTTTTTTTCTGTTTTATCGTAATTTGTAGATGTTCGTAAATGACCAAATATCAACTCAGGAATCCATATTTTATATTCTGGATGTTCTGCAACATCTATTCCATTTCCATCATTCATCATGACAATTGAACCATCTTCTTGAATAGAAATATCAATATAACTCACTGGTAACGAGTTTGGAACATTATTATCAAGTGCTTGTTCCATACGAATCACATGATCTCTGCAATTCACAATACCTTCATCAAATAATTTAAATAATGCTGGAATATAGTTAATATTTTTTTCTATAATTTTGTCATTTGTTTCGTTCAACAACCAAACAAATGAATCAACATTTTCTACAGAACCAATATATGTATCTGGATTATCCAGAATATGTTGTTTATCTGTCTTTTGTTGATACTTATTTGCGAGTTGTGAATCTGTTGAATCCATGATTATTATCCTATAATAATAACTATGATATATTTAAACTGTTTCAATTTTTTTACATTTTACAAAATACGTTTACAAAAAAATATTATTTTCCAAATAACACACACCAATATTATCATGACACCAATTACCTACTTGTTTAGATGCAAAACTAACAAAATTATTCATTTCATTTTCTTTGTTTTCAAAATAAATATACCCAGTTAAGAATTTATCGTAGTCTTTTTTTTTTGAATATGTAATGATAACAAAAGTATTTTCCCCATTTATAGGTGTTACATCATCAATATTTCCTCGTTTAACAAAATTACTTTTTTTAACAACAAGAGTAGTATCAGTTTCTTCTATTATTTCTGAGTCACAGTTATAAACAATATTATCTATATACTCATTATAAACATAAAAAGTAATACATTGTTTTTCTGTTTTACTTCTTATAACCATAGTTTAATTGTATTTATACTCAAGATACATTTAAACTAATTTTTTATATAATAAATAAAATAAATTACCAAACAACATCCGTATTTTTCCACCACATACCATCTCCCTTTTTGACATTATATAGTGCACGGAAAATTTGAGACCTAGATAAAGGAACATTACATCTATATTTATCTAATGGATGAGGATTTGTTTTCAACTGTGCTGCCAATGCTTTCTTACCAACAATTTGTTTTTGTTGATAAGCAAAATAAGTATAAAATATTTCAAATGATAAGTTTTTGATGGGAACAATATCTTCATTATTATTTTGGAAGTCTCTCAAATACTCATCACAAATAGCTAAACCAGAAATATCGGCTAAATCTTCACCAACTCCAATAGACGCATCAAACTTAATTCCATCTCTAGCAGCAAACTCTTCATATTGTTGAATCACATCTGTTTGAATTTCTTTAAACTTCTTTTTATCTGCAGCACTCCACCAATCTTTCAAATTACCATGATAATCATATTGACTACCCCAGTCATCAAATCCATGACTCATTTCATGACCAATTGTGAAACCAATATGCGCCAAATTATATTCAATACCTCTTTCATCTAGATCTAAGAAAGGTTTTTGCATATATCCCAAGTTAATATAAATACTATTTTTAGAAGGAGTATAAGATGCATTCACGATATATGCCTGTGTTCCTGTCATTTTAACAGGATATTGCGTCCAATCCATAACGGGTATATCAACAAGTCCTTCCCCTTCTAACTGTAAAAATTTATTGTGTCTCCATTCTGTAATTTTGTTCATATTTTCATATAAACTCTTTCCATAATCAAGTAACGGATCTTCTCTCAAACTTTCAGGTTTTCCTATCACAAATTCCAAGTATTTCAGCTTCAATAGTGCGTATTTTTTAGTTGCAGGAGACATCCAATTATTACGTTTTATAATTCTAGTAAATACGATTTTAAGGTCATTACATAATATTTCAACATATTTTACGTTTTGTGGGGTTTCATATTTGGCAACATATTGATTCGTTAAAAATGTATTGAAAGGAACAGACAAATACAATGAAGCACTAACCGCATCACTATCATTAATTTTTTCCTGACCTCTTTCCAAATTACCATAAAAGTTATATGTTATTTTTTCCCAGTCTCTCGTCATTCTAACAACTTTTTTCAAGAAAATATATATCCAATAGGTTCTCCATTTATCGGAATCCCATTCTTTCAGCATTAAATCAGTTCCACATTTCAAGTAATTCAAACTAGATGTAATAAAAAAAGATGGAACACTTGAAAATCCAAGTTCTTTTGCAAATTCGTACCAGTTAAATCCATATTTACTTAAAGATTCTTGAGCAGTAACTTTATTATATGCTTTTTCTGTAATTGAAATTTCTGTGCAAGTAAGCGCATTCATCATATCAAATTCTACCTGAAACACATCATCCGGATTTAAATTGTTTGGACCAAGTGCAGTATCAAATAGTTGCTTACAGTATTTTTTAAACCTATGTCTGTATTTTTTTTTATAAGCAACATCAGTCCCATCATCAAAATAAACATTAAAGTCAACTATACTGAATGTATGTGGGTCTAAGTAACACCTATAAATAGTAGGATCTTTATTATCTGGATTCAAAGACCAAACGAATGGTGCTCCATTTTTTACAATTTCATCTTTATTTACAAAAGCAAGCATTTTCCAAATATTACTTTTGTCTTTTCTTAATTCATCTATTTTTTCAACAATTTCTTTTGAAATTTGTTTACTTTCTGTTTTATCATTCATTACAATGACAGAATCATAAAAGTTTTTCAAATTTTTTGATAAAGGATTATTATTTTTTTTTATATAATCTAAAATAATTTCATTCAACTGTCTATAAACTTTATCTTGAGTTAATCTAAAATCATCAATTTGAACAATATATTTTTGTTCTTTTTCTAGTTTTGTATTTTGTAGCCACATAAAATTTATATAGTCATAAAAATTATCTTCTGGTTTAACATGAGAAGGTGCAAATTTAGATAACAGTTGTTTAACAAATTCTTTTTTTACTTGATTATTTGATTTTATTAAATTTTTTGATACATTTTTTGATAATTTTTTTCCGTAACTTTCTTCGAATGATTTTAATCCAACTGACAAATTTGTATCATTTTTATTTTTGATAGTTTTTTTTGATTGTTTTATTTTTTTTTTTAAAGTTTTTACCATTATAATAATATATAATATATATAATAATATATAAAATAATAAACTATGGAAATACAAAATAAAGGTGAATATTTAAAATATTATTTGATGGACAATAATGTTTCCAGAAGCACACATACATCACGTTATATCATTCCTGGAAGAAGGGCTGGAAATATTCAACAAATTATAAACCTTAATAAATTGTGTAATAATAACGGGGCAGCATGTCCTTCCCCAATTAATAGTAAAGTAATAAACAATAGTAATCCAGATGTTATTCCATATTCAACACAAACACAAAGAGCTGTTAATGCAATTCGTTACTCTATAGGTGGAAAAATTGTATATGGGAATGGGAGCATTAATAATGGAATTACTTTTTTAGGTAAAAGAGAAGGGCAACCTGGAGGAATAATTGGTCCATTAAGAAACAAATTTTAAATGATTGCGTATAATAAATTAAGAAATAATAAAAAATTTATTATTTTCTTTATTTATTTTATAATGACTCGTTATTCAAAAACACCTAGCGGACATTACTTGATTCATGGAAAAAAATATGAAATATTGGAAGGATCTAGAGCTCAAGTTATGCATGGAACTGCATATAAAACCAGTGGAGGTTTAAAAAAACACGAAATTATTATGAATAAAAATGGACGTATTGTTTCCAAAAAAAAGCATATGACTGCCAAAAAAGAAAAAAGATTAGTGAAAGCTGGTTACTTGACCAAAAAAGGTCAGTTTGGTTTTGTAAAAGTTGGAAAAACAAAAAAAATGAAAGGAGGTAAAGGATACCAACTATCACCTATGGATTTAGGGGAAGTTGTTCCATCATCGCCTTATACAGGAACAGGGGGGTCTAGAAGAGGTATATATGGAGGAACTGCTACTGCGCCAACAGGACCAACACCTGTATTAGAAAAAGAAATGCATACAAATGTATCAAAAATGCATCAAACTAAAGGAGGTTCTACACGCAAACGTAGAGGAGGTCAAGTTAAATCAAATCCTACTATTTCTGGAGCGATAGGTGCAGCAGGAACCGCTGCTACTAATGTTGCGTCTAGTGCAGCAAAAACAGTAGAAAGCGCACCAATGAATCCTAGTAGTGTAATGACTGATTTCAGTAAATCACTCAAATCTATGTTTGGTAAGTAATCAGCTTGTAATCCAAGAAACAGAAACAAAATGATCAAATTCAATAAAATCAGATAAAACAGTGTATAAATATTTTTCAAAATAACGTTTACTAATAGTAAACTTTGTTTGTTTATTTTTAATATAATACGCATATATTTCGTCAAATGCTAATAGTAATGAAGAATTTTCATTTGTTAAAGAATTTTTATATTCATTTTTGAATAACTCTAGTATAGTGTCCATTTCATTAATTTTATTCCACAAAGAACACTGAATATTCAAAACATATTTATTGTCAATAACTTCAATATTAGGATAGTAATGATTTAAAATTTTTAAAATATCGTGTTCACTAATATTTTTTGTAGAGTAACAAGTATCAGTTTCACTTATCCATTTTTTTAATAGTCCACAAAGTTCATCTAGTTCTATTTCATAATCAAAATCATTCCCGGAAGATATTGTTATCGTGTTTTCCCAAAATTGAATAAAATTACTAACATATGGTAAATATTTACTAGTAATGTTATAAAATAAATCTAACTGTTCATCATATTTATATTTTTCTTTTAATAAATTTTTTAGACTATTTACATATATTACACTAGGTAACGAATGTTTTGATATAAATAACTTCCATATAAAATGCATATTTTTCCATTGAATCGAAAATTGTGGTATATTTTGAGTTGTTTCATTATTAAAATTTATATTTGTATTTATACTTTCTATACAATCTTCACAAAATTTATTGAATATATTCATTTGACTATTCTGTTTTAAATACAATGCATAATTAGAAAAGTCATAGTCTTCAATAGAATGGATAAAATACTCAGAGTTATTATATCTATATGAATAATGAGTTGCAACGCATAAAAAATCTAACCCATTTTTAGTAAAAATATCTTTCAAATTATCATTAGAAATTCCATTACTCATATTAATAAGTCTACAATTTTCATAAATATAACTTTCATTGAATTTAGTAACAAAATTACTTGTAATATTAGTATATCCAGTAATAATGTAGCACATATAGTCGATTTCATTTAATATTTTCTTAGTTTTTGGTTTTGTAAGAAATACTAAGTCATTTTGCTTTTTAAAAATTGCATCACCTATAACTGTCAAAAAATATTTTACTTGATTTTTTGTAGAAAATAACAAAGGACATAGTAAATTAATAATTTTTTGAATAGTGTCTGTTTCGGGTATTGATTTAAATAAGTTTCTTTCTTTGATTTGTTTTATAATATTTATTTTAGTTTTATGTTTCCACTGCATAAGTGTTCTATCTTTAGATATAGTAGTTAATAGCTGAAACTGAATTTCGTCTTCTGTAACAGATTTATATGTTGTCCCGTCATACTGATAGAAACAATTATTATTTGATAAATAATAATATTGATGTTTACTTAAGAAAATTTGTATAAATATTTGTTGTTCATTTGTTAAAAATGCATTACGAATTGCACGTTTTTCAAAATTTTTATATTCATTCTCTAATGTTGATGGTAGAATATTTGTTAAATGATAAGATAATCGTTGTAACATATATGTATTATTTTTGTATTTATCAAATAGAGCTTTAATATTGTCATAACATTCGTTATTTATTTTATCCATTAAATTAATTTATATATATTTAAGTTTTTATATTTTATTATTAGTATATATAAATGTCTGCACGTTTAAAAACTGCTTGTCGTGGAAGAAAAAGAAAAGCTTGCATGTCAGCAAGAAAGAGTTGTAAGTATGCGTCTGGAACAAAAAGAAGATTTTGCAGAAAAAGAAGAAGCACACGTAAAAATATGAAATAAATACAATTTAAGATAAAAATAATTCAAAATAATAAAAATCTAAAATAAAAAAAATAAATATACAACTATTTCAATGAAAAAGACAAAAAAAATAACATTACGATATTTACCCAACCGTTTATCTGCAAAAGACAGAAAAAAACAAAGTAGTATGTTAATAAAGTCTAGAAAACTATATAAAAAAGGAATTTATTATACTCGAAAAAAGGTTTTATCTTATAAGTCTAAGCCATCTTCACACGTTTCTGATGCAAAAAAAATCTATAATGTAGAAAAAATTGTTGCGAGTGATGAACTATCCAAAAAAACAGGATGTAGCAAATCTTCTTTAGCAAAAATAATAGAAAAAGGGGAAGGTGCTTATTTTTCTTCAGGTTCTAGACCAAATCAAACAGCCCAATCTTGGGGGATTGCTAGATTAGCAAGTTCAATCACATCAGGGAAAGCAGCTGCAGTAGACTACAGTATTTTAGAAAATGGTTGTAAACCAGGAAGTAAAGCATTGAAAATGGCAAAAATAGCGAAAAAAAAATATGGATATGGTAAAAGACGTGTTCCAAAAGTAAATTTATAAAAATTTTATATTAAATTATTTTTACTATTCAACTAGTATTCCGCAAATATTTTTATATAAAATGAAAACAAATTGAGCATATAATATATATAATTTTAAGAATAAATTGAACTATCATATATGTATACAAATTGTAACTGCAAGTTGAATCTGTATTATCTGTATAACCTTCTACATCAATTTGATTCGAATAAATAAATAAACCTAATATTGTCCAAGATAATAGAAACGTATTATTAATTGTATAACAAATATAGTATATTTGTGTATTTATACTATTACTTAAAATAGAAATGCTTAGTATATTTTTATAAAAACATGAAGTTAATATTAATATAGTAGTAAATGTAGTCAAACTATAAGAACCACTAACAACTAAGTATTGATATAGTGTTATTCCTGTATAATTTATATTATTTAGACAAGATTCTTCATTAATCGCAAAATATAAGTCGCAACAACTTACAGGAATAATCGCAATAGCATTTAATAATATTAAGTATATATCTGAAATCATATTGAAAGATCTATTTTTTGTATTCTCATAATATTCTATTTTAGATTTTTGAATTTGACTACAACCTTTTTCTAAATTATCTAAATCTTGATCAAAACTTTTTTTGTCTGATAAATTTTCATAAAGAATTTTATTTTCACTTAGATATGACATGTTGTTTTAATAAATAAAACTTGTTATTTTATTATTCAATTTTTTTTATTCGTTATTTTTAATATTTTAACGCATAAGTATTTAAAGGTTTGAATTAAAAATTATTTATAATGTCAAATTTATCAAAGAATACTACTGATGGTAATGTATTAACAATTAAAACAGTCCAAATAGCACCATTTAGAACTTTAATGACAGCATTAAAAGATATTTTATTAGAAACAAATATTACTTTTCAACCGGATGGTATTCGTATTATTAATATGGATAAGTCTCATACAATTTTAGCACATTTGTATTTAGCATCTCAAAATTTTGAATTTTATGAATGTAAAAAAGAAAAGATTATTATAGGTGTAAATATGTTTCATTTATTTAAGTTGATAAATTCTATTGATAATGATGATACATTAACCATTTACATTGAAAATGGAGACTATGTTGATGGTATTGTTTCACACTTGGCATTGAAATTTGAAAATGGAGAGATTAAACAATGTAAAACCCAAAAGTTAAGGCTGATTGAACCTGAACCAGAAGAACTTGAGTATCCAGATGTTAAATTTTCATCTGTTATAAATTTACCTTCTGCTGACTTTCAAAAAATAATTCGTGACTTGTCTTGTATTTCAGATAAGCTAGAAATTAAATCAGTTGGTAGTGAACTAATTTTCAAATGTTCGGGTCAATTTGCATCTGCAGAAATTCATAGAGCTGAATCAGATGGTAGTATGGGTTTTATTTTAAAGCAAGACTCGTCAAAAATTATTCAAGGAGAGTTTTCATTGAAGAATTTAGGTTATTTTATAAAATGCACTAATTTATGCTCGCAAATAGAAGTCTATTTAGAAAACGACTTACCTCTGGTTGTTAAATATAATGTTGCTAGTTTGGGTGAAATAAAACTCTGCCTTGCACCACTTCCCTCCTCATAACTTATGTCAATGAATATTATATTATATAAAAATAAAATATAAATAATTGCATTTTTTATACAATCATAAGATAAAAAGAACCTATAAATTCTTTTGAAAAGAAATAAAATAAAGAAGATTTATATTATTAATACAATGAATAATATAAAAACAACAATCGTGTCTGCTTTTATTGCGGGTGCAAATAATAGAACAGATAGAAGTGTAGACAAATATATAGAATATGGTAAAATTTTAATGGACATTCCAATTCATAAAATTATTTTAATAGACGATACTGTTATTGATAAAATACCTCATTCATACTATAATGAGTTTACAACAATTATTCCTTTAAAAAAAAAAGAAAACTATTTGTATGAATACAAAGAATTAATAACAGATTTTAATATTAATAGCACATACCCTTTAAAAGACACACTAGAATATATGTTTAATATTTGTAATAAAACAGAATATGTAAGAAAAGCAATTGAAATTGATACATATAACTCTGAACAATTTATTTGGGTTGATTTTGGAATTAGACATATGTGTAGATGTAATAACGACGAATTTAGAGAAATGATAATGAAAATAACTGAAACACCTCATGAAGACCATGTTCATATTGGTGCAATATGGAAACCTACATGTGACTTTAGTTTGAATATTTATAAAGATGTAGTATGGTACTTTGCTGGTTGCATTTTTGGTAGTAACAAGGAGTTATTAATTAAATTTGCAGATTTAACAAAGGAAATGTGTATTCGAACCATAAAAGAAAAACACACAATTATGTGGGAAGTAAATATTTGGCGAAATGTATATTTGGAAAATTTTGACTTATTTTCATTGTATTATTGTGACCACAATGAAAGTGTTATCAAAAATTATTAAAATATAATTTATTTTGTATATAAATTATATTTTTTTATAATTACTTATGAGTAAATTACTTGTGAATCAATATAAGCCTTATCATAAATACCTATATTTGTTGTTCTATCCCAGTTACTATATGTGCAAATGACACGTGAGTCCTCAACAATTAACCCCAAACAATACTCGATACAGTCATTTCCATATTTAAATGGTGCTGAATATCTCAAAAGTTTCATATTTTTATCAAAAACAGAAATTATGTGATAATAATGTCTAGGTTGTTCATAACTTACAATATGACCAACAAACCATATTTCATCATTATATACAAACCCATTTGTAGAACCACGAACTTGCTTAAAAATTTTTGGCATTTCTATTTTTTCTACTAAATCTAATGACTGTCTATTGATATCTACATTACATATTAAAAGTGGATACCATTGATATACTACATGTCTAGAATTCTTGTAATCAACAAAAACCCAATTTTTCTCACATTCAGAATCTTTAAAAGAAGGTTTAATTTCAATAGGAACTAATGGTTGACTCAAATCATAGTTTCCAACAACAACACCGATTTTATTATTTTTATGATAACCAGTACCTATAAATGTCATTTTATCTGATGAAATATCATTTCGAATAATTCTAACATCTTCTATACCAATATATCTTCTGTCTACATAATCAACATCTATTAATTTTTCTGATACTATTTTAAAATTATTATTTAGTTCAACAAATTTATTAATACTAATTATATGTTTATCACAGTCATGATAATAACCATTTTCATCTATTCTATAATTAACTAACCTGATATTCATAGAATAACCATTTGTGTTTCTATTAGGAATAATACATGTAGAAGACGACTTAAATTGTATATACTCATCATTTATCAAATGACTTAATGAATTACTGATATTATGATTTTTGATAGGTTTCAAAACATCCTTATAAAACTTCATATTAGATAATAAATTATTGATAATATAATCTTCATTACAGTGATTCAATACTGAAATAACTTGTTTGCTAATATTATGAACATCTATATAACATGCAATAATAGAATACTCATATTCTAACTTATATGTATAAATATCATTTTGAAGAAATAAATAATCTTCCCACTTTAGATTTTTATTTAAAATACTTTTAGCTAAGTTATAAAATAACAAAGCAGACTTACATTTACCAATATCTCTATAATGACTAATAATTTCATATAAATTTTCAATTCTATCAGGAAAATAATTATATGCTTCTAACCAACTGTAAATTGCATCACTTATTTTACCCATTCTTTTGTATGCATGACCAATTCTAAAATAACTGTACCAAACTTCTTGTTGCCAACCACCAAATTCTATTCTTTTTTTATACAGTTCAATTGCTTCTTCATTTTTAAAAGAATCAAAATATGTATTTGCCAAATAAAAGTAATATCTTTCACATTTCGGGTCGTCTTCAATACCTTTTGTTAATAGAGCAACATCTCTATCGTATTTATTACTTTTTGAACCACCATCACCAATATCATGAATGAACAAAGCATCCTTTTCAATATTAACGCCTACATTATTAGAAGGAGTATTTATATATTCATGAGTAACTCCAAAATAACTATACAAACCATTATTTTTAACGATTCGAACATTATAATAAAAAAATTCTTCACTACCTTGTAAAATAGAAAATGAATCTCCTAATAATAAAGTTTTTTTATCAAAGTCTTTACATTTAAAAACCATATCTGCATCTAAAAGTAATATATAATCAGACATACCTATACAATTTTTGAGAGCAAAGTTTCTATTATGTGAGAAATCCTTGAATGGTTCAAATACAATTTTGCCAGGAATATTTTTTTCTTTAAAATAATTTTTCACTAAGTCTACTGTATTATCAGTTGATCCTGTATCACAAATGCAATAAGAATCGATAAAATTATAAACAGAGTCAAGTAAACGTGTAATTACTTTGCTTTCATTTTTTATAATCATATTCAAACATATCGTAGGGGTTTTATCATTTTCAGTGATAGTCATTTCCATAATAACTATTAATAAAACATTGATTTTAAGTTTTATTATTAAAATATTAATTTTACTAATAAAAATATCATATAATTATAATATAATGTCATTTACAAGATTTCATGATGACCCGTGTAGAGTAGAAAAACAATTACAACAATCAACAGACCCAGGTAGATGGGTTTTAAATGTTCCTGGAAACGGGGAGAAACCTTCTTATATGGAAGATCCACATATAAGAATTCAGGGTTGGGGTGGTAATTTAATGACAAACACAATAGATTTAGAAAGTGAACTTAGAGGTGTGAATAGGCGAATAAGTAGAGATTGTTTAGGAAAAGATGAATATAGTAAATTTATTGTAAACTCAAAACCTATTCAATACCCAACAAACTCATCACTTTATACAGAAGAATCAAGAGCAGTAATGCCAGCATGGACAGCTAGAGAACTTGAACAAGTAAATTGGTATACTCTTCCATTAAATCCACAAGAAAATACATGTATGACTTTTCAAAATAATTTAAATACTAGAATTTTAGAAAAAGATTATTTTGTAAAAAAGTTACCATGTTTTTCAAATGCTTCTGACGTTTTTCCATTACCAATAAAAAAATAATAAATAATAAATAAATACACATATAATCATAAACTGTAAATCAATAAAGTATTGTATATAAAAATATAATACTTTATATATATAATTAATGGAACTTGCAATCCCAATTTTAGCATTAGGAGGTTTATATGTAGCTTCTAATCAAAATAAATCTTCAAAAAAATTAAATAGAGAAAAACAAAAAGAACTTTTTACAAACATGGGTGCAAATCCAAACTACTTACCTAATACAAATACACCACCACAAAATTATCCTTTAACAAATGAGTTGCAACTTACTGATACTGTTCAAAAATATGTTAACCCGAATGTAGCAACAGATAAGTATTTTGATCAGAACATTTATGAAAAAAACCAAAATACAGGAAAACATGTCGGAAATAATATTCAACAAGTATACTCATTAACAGGTGATTATCTTGCAAAGACAGATTTCAAACATAATAATATGATACCATTTTATGGTGGTAAAATAAAAGGTCAAATTTATAATAACAATAATGCGGAGTCAATTTTGGATAATATGAATGGCTCAGGATCTCAAACAATAAAAAAAATAGAACAAGCTCCTTTATTTAAACCTCAAGAAAATATGCAATGGGCTTATGGTGCGCCAAATAGTAGTGATTTTTATCAATCACGAGTTAATCCAGGTATGAAAAGTAGTAATGTAAAACCATTTGAATCTGAATACGTTGGACCTGGATTAAATCAAGGTTATGGTACTGAAGGAAGTGGAGGATATAATTCAGGAATGGAATCAAGAAATTCTTGGTTACCTAAAACTGTTGATGAAATGCGTGTTTCCACAAACCCAAAAATAGAATACTCTTTAAATGATCATCAAGGACCATCTTACTCACATGTTCAAAATGTAGGAATTATTGGAAAGGTTGAAAAATACAATCCTGATACATTTTTTATTCAGAATCAAGATCGTTGGTTAACAACTACAGGCCAGGAGAAAGGACAAATGCTTAGACCAATTGAAGAAGTTCATTCAACTACTCGTATGACAACTACTCAAGCATATGCGGGAGTTGCCGCTCCAAATGAACGTGTCGCGAATTATGTACCAACTTCTTATGAAGAACCCAAAAGAGATGAGTTACCTGTTTGTGACATAGGTCCTTCTACTGCGATGAATAGAGGAGATCATACAGACAAAGAAAATTACTTAAGAAGTCACACAAACTACGTAAATAACAGGGCGAGTGTAAGACAACCAGATACATTAAGAAGTGGATTCAGTCGTGCAATTGGAGCAGTAATGGCACCAATAATGGATGTGTTAAGTCCTACAAGAAGAGAAGAATTTACATCCAATTATCGTGTTTATGGAACAGGCGGTTCATCCGTCCCAGATAGTTACGTATTAAATCCAAATGACGTTACACCAACTACTATAAAAGAAACCACATTATATACACCTAACTTTTATGTTGGTCGACAAATAGAAGGGGGGGGTTATCAAACAAATAAACAACAACCTGTTTTTAACCAAAGAGATACAACAGAATGCAGTTATACAGGTAATGCGGGTAGTGGAGCATCAAGCGGATGGGGAAACATGAGTTATAGTGCTGCTTATGCTCAAACAAATAACGAAACAAAAGAAATATCTGTTGTAAATAGAACAAATCACGGAAATGCAAATATTTATAATCAACAAATGAATGTTAATATTGCACGCCTAGATTCAGATCGTGATAATACCAGAATGTGGGTTCCAACAAATATGCCACAAATGCCAATGTCAAAAGAAATATATGGTGAAATTAGAGCACCTCAACAATATCATAATATTGCTTGTGAAAGAATAAGTCCAGACTTATTAACAGCATTTAGAGAGAATCCATATACTCATAGTTTAACTTCAACAGTTTAAATTTGAATTGTTATTAAATATTTTATTTTATAAAATAAAATACTTCTACACTTTTATGATGTTTAACATTATATTTTCTTAGCCAAAATCCAACACTGGCATGCATTTCTCTCTTCATTTGATACATAGTTATTATTTTGTAATTCGTCATATCCAGGCCAAGAGTGTGTGCTCCATAATTTTTGAATATAATTTAAATTTCCCCATTGTCCAATTTCAATAATTTCGAAATTTGCAGTTTTAAATAACATGGCTAGCCCCATAGGTGTAAAACCACTAAAGTGTGAAGGCATTAAATGAGGAATATTCAATGTTGGTACAGAAGTAAAAACATATCCTCCAGGTTTTACAACATTGAAAATGCTTTTAACAGCTTCAAAAGGATTATATAAATGTTCCAATGTTTGATTAAATATGAAAAAATCAAATTTATTTTTGAAATAGCTAGGAATTGAATGTAAGTCATATTGAGGATATTGAAGTTTTGTTTTTTCATTGCAAGTTATAAATTCTAATTCAGGATCAGAGTCACATGTATAACCTAAATGGTCAATATTTTGTATATTATGTTTTTTTGTCCACTCAATAAAAGTCTAAAACACACCAGTTTCTTGGAAAATCACGATAGCCCCAACTATAGTCATAAGACTTGATCGGACAATTTGGTAAATATTCATATTTTCTAAAATAAGACTCCGGTAATTTTACTTTTGAATTATATAAACTGTTAATATATCTATCATCAAAAAAAAATGTGTTCATTTCTTTATTATAACTTGAATAATGATTTTACTTCTATATTATAATTTTCCATAAATTAAATATTTCAAACATACTTAAAAATATAAAGTGTAATAATTATAGTTAAATGAAAAAACAAATGCTACAACTACCTAAAAAATTAAATAAATTTTATATTAACATAAATAATTTATTACCAATATTATTTGATGTATCATTACGAGATGGAATTCAGGGTCTAACAAAAGAGCATCAAGAAAAATTTACAATAAAAGACAAAATTGATATATATCATAATGTATTATTTAACTATAATCCTAAAAATATAGAAATAGGTTCTATTGTAAATAGTAAAATTATGCCTGTAATGAAAGACTCACTAAAATTATTTGACTATGTAGAAGATTTCAAAAATACTTCAAATCTTAGTATGAACCATTTTTTATTAACACCTAATAAAAAAAAATTTGTAGATGGTTATGACTATGGCATCAAAAATTTTTCTTTTGCAACATCAGTATCAGAAAGTTTTCAGAAAAAAAATATAAATATGAACCTTCATAATACTAAAAAAGAATTGATTGAAATATTCAAAATATTGGATGCAGATGAAAATAATGGTTTTTTTAATACAAAACTATATATATCATGTATTAACGAATGTCCAATAGAAGGAAAAATAGATAATGACTTTATAATAAATGAAATATTGAATTATCATAAAAATTTGAATGTAAATGAGATATGTTTGTCTGATACTTGTGGGTCTTTAACGTTTGATGACTTTCAATATATAGTTGAAACTTGTTTATTTTTTGGAATGACACCAAATAAATTATCCATACATTTACATATAAAAAAGGAAAACATAGAAGAAATTCAAAAAATTGTATTTTTTGCGTTAGACCAAAAAATTATGAAATTTGATGTAAGTGTTTTAGAATCAGGAGGATGTTCTTTAACGATGCCGAACTCTAGTTTGCTACCAAATATGTCATATGAATTATTTTTAAATTTATATAAAAAGTATCTAGAGTTAAGATACTAATACTTATAAAAACATTTTTTAATTTGACTATAAAATGTAGACAATTTATTTATAGTATTACTGATTGTAATTATGTTTCAAATGCATAACTGTTTTGATTTGCTAGTATGAATTAAAAATTATAACTTATATTAAATATTGCATGTGTCATAACTTTGAAAAAATTGCAATATGGTGTTGTTACCTCAATAAAAATTACAAATTTAATAGAAATAATGTTTTCCAAGAATAAATAGAAATTTTTACTTTCACTACTTTTGAATATGACAGACTAAAAGAAAATTATTGGAAACGAATAGTTAAAAGTGCAACCTATTCAAAATAAAAATAACAAATGAAAATTAAAAATATATTATTTTTATATATTACGTATATTATTATATAAAAATAAAATTAGTTATTTAAAAATCTCTAATAATGATAAATATACATGAAAAAATAATAGAAAAGTTAAAATACTTTCATTCTATACATAAAATACCTAATATTATTTTTCATGGTCAATCTGGGTCTGGAAAAAGAACAATTGTAAATAAATTTATTAATATTATTTATAATAACGATAAAGATAGAATAAAATCATTTGTTATGTATGTTAACTGTGCACATGGAAAAGGTATCAAGTTTATAAGAGAAGAGTTAAAGTTTTTTGCAAAAACACATATTAATTCAAACGGAGGTGATATTTTCAAAAGTATAGTATTACTAAATGCAGATAAGTTAACAATTGACGCTCAGTCTGCACTAAGAAGATGTATTGAATTATTCAGTCATACAACAAGATTTTTTATTATTGTTGAAGATAAATATAAGTTATTAAAACCAATACTTTCTAGATTTTGTGAAATATATGTATCTGAACCTATTCACAATGGTAGTATTATAAATTTATACAAATATAATCTAGAAGAAACTTTTAAACTTAATGATATAAAAAGACAAAGAATCGAATGGTTGAAAAAAGAAATACAAAGACTTAATAATGAAAAAAAAACAGTAAAACATGAAGAACTAATAAATATATCAACAAAGTTATATGAAAAGGGATATAGTGGACTAGATATAATACATTTATTAGAAAAATCAAATAATATCAAAGAAATAACTGAAACAAAAAGATATGAACTATTATTTGCCTTTAATAAAATTCGTAAAGAATTTAGAAGTGAAAAAATTTTAATAATGTTTATTTTGAATTTTTTATTTTTGAGTTTAGATGATAGTTTAGAAAATATTTCATTTATGTAATATGGATGATTTCAATATTTCTAGTTTGCATGAATCTAAAAATGAATGGGGATCTAGACTATTAGTTATTTTAACACCACATATTATTGATGGATTAAAATCTATTTTTGAGGAAGCATTGAAACTTTGTAGAGAGAACAATGAAATAGATAAGTATTTAATGACATTTCAAAATTTTATTACCAGAATTCCAAAATGGAATGCAAATATTATAGATATAGAAAGAAAAAGAATTGTTGAAAAAAGTGGTTGTGGTTATTTAGAGGATCTTGTTACATGTGTTCACATTATTCAACTAAAATTACTATCTGCAATTAGAGTAGGTCAAAAACAAAAAAAAATAGATATTAATATTCCAAAATTAGATGATTTTATTCATAAAATTTATGTAAATGTAGCAAGAAAAATATATAAAAATGTTTATTTGTTTGAAATAAATATACAACCTTTACAAATTCAAAAAAATCATCGTGAATTAGAAATAGTAGTGCAAGAATGTATTTTAAATACTGTTAGAGATAGTATTCCTGTTGAAGCAATTTTACAAGCATATATGGATGAAACTATTGAAGAAGATGTTCAAGAAGAAATAAAGGAACAAGTTATAGAGAATCCTAATAAGAATGAAAATACAAAAGCAAGTGTACCTCCTCAGATAATAAAAGAAACTGAACACGAACCTGTAAAAAATGAAGAACCTGAGAAACCTAGACAGTTAGAATCTACTCCTATTAATAAAAGTTTTGAAAATTCGTCATTATCTTTTCCCGAGTTAACTAGTGAAAAATCACAAACATTATCATTTAACAATGTTGACTTTGTCAAAGATTCAAATAATAATGAGTTACTTATTACAGCTCCTAAAAATGTTGAAAGATTAGAAGAGTTAAGCACAATAAGAAATGCTCAAAGAAAAATAGAGTCTCAAGATGATAGTGATGAAGAAGAAAGAGTAAAAATACAAATTTATGATCAAACTGCAAGTCTAGATAATTTAGACATTCATAATATAGATTTTCCAGATTTAAAATTAGACTCTGATGATTTATTGAATGATATAGAAGTTTTAGTATAACCCTACTTTTGCGTTAAACTGTAAATAAGAATATTCTTATTTACAATAAATGAATATATTTGTAATAGCAGGTGTAATTTCTTTTGTTTTTTTTATTGTAAAATTTATAGAAATGCGATTTATAGATAAAGAAAGCAAACCATTAAAATTTTTAATAAGAGACTCATTATTAGTATATTTTAGTGTTATTGTTGGTAATTTTGTAATAGACCAATTAAAACCTGTCATTCAAGAAGGAGGGGAAAATGTTATAGTTAATCCTGCTGTTTTTACAGATAATCCTGGTTTTTAGATAGTTTTCACCTACCGCTCCAAACTTTAACAATTGGTAATTTTAATATTTTTTTGTTTTTAATATTTTCACAATGTTGAAGATATGTATATCCCCATGGACAGTAACTTTTTATTTCACCTAGAATAGATTTTAACTTTTTTTCTTTCAAATATTCAATAAAAAAAATGACACCCATTATTCTCTCTAGACAACATCTATCTTTTCTTGAATGAATTACGTTTAATAAATTAAATAAACTATACTTTTTTTCTAGTTCAACAAGAAAATTATAGTTTATTATACTTTGAACCCCAAAACACCCACTCCATATTTCATTATTTATTTTTCCGAGTATATCAAATTTTTTATCTGTTTGTAGTTCATATAAAATTTCATGACTGTTATTCAAACTACTTGCAATTTTTAACGTATTATATATATTTTCTTTTTTTTCATTATTAAAATGCCAAATAGGTAACACTTTTATATTTTTTTGAATTAAATAATCAAAATTTATTTTCGTTTGCATAAAAACACTATCGTGCAATATAATTGCATTTTCAAAAAAATGATTTTTATAAAAATAATAATATGGTAATATTTCTCCTCTTTTTTTGTATTCAGACTCTATAACTTCTACATTTTTATATTCATAAAAATTTTTTATATATTGTTTGTCACTATTATCATCAATAACTATAATTTTATGAGTTGGATATAGTCTTCTAATGTAAATAATACAGTTATTCCAATAGTTATTTGTTAGTTCTGAGTTTACATTTCTAGTAATAATAAATCCATATTTCATTGTAGTCATTTTATTAAATGATAATAAAATAACTTTTTATAAAAAACTAAAACTAAAACAAAGTTTAAATTTTAAACTCTAAGATTTTTCATTTGTCAAAACATTCATTAAATCTATGTTTATAATATTTTCATGATTAGAAATTTTACTTTTATCACAAAGATAGTTATTAAATTCAGGTCTTTCTAACTGAGCCTGTGGAGTATGATTATGAACACATCTAGAAATCATTTTATACAATTTAAAATCAGGGTATCTTTCAACACCATTATTTTTATATAAAATATTTATACCATTATCATCCAAACACCATTCAAAAATTATTTTAACAATTGGTTCACATTTATCTAAATCGGTAATTTCATCTAAGTCATCAATAACATAATCAAAAATAGAACAAGCTAAACGACACAAATCGAAACTGTTATTTGGTTCTAATCTAGGTTTCTTATTATTAAAATAAGGCTCAATATTGTATTGTGTTGCTGCATCTGCACCAGGTTGAAAACAGTCACTACAAAAAAGTTTTCCATCAAATTTATATATAGCTCTTCCAAAGTCAATAATTTTAAATATTCTCCCAAAAGTTGGAACTTTATAATATTTTTTCTTATAAAAATAATAAATATATTGAATATCCGTTTTATTATACATAACATTGTTTGTATGTAAATCATTATGAGTAAAAGAAAATACCTTTTGATATGTTATTAAAATCATAATTATTTGCATCAATGCAGAAAACCATTCTTCGTTTGTTAATTCATTATTTATAATTAAGTTATCAAATGTATCTTCACAATTATCCATACAAATAACCTGAACAGGGAATTCTTTTAATGTTGCGTAAATGCATTGTTCTTGGTAGCTTCCATAGCTACTATCTTCAACATCTTCCCAGTTAGAGTCATTTGAGTCATTACTACAGTTATCACATGTTTCATCATTATCATCATCAGTATGAGATGTTCTTGAAGAACATGTTGAATTTGACTTAATAGTTGAAATATTTATATTTTTTGAGTATGAGAAATCAAGCGAACTTGTAATATCTACTAATTCAAGTGAACTGTCTTTCAAGTCTGTTAATGTTAAATGAATTACATCCTCTACAGAATCATCAAATATATTTTCGAATAAATTGTCGTCAATTGATATAACTGATAATGTTTGACTGTTATCATTTTTATGAATTTTGATTGGTTGTAATGTTTTTGTTTCGTTTTGATTCATATTTTCAAATAAAAAACTATAATCATCTAACTTAAAGAGTTTATTTTGATTTTTATTAAAAAAATCTGATTTACATAAGTATTCTAAGTCATCTACGATATTTATTTTAAAGTCTTTTTTTATAGCCAAAAAGGAACCATAGTAGTCAACACCATTAATAAAGTTGTATTTTTTTATTAATAAACTAGATAAAAACGAAAAAAAACCATCTATATAAGCACTGTTATTGGTATCTAATATTTTAGGATTAACTGTTCCCATTTTCGAAGAAAAAGATGGTAAACTATATAATGAAGGGTCATTAATATTATACTTTCCAATTAAAAATTTAAAAGGGTCTAATAAAGGAGCCATTTTGAAAAAAATGTGTTTTTTAATTTTTTTGTTTGTATTTATATTTTGAACAACGCAATTATAAATATTTTTGTTTTCTAAAACATTATTTTTAATGTCTACTAAGTAGTTGTCATGGTTAAGATTAATAGAATTATAATTTGATTCATTTAGAATAAAAAATCTATTATAAATTGGAATATAATTTTGAACATTTGATAAATATGTTAGTTCTTCTTTTTCAAATGTTTTGAAAAGATCTGTGTTTTTTCTCTTTTCATAGTTAATAATACTATTATCCATTAGCTAAATAATATATTAATAATATATTATTTAAACTTATTTATTTTAGTAACTTTATAAACTTATTTCTAAATAAAATTGCGTATTATAATAATAAAAAAGATTTATTATTATATAAAAATGACTCTAGAACTGAAAAAATTTGATATGAAAACAATTAGTTTCAAACCAAATGAATCTAAAGGCCCAGTTGTGGTTTTAATTGGTCGTCGTGATACAGGTAAATCTTTTCTTGTGAGAGACCTATTATTTTATCATCAAGATATACCTCTTGGTGTAGTTGTTGCTGGAACAGAAGAGGGGAATGGATTTTACGGAAAAATGGTTCCAAAATTATTTATTCATAATGAATATAATACAGCCATTATTGAAAATATTTTAAAAAGACAAAAGTCTGTTTTGAAACAAATAAAAAAAGAAATGGAAGCTTTCAAAAGAAGTACAATAGATCCCAGAGCTTTTGTTATTTTAGATGACTGTTTGTATGATGGGGCTTGGACTAGAGATAAAATGATGCGTTTATTATTTATGAACGGAAGACATTGGAAGATCATGTTAATTATTACAATGCAATATCCACTAGGTATTCCTCCAACTCTTAGAACAAATATCGACTATGTATTTATTTTGAGGGAACCGTATATCGCAAATAGAAAGCGTATTTATGAAAATTATGCTGGTATGTTTCCTACTTTTGAGTCATTTTGCCAAGTTATGGATCAATGTACTGAAAACTATGAATGTCTAGTTATCAATAACAATGCAAAGTCTAACAAGTTACATGAACAAGTTTTTTGGTACAAAGCTGATTCTCATAATGACTTTAAATTAGGGTCACGAGAATTCTGGGAACTTTCAAAAGATATTCAATCGGATGAAGAAGATGAAAAATATGATCCAAATAATACAAAGAAACGCGGCCAAGGACCAAAAATTAGTGTAAAAAAAACAAAATGGTAAAAACTTTTTAGTTATAAAGAATATAAAGTTTTTCAATCAAAGTGTTACACCTTTTTACATTTCAAACACCGATTCACAAAATAAAAAATTGATATAAATATTTGTTTAAAGATATTTGTTTAAAGGATATTGTCTATATTATTTTAACAAATGTGTATTTACCCTGGATGTAAGGTTATACCAAATTATAATAATGAAGGTGAAGTCAAGGCTGCGTATTGTGCTACTCATAAACTAGATGGGATGGTGAATGTAAGAAGCAAAACTTGTATTCACCCTGGATGTAAGGTTCAACCAATTTATAATAGTGAAGGTGAAGTCAAGGCTGCGTATTGTGCTACTCACAAACTAGATGGGATGGTGAATGTAAAAAACAAAACATGTATTCACCCTGGATGTAAGGTTCAACCAATTTATAATAGTGAAGGCGAAACCAAGGCTGTGTATTGTTCTACCCATAAACTAGATGGGATGGTGAATGTAAAAGACAGAACTTGTATTCACCTTGGATGTAAGGTTATACCAATTTATAATAGTGAAGGCGAAACCAAGCCTGCGTATTGTTCTACCCATAAACTAGATGGGATGGTGAATGTAAAAGACAAAACTTGTATTCACCCTGGATGTAAGGTTATACCAAATTATAATAA
>Ga0136644_10000879_pt1 | contig 24071 bp, 23 predicted proteins | sample C_130820_EF_Meta_FD_94780 | JGI IMG/M metagenome (GOLD analysis project Ga0136644, IMG submission 94780) | Freshwater microbial communities from Lake Croche, Canada to study carbon cycling - C_130820_EF_MetaG (v2) (version 2) | ecosystem: Environmental > Aquatic > Freshwater > Lake | place...
GCTCGGGCGTTTCACCGTATTTAATGCCACCTTGAGGAAACTGCCAGGAGTGTTCGCGAACCCTTTTTCCCCAAAAGACCTGGTTAATGGGGTTAACCAGGACGATCCCGACGTTGGGCCGATATCCATCCCGATCGATCATCCTATCCGCTCTTTTAGTGATTCACCAAACGCTATTGTTTCACAGTCTTGATGGATAAAAAACAGGGGTTGCTGAAGCAGCTTTAAAATGGCGATGCAAAGACCAACTTTTTTGCAAAGATCAGGCCGCAACGACCTCTTCTGCCAATTTTTTTACTGCCATCGCACTGAGTTCACCCAAGCCAGATCCGCCCGCCTCAAGATGTGCAATGATGGCTTTACGCATTCTAGGTTCCCAAAAACGACGGACGTGATTACGAATACCCTCAACCGCATCAGCTTGAACGGGCTCTGCGCGATAAAAAGATTCGATCTTATTGATCATATAAACTAAGTTTTCTATATCCATTGCTTAAACTCTCAGTGTGAAGAGACTGGGTGCAACCGGTCAGGTCGCGTGTAAACAGTGTGACGGCCATTCCGAAGAAAAGCCGCGAGGGTGATACCCGCTTCTCCGGCAATTCGGATAGCCAGCCCTGTCGGGGCAGAAACTGCAACGACTAAGGCGATATTCAGCATGCTTGCTTTGAGTACGAGCTCGTAGCTTGCACGACTAGTCAGTAACAAAAATCCTTCTGCAAAAGATTCACCTGCTCGCGCTTTGGCTCCGATCAGTTTATCCATTGCATTGTGTCTTCCTACGTCTTCACGAAGGCAAACAATGTTTCCTTCCGGATCACACCATGCTGCAGCATGCACGGCTCCCGTCAATATATTCAGTGGCTGTGCGCCAGTTAAATGCTCTAGCGCTTTTTGCAGCGCGCGGGGCACCACATGGGATCCTTCTCCCACTGGGCGAGGCGTGCGCATCGCCTGCGCTAAAGTCTCCGCACCACACAGGCCGCAACCCGTCCTGCCAGTGAGATTGCGTCTGCGCTCACCTAAATCTTGCAAGGCACTCGGTGCGCAACCAATATGTAGCGCAATCCCTTCAGGATGATCCAGTTGCTTTATCGAGTCGATATCTTGGGCATGCTGAATGAATCCTTCACTTAAGCTAAAACCAACTGCAAAATCCTCAAGATCTTGCGGGGAAGCCATCATCACAACATGCGGCTGATCATTGTAGATCAAGGCTACAGGGGTCTCCTCGGCAACCGCATCCATGCGGTCCTCCAGCAGCCCCTCGCTCCAACGCTCACCGGCGAAGAGCCGGTGAGGATTTAAGCCAGCAAATGGCATGTCACAATTGCCTTAAGATTGATGCAAAACGCCGGCCGCCTTAGGCTTTTGCTTCAGCTTGATGCAAGAAGTTAATCTGCTTCTCGGCAAAGCGCTTGTAGTTAGATTGCCACTCCGAAGGTTGTGATACCTTGGTCAATTCCACTGCTGTCACCTTGTATTCAGGACAATTCGTTGCCCAGTCAGAGTTATCCGTTGTGATGACGTTGGCCCCCGACTCAGGAAAGTGGAAGGTGGTGTACACGACACCTGGTTGCATGCGCTCTGAAACCAAAGCCCGCAGAACAGTCTCACCTGCGCGACTGGTAATCCCCACCCAATCGCCATCCACAATTCCACGATCTTCTGCATCGGCAGGGTGGATTTCAACTCGGTCTTCCGAATGCCATGCCATATTAGCGGTTCGGCGGGTCTGAGCTCCCACATTGTATTGAGAAAGAATCCGACCCGTTGTCATGATCAAGGGGAAGCGCTTGGTTACTTTTTCATCCGTGGCAATGTACTCAGTGGAAATAAACTTTCCCTTACCACGTGTAAATTCTTGGATGTGCATAGTGGGTGTGCCTTCAGGATGCGCGTCATTACAAGGCCACTGAATACTTCCCAACTGCTCCAACCTCTCATAGCTCACACCCTTAAACGTAGGCGTTAAGCGCGCAACTTCGTCCATGATCTCAGAAGGATGACTGTAGTTCATGGGATAACCCATGGTCTGCGCTACTTTCTGAATGACTTCCCAATCACCCAGGCCAGACAAAGGAGGCATCACTTTGCGTACACGTGAAATACGACGCTCAGCGTTGGTGAAGGTACCATCTTTTTCAAGGAAGGAAGAACCCGGCAAGAATACATGAGCGTACATCGCGGTTTCGTTCAAGAAAATATCCTGAACGACCAAGCAATCCAATTGCTCAAGCGCGGCGATGACGTGCTGAGTATTAGGATCGGACTGAACAATGTCTTCACCCATCACATACAAGCCACGGAAGCTACCGTCCATTGAAGCTTCAAACATATTGGGGATACGCAAACCTGGCTCAGGCTGGATGGTGACATTCCATGCATTACCGAACAGTTCTCGAGTTGCTTTTTCAGAAACATGACGATAGCCAGGCAACTCATGAGGGAAAGAACCCATATCACAAGAGCCTTGCACGTTGTTTTGGCCACGTAAGGGATTCACACCCACACCACGACGACCAACGTTTCCGGTCGCTAACGCAAGGTTAGCAATTCCGATAACCGCCGTTGAACCCTGAGCATGCTCGGTTACACCCAATCCATAATAAATCGCACCATTGCCACCTGTAGCAAACAAGCGTGCGGCCTTGCGAACTTCATCTGCGGGAACACCAGTGACGGGCTCCAGTGCCTCAGGAGAATTGTTCTCACGTGAAACAAAGTTGCGCCATTTTTCAAAAGACTCAACATCACAACGGGATGCAATGTAGTCTTCTTTGACCAAGCCTTCAGTTGCAATGACATGGCCCAGGGCATTCAAGATCGCCACATTAGTACCAGGACGTAATTTAAGGTGATGCTGTGCTTCAATATGGGCGGAACGCACGAGATCTGTGCTGCGTGGATCGATGACAATCAGCTTGGCACCCTGACGCAAACGTTTTTTCATCTGCGAAGCAAATACTGGATGGCCATCAGTAGGGTTGGCGCCAATCACAATGATCACATCCGAATCCATGACCGAATCGAAATCTTGGGTACCCGCTGATTCACCTAATGTTGCTTTAAGTCCAAAACCCGTAGGGGAATGGCAAACACGGGCACAGGTATCTACGTTGTTATTTTGGAATACCGCGCGTACCAGTTTTTGCATGACATACACTTCTTCGTTGGTACAACGTGAAGAAGTAATACCGCCGATTGAATCACGACCGTGCTGAGCTTGGATAGATTTGAATTTATCTGAAGCAAATTGAATGGCCTCATCAAAAGAAACTTCCTTCCAAGGATCTGAAATCTTGTCACGCACCATTGGCTTGGTAACACGATCAGGATGTGTAGCATAACCCCAGGCAAAGCGACCTTTGACACAAGAGTGGCCATGGTTGGCTTTACCGTCTTTCCAAGGCACCATGCGCACAACGCGGTTGCCTTGCATTTCAGCGCGGAAAGAACAACCCACACCGCAATAAGCACAGGTAGTGGTGACGCTATGGTCGGGTTGACCCATTTGAATAATAGATTTTTCGGACAGGGTTGCGGTAGGGCAGGCTTGAACGCAAGCACCGCAAGACACGCATTCAGAATCCATGAAGGACTCACCCATCCCTGCCGAAACGCGAGAATCAAAACCACGGCCTTCAATGGTCAGTGCAAAGGTACCCTGCACTTCTTCACAAGCACGGACACAGCGGCTGCACACAATACATTTCGAAGGATCGTAGGTGAAGTAAGGGTTGGATTCATCTTTCTGGCTCTTGGTATGATTGAGACCTTCATAGCCATACCGCACTTCGCGTAAACCTACGGTACCCGCCATATCCTGCAGTTCGCAATTACCGTTAGTCGCACAGGTTAAGCAATCTAAGGGGTGATCAGAGATGTACAACTCCATCACTCCTTTACGCAGTTCTGCCAGCTTGGGGCTTTGAGTACGAACGTTCAGTCCGTTTTCACATGGGGTAGTACAAGAAGCGGGATAGCCACGACGCCCCTCCACCTCAACCAGACATAAACGACAGGAACCATAGGGATCCACGCTATCGGTTGCACATAACTTAGGAACTTGAACTCCCGCACCTGAGGCCGCTCGCATGATGGACGTACCGGCCGGAACCGTAACCGTCATACCATCAATGTTGAGCGTGACAGACTCTTTTGCGTGACTCTCTGGTGTACCAAAATCGTGCTCTAGTTTCGATTGCATGATGCATCTCCTTTTACGGCTTGGGTCATCCCAATCAAGGGAAGCCTTATGTTTAGATTTGAGCTTAAATTTAAGCCGCAAGTTCCTTTTTTTGAATACCGAAATCTTCCGGGAAGTGATTCAATGCGCTGAGAACAGGAAAAGGTGCCATACCGCCCATCGCACAAAGAGAGCCATTCAACATCGTGTCGCACAAACTCCGAAGCAATTCTATGTTTGCTGCGCGATTATCATCCGCAATAATCTTATCGACTACCTCAACCCCGCGGGTGGATCCCACACGGCAAGGGGTGCATTTTCCGCAAGACTCAATAGCGCAGAATTCCATGGCGTAACGGGCCATCTTAGCCATATCCACGGTGTCATCAAAGGCAACAATACCTCCATGCCCCACCATCGCTGAGATCCCAACATAAGATTCATAATCGAGCGGAGTATCAAACTGCTCAGGTGGCACGTAAGCCCCCAAAGGTCCACCAACCTGAACGGCGCGAATGGGCCGACCACTGGCTGAGCCCCCGCCAAAGTCTTCAACCAATTCACGCAAGGTGAGCCCAAATGCTTTTTCTACCAAGCCACCTTGCTTTAAATTGCCGGCAAGCTGGAAAGGCAAGGTGCCGCGTGAACGCCCCATTCCAAAGTTTTTATAAAATGCACCGCCCTTGTCCATAATGATGGGGACAGAGGCAAAGGAAATGGTGTTGTTGACGATCGTGGGTAGGCCAAACAAACCCTTCAAAGCAGGAATGGGTGGTTTGAAGCGCACGATGCCGCGTTTGCCTTCTAAGCTCTCAAGCAAGGCTGTTTCTTCACCGCAAATGTAAGCCCCTGCGCCTAGACGCACTTCGAGGTGGAAAGTTTTTCCGCTGCCCTGAATGTTTTCCCCGAGATACTGAGCCTGCTCTGCGATTGCTATAGCTTGATTAAGTACATCAAAAGCATAGGGGTACTCAGAACGAAGATAGATGTAACCTTGGGTCGCACCCACCGCCACTCCCGCGATGGTCATACCCTCAATCAGCACGAAGGGATCGTCTTCCATAATCATACGATCTGCAAACGTGCCTGAGTCCCCTTCATCGGCATTGCATACGATATATTTTTGGTCAGATTGTGCGCCGAGAACTGTTTTCCACTTAATTCCTGTAGGGAAAGCTGCACCACCTCGACCACGCAAGCCTGAGTCGGTGACTTGCTGAACAACATCAGCAGGCGCCATTGCCAAGGTATTTTTAAGCCCCTTGTAGCCGTCATGAGCCAAGTAATCGCTTAATGAAAGGGGATCAGTAATACCCACACGCGCGAAAGTGAGGCGCTCTTGTTTAGCCAAATAAGGAATCTCTTCGGTGAGGCCATGCGACAGAGCATGCGTTGCACCGCTTAGAAAATCTGCATCAAAAAGACTCGCTACATCTTCAGGGTTCACGGGACCATAAGCCACCCGACCATGTGGAGTTTCAACCTCTATCAATGTTTCCAGCCATAACATGCCTCGGGAACCATTTCTAACGAGCTCAATACTAGCGCCACGCTGAGCAGCTTCACGGGTAACGGCAGCGGCGACGTGGTCTGCGCCGACTGATAAGGCTGCAGAGTCACGAGGTACATATACTCGGGTCATGGGTTAACTCCTTTCGCTTCAGAAATTAAGGCATCAAAGCGAGCGTGCGTGACCCGACCTTTTAAATCACCGTTGATCATCACTGCGGGCGAAAGCGCGCAGTTACCCAGGCAATAGGTAGGCTCGAGCGTGACTGAACCGTCTTCTGATGTGGAATGCATCTTCGTTCCCAGGCATTGTTCAGCATGCTCGACAAGTGCATCGGCACCCATTGCCTGACACGCTTCTGCGCGACAAATTTTAACGATGGTTTTACCAGGGGGGGCTGAACGAAAATCATGATAAAACGTCATCACCCCATGCACTTCAGCGCGGGAGAGATTAAGTTGATGCGCTATTTCAGGCAGCGCAGCTTCAGGAACATAACCTAAGCGCTCCTGAATTCGATGAAATATAGGAAGGAGTGCGCCAGGTAGATCGACCAAATCACGATAAAGTTCGGTGTAACTCACTATTTTATTTCTCCTACAGGGTGACCGGAGTCCGCTGTTCCTAGAGGTAATAGGATAGTAGGCACCCACTTTTGGTGGTGTGTCGCAAACGGCGGATATTGTGATTCGAGTTGCAATGCAACATATGTTAAATTCAACATAAGCACTTGCATATTTTTTATAGTTCTATAAGTTTAACAGTGCTTTCATCCACTCTCAATATGAATTTTATTTCATATGTTTAGAATCGTTGTACGACCTGAATGGTCACTCAAGCGTCGCGGCAGCCCTGATTTTCCATTACCTCAGGTATTACGATTGGTTGCTGCGGTTCATGAAGGCGGCAGCCTATCTCAGGCTGCGCGCACGCTCGGCCTGTCATACCGCCACGCGTGGGGACTCATTCGAGAGGCGGATAAAGCATTTGGGACCCCGTTGATATCAATGGAGCGTGGTAAGGGGGGGCAACTCACCCGGTTGGGCGAAATACTGCTTTGGGCCGATCGCCGAATCGCTGCTCGCTTAAACCCATCCTTAGATAGCCTATCCTCAGAACTCAGTACAGAAATGGAACGCGTACTTTCCCATGCCTCACCATTACGTATCCAGGCAAGTCATGGCTTTGCAGTTCAAGTTTTACAAGAAGCGTTAGCCGAATCTAATCTAGATTTTGATTTGCGGTTTACCAGTTCAGCAGAAGCGCTCGCGGCCCTAGCCAGGCAAGAATGTGAATTTGCAGGATTTCATATCCCGGAGGGTGAATTAGAAAGTGCCGCCCTGCAACCCTATCTGCATTCTCTTAATCATCGCCCTCTTCGCCTCATTCAACTCGCCACCCGCACCCAGGGGTTGATTCTCAATAAAAATAATCCCCTCAATATTTTGTCATTTAAAGATTTAGGAAACCGAGGTGGCCGATTTGTGAATCGCCAACCCGGTTCGGGTACCCGATTATTAATTGATGAACTGATGCATCGCGAACAAGTACTTCATGAATCAGTACCCGGTTATGACATGTGGGAATATACCCATGCTGCCGTTGCTGCTTTTATTGCCAGCGGAATGGCAGACGTTGGATTTGGTATAGAAACAGCCGCGCAGCAATTTAACCTAGACTTTATTCCTTTGGTTCGTGAACGTTATTTTTTTGCTTGTTCACCAGAACCTGAAAGCCATCCAACTGTGGGTCCGGTTTTAAATGTATTACGCGGAAGGGATTTGCATAAAGGGATCGCTCAACTAGCCGGCTATGATCCCTCTCATTGCGGAGAGATATTTACCTTGGAAGAAGCATTTAGCGTTTCTTACAGTATGGGACTATTTACAAATAGGTCTGAGCAGAAAAAAAAGGGATTCAGAAAATCCGCAAAAACATCAAGAAAGCTTGAACCCAAGCAAGAATAAGCAGTCGCACTCGATTATCTTTAAAAGGTATTCAATATTCATGTCATCCCCACTTGGCTTTGTTGGCTTGGGTGCGATGGGATTCCCCATGGCACAGAATCTTCTCCTCGACCACCCAGGGCTAAAAATCTGGAATCGTAATAAGCAAAAAACAGTGCCTTTAATTGATTTAGGCGCCGATCCCGCTGCTTCGCCGGCAGACTGCGCCTCACCTGGCGGAATAGTGATGAGCATGGTAGCCGACGATCAGGCTCTTCAAGATATTTGCAGTGGACCGAAGGGCTTGGTAGGGGCGCTGGGTCCCGGGGGGATTCATATTTCTTGTAGCACTGTTGCCCCGAGCACACTCAGCGCTTTGGCAAGGCTACATGCCGTGCAGGGTGAAACACTTGTTGCCGCTCCTGTATTTGGTCGTCCTGACGCAGCAGCGGCACGCAAACTATGGATTTTATTGTCAGGGCCTTCGGTTGCAACCGAACGTGCAGCCACTATCCTCGCCCCCTTGGGCCAAGGCATTCACCCTCTAGGAGAAAATATAGAATCAGCAGCTGCCATGAAGTTAGCCGGTAATTTCATGATTTTATCTGCAGTCGAGGGCATGGGTGAGGCCATGCTGATGGCGCAGCGTTACGGCGTGGACCGCGAAGGGTTTGCAGATTTCTTTGGGCGCACTCTATTTGCGGGACCCATTTACCAGAATTATGGGAAACAGATTGCTACCCGACGATACAAACCAGCAGGATTTAAATTACCACTAGGGTTAAAGGATATGCGTTTAGTGACCCAAACCGCCGCCGCTGTGAATGTACCCATGCCTATAGCAGATTTACTCCGCAACCGCCTACTAGAATCGATGGCCAAAAATCGTGAAGATTACGATTGGACCGCTTTAGAGATGACCATTGCAGAATCTGCCGGAGAATCATTCTAAGTAAAAGTACCACATCACAAAAAGAAGATTGTTCATTTACGACGAGGAGAAAGTATGAGCATAAGCAAAACTCACGGTGATGCTTTACGCGGGAATCTACCCAAAGAGAGCTATGAAGTTTTGTTCGAAGAATCAACGGAGCGGGCATTCACATCCCCGCTTTACCTGGAAAAACGCCCGGGCACTTATTTATGCGCTGGCTGTTATCAGCCTTTGTTTGAATCCAGCACAAAATATGAAAGTGGAACAGGATGGCCTAGCTTTTACCAAGCTTTACCAGAAGCTGTTGAGACAAAAACTGATTACCTATTGATCATGCCAAGAACCGAATACCATTGCTCACGCTGTGGCGGTCATCAAGGACATCTGTTTAATGACGGCCCCAAACCGACTGGGATGCGATATTGCAACAATGGAGTGGCGCTTCAGTTCATTCCTGAAGGGGAGTCTTTACCAGCAATTCGAGTAAAGTAAACATGAAATAACAATGGCGCGCCCGGCAGGATTCGAACCCACGACCCCTTGGTTCGTAGCCAAGTACTCTATCCAACTGAGCTACGGGCGCGCAGAATTTTAAATACTAGCATTAGAAGGATTATTAGAGCAATGAATTGCCTGTCATTCCACGCATCCTGACGCTGAATGTCAGAATGTACAACGCATTGAGGAATCGGTGCGCCCCTGTGATGACAGCAAAAGAAAAATGAATCGTCTCTGCTTTGTTGGCAAAAAAATTACAAACGTATAATCTTTCGACTAATAAAATAATGGCGCAGACAGCACTGCGGCAAACAGGTAGCCATGAATGATCAATATCCAGGAGAAGCCATCGCGGCCCCTGATTCACCCCCCCCTGCATCAAGCCCTGCTTTAAGTTTAAAACCTATTAACTCGGTCGTCAGTTTGCGTGACCAAGCTTATGTGATGCTAAAACAGGCCATTGCTGATGCAGATATTTATGGTTCAAGAGAATTAATTCGTTTAGATGAGCGCTTGCTCAGTGAACAACTTGGGGTAAGCAGAACCCCTGTTCGTGAAGCAATGACTCTGTTGGAACGGGAAGGGTTTCTGCGCACTGTTCCAAGACGCGGCATTTATATACAGCGCAAATCCCGTAAAGAAGTAGTGCAACTTATTCAGATGTGGGCTGCCTTGGAGAGTATGGCGGCCCGCTTAGCCACGCTTCAAGCCTCTGACACTCAAATTTTAGCGGTGCGACATCTGTTTGATAGTTTTTTAGACTCAGCCCCTTCAGCGCATTTAGATGAATACTCCGAAGCGAATATTGCATTTCATCAAGCTATCTTTGACCTTGCCGATTCACCCGTGCTGTCCGAAACCATGCACAATATTTTTGCCCACGTGCGTGCTATTCGCAAAGCTACGATCACTCAAAGTGACCGCGCAGAAAAGTCGATTGTGGAGCACATGCGGATTATTGAGGCACTGGAGGCAAGAGATACCGAATTGGCGGAACGACTGGTGCGAGAACATTCTCTAGACCTCGCAAAGTTCGTAGAGACCCAATGTGATTTTCTTGACTAAGGACTCTTTCTGTTCAATTCCATTCCTTTTCAGTCTTGTCTCATCGTAAGCAAGCCGTCTTTGTGAATTCAGGCTTCGCTCAGATGCGTAGATTTACCTTTAAAGATGCGATATGAGAAAGCGCTGTATACAATGATGGGAGGAAGAACAATCACCACTCCGAGCAAGATCATTTTCAAAGTGGGTGTGCTTGCTGCCGCGTCCCAAATAGTGAGCTGATCAATCACCACATAGGGAAATGTGCTGTAGGCGAGCCCCAAACCCGATAATAAAAATAATCCAATCGTCAGCGTAAAAGGAATCCAAGCGCGATGGTCGTGCTCGTCCGCATCAAATTGATAGAACCATCTTGATAACCAAATAACTGCCCCCGTAACTAAAAGTGGGATGGGAGACATGATCACAATTCGGTCTAGACTAAACCATCTTGCAAAAATCCGCGGACTGACAATCGGGGTGGCTAATGAAACCAATACAATCCCCAAGGCAGTGAGCCATAAAGCATGACGCCCCCATCGCGCGGCGCGACGCTGTAAATCACCTTCCGTTTTCAGGACAAGCCAACTAGCCCCCATTAGGGTGTAAGCAGAGAGCACACATGGGGCTACCAAAGCTGCAAATAATAGACTAGCCCAGTCATCCCTAAACGCTACTACAAAATGTCCGAGCATGAACCCTTGGGCCAAGCCGGCTGTAGCCGAACCAATCGCGAACATTTGATTCCACAATTCAAGGCGATGCGCAGGAGCCTTAACGCGCAACTCAAAAGAAACGCCTCGCAAAATCAGGCCAATCAACATAATTAAAACTGCGAGGTAAGTTGCATTCAGAATGATTCCGTGGGCAATTGGAAAAGCGACGAGCAAAATCCCCCCACCCAAGACCAACCAAGTTTCATTTGCATCCCAAAAAGGGGCAATAGTGTGAATCATTTGATCACGATCATGGCCCTTTGCTTGCGGTAATAAAACCCCAACACCCAGGTCATAACCATCCAAAATCACATAAGCCATGATGGCAATTCCCATCAGAGCGGCAAAGCTTAAAACCAACATATCGCGGGTTAAAAATTCCATCATTTATCCTGCCAAGGCATGAGAGCTAGGTTGAGAGGCATCATGACCGGGAAGCTTTGCTCCCGTGCGGGCCATATAGAACACTGTGGTAACGTAGACCGAAAGCAAGATTGCATAGAGCAACAGATACGCGGTCAATGAACCAAAGATCGTTGTGCCGCTTACCTGACCAAGGGCATCGGCTGTCTTCAAAATACCCGTTACCAAATAGGGCTGCCGGCCAATTTCAGTTGTGTACCATCCCGCCAAAGTAGGAATCCAGCCAATAAAAGTAGCAGGCACAAGAACGCGCAGGAGCCAAAGGGGAACGGGGGAAGATTGTCGCAGGAACCACCAAGTGACCCATGACATAACGAGCATCATTATTCCGGTGCCAACCATGATACGAAACCCCCAAAACACGGGAAAAACAGGGGGATGTAGGTTAGGAAATTCGTCTAAACCTCGGATCTCTCCATCTAAGGAGTGGGTGATCACTAGGCTAGCGAGCTGCGGAATTTTGATCTCATAGTGATTACTTTGCGTTGCTTCGTCAGGCACGGCAAAAAGCAGCAGCGGTACCTTAGTTTCAGTGTGCCATAGCCCTTCCATTGCCGCCAATTTAGCGGGTTGATATTCATGGGTATTGAGCCCATGAAAATCGCCTGCAAGGATTTGCAAAGGCATCACTATTGCAGCCACAACAGAGGCCATTCTTAAAGTTTTTTGAATGTCTTCTCCGCGTTCACCAATCAATACTCTAAAAGCTGAAATCCCCATCACAAAAAAAGCAGCGGTAGCGGCTGAGGCCAACAGCATATGGACTGTGCGGTATGGCATAGAGGGATTAAATATGATGGCTAACCAATCATTTGCTACAACTTTTCCATCTACAACCTCGATACCAGCCGGGGTATGCATCCAAGAGTTAAGGGCAAGAATCCAAAACAATGATAGCGTTGTCCCACCTGCTACCAGCCAGACGGAAAGCTTATAAATTGCCGGAGAAACCTTATTCTGACCAAATAACATGATTCCTAAGAAAGTGGCCTCAAGGAAAAAAGCTGAAAGCACTTCATATGCCAGCAGGGGCCCTGCTACCGCACCAACTGTTTTCATGTAGCCAGGCCAATTTGTACCAAACTGAAAAGACATTGTGACCCCGCTCACCACACCAAAGGCGAAAGTCAAAGCGAATACCTTTACCCAGAACTTAAAGGCCGCATCCCAAGCGCCATTAGGCTGTTGATCTGCTTGTCCTCGTATATAAACCAAGAACCAAGCTAATCCTATAGAAATAGTGGGGAAGATAATATGGAAACTGATATTGGCAGCGAACTGAATCCGGGAAAGAATAACGGCGTCCATATCAAGCATTGAGCCTTATCAAAATTGTGCATTCGCAGCATTCTACTCCCCCCGCCACGACCAGTCTATGCATCAATTGAAATTAAATATATTAATCATATATTTACAAAACAAAAGGGGTGCATGCTAGTCCGAAGAGACAGCAAAACCAAGCTGACGCCAGGCTTCGTAAATAGCGACTGCGGCCGAGTTAGACAGGTTCAGACTGCGGCTACTGGAGACCATGGGAATGCGAATCCAATTGGGCAGGCCAATGGCCTGCAAGACCTCGGGAGGCAAACCCCGAGTCTCCGGGCCAAACACGAATACATCTCCTGCTTGATAGGCGATAGCTGTATGCGGCTGGGTAGCCTTGGTCGTGAAAGCAAAGAATCTTTTGGGGCTACTCACCCCACCAAGCACAGCCTCTGCCTGCAAAGCCTGTGCACAGGCCTCCCAACTTGCATGCACCCGCAGAACAGTTTGCTCGTGATAATCAAGCCCTGCCCGCCGCAAACTTTTGTCATCGATAGAAAAGCCTAAGGGTTCGATCAAATGCAGACGACAGCCCGTATTGGCGCACAAACGGATGGCATTGCCCGTATTGGGGGGTATTTCAGGTTGATAAAAAACGATATCAAACATGAAGAAAATCAAACTCCACATTAGGCTGCTTGCCATCAATCAACATACTCAAGGCATGGCTTGAACCACAAGCTTCTGTCCAACCCAGTGTGCCGTGCCCTGTATTAAGAAACAATCCTTCAATTTGAGTGGGGCCTATCAAAGGGCGATTGGAGGGCGTAGCAGGTCTGAGCCCCGTCCAAAAAGAAGGCACATCATATTCTGCAGCCCCAGGAAAAAGAGTTCTCGCCCGCTCAATGAGCGCCTTGCAACGAACAGGATTCAAGTTCATTTCATAGCCGTTAAACTCGGCAGTTCCTGCAATCCGCAAACGATTGTCTAGGCGTGTAAACACCATTTTGTGCGCCTCATCGGTGACGCTGGCGCGAGGTGCTGCTGCATCATTAACAATCAGCATCGTTGCTGAATAGCCCTTGGCTGGGTAAACAGGGATGCGCAAGCCCACACGATCAAGTAAGCGCGCACTATAGCTTCCCATCGCTACCACGCAGGCATCTACAGCCAACTCTTGAGATTGAAGAACCACTGCCCTCACCTGCCCATTGCGCACCACAATTTCTTCAACTGAAGCGCCTAATTTAAACTCTACTCCAGCCTGAGCAGAGATCCGTGCTAACTCCTTACAGAACAGGTAGGCATCGCCCGTTTCATCTGGTGGAGTCCACGTCGCCCCCACCAAAGTACTTCTTCGATGGGAGAGTCCTGGTTCCTTTAAAAGCGCCTCATCAACAGCAATCGGGACACGCTGATAACCATGCGAACGAATGAGGGAGGTCATTTCTTTGGCACGAGCAAAGTCTGCGCGGTCCTCGTATACGTTTAAGATACCCAACGAAAGCGAATTGAATCGAATCCCCGTATTACCGCGCAAAGTGATCATCTGTTGCCGGCTATACACTCCCAGCGCCAAGATCTGCCGCACATTGTATTCAAATCGACTGGGGCGACACTCATTTAAAAATGACAATCCCCAACGCCACTGTTTGGGATCTAAGCGCAGCCTAAACAGCAAAGGCGCATCTTCGCGGGGCAACCATTTCAGTAATTTTTTAATCGCCCCAGGTTGCGCCCATGGCTCCGCATGGCCCGCAGATAATTGAGCCCCATTCGCAAAACTGGTCTCACATCCCACCTCAGGCTGACGATCAATCAACGTGACCCGATGCCCTGCAGCCCTGAGATACCAAGCTGTGGTAACCCCGATCACTCCACCACCCAAAACGGCTATATGCATTGCACCCAAGACCAAGAAAATATTGCTTTGCATCAAAATATAACATTAGCTGAGGCAATGATTCGATCTTAGTGCCCAAGGTAAGCTAAAATGACGATGAATTTGTTTTTACTTGGACAGTGGTGGGAGTTCCACCACCACCATCATCCATCCAGACTGATGAATTTGATCTGAGTTCTTTTTAAAACTACACAACCCAATACTATGTCCTTACATAACGTCACGCCCGGCAAAAACGCTCCTGAAGCTTTTAACGTTGTTATCGAGATCCCCATGAATGCGGATCCCGTCAAATATGAGGTGGATAAAGAGACGGGGGCTATTTTTGTGGATCGCTTCATGAGCACTGCCATGCATTACCCCACCAACTATGGATATGTCCCAAGAACCCTTAGTGGCGACGGTGATCCAGTTGACGTTCTGGTGATGACGCCTTTTCCCTTACCTCCAGGGGTAGTCGTGACCTGCCGACCTATCGGTATTCTTAAAATGGAAGACGAGTCAGGTGAAGACGGTAAGGTACTAGCGGTTCCCACTGATAAAATTCTCCCTATTTACTCACAATGGCATCAACCCGAAGATCTGAATGCCTTAACCTTAAAAACCATCTCCCATTTTTTTGAGCACTATAAAGATTTAGAAGCAGGTAAATGGGTAAAGGTGCTTGGTTGGGAAGGGCCCGAAGCCGCCAAGAAAGAGATCATGCAAGGGATCGCTAACTACAAGGGATAAGGTCTATAATCTCCGGTTGCCGTAATCTCTCCTCAGGATAAAAGAAATGAAACAGGCTCAGGAATTGCGCGTTGGGAACGTAATCATGGTTGGCAAGGAACCCATGGTCATCCTCAAAGCTGAATACAACAAAGGTGGCCGCAGCGCTGCCGTCATGAAAATGAAAATGAAAAACCTGCTCACTAATGCGGGTTTAGAAACTGTTTTCAAGGCAGACGATAAGTTAGAACAAGTCATATTGGATCGCAAGGAAGTCACTTACTCTTACTTTGCAGATCCTTTGTATGTGTTCATGGATGCAGAATTCAACCAGTTTGAAGTTGAAGCTGAAAACTTGGGAGATGCACTGAACTACATCGAAGACGGTATGCCTGGTGAATTGGTGTTCTACAACGGCAAACCTATCTCAATTGAATTACCTTCCAGCGTGGTGCGAGAAATCACCTACACTGAGCCCGGTGTCCGTGGCGATACTTCAGGTAAAGTCCTGAAGCCAGCCAAGATTTCAACTGGCTTTGAAGTGGGTGTTCCTTTATTTTGCAACACCGGTGACAAGATCGAGATTGATACCGCCTCTGGCGAATATCGTCGTCGTATTACCTGATCATACTGACCGACTGATGTATTGGGCTGGCCGTGCATCACTGCACGGCCACTTCATTTGGTGAGGGTGTTCGGGCGAGCACCACAGCCCCCACCCATTTTGCCCCCTGATCACGGCATCGAACTGCCAAGGCAGATAAGGTAGATCCGGTGGTGATCACATCATCCATAATCAGCACTGCTCTTCCCGGGCACGCTATATCAAAAGCTTCCGTTAAATTGCGTTTGCGATCACGTCGCCCCAACTGTGCTTGAGAAGCAGAATCTTGTTTGCGTCTGGCATACCCCAGTTCTAGCTGAAATCGCTTGGCGTAGTGCTGTGCAATCAGATGCAAATGATCGTAACCGCGCTGTTTAATCCGAGCAACACTGGCAGGAACAGGAATCAGCACTGGCCTCTCACCCAAAACCATCCCAAATTGTTGTCGGAAGGGTGGCGGGGGGAAAAGCGCAGCAAGTGGCTTCGCCAAAATCAATTCACCTTGATATTTATAGCGTTTAAGCAAGGTATCGAGCGGAAATGAATAGCGATAGCGCAGAATCAATGCATTGAGATGGCATTCTTCTGCAAGCATTGCGCGGTCAATATCCTGCGGACAAAGGCACATCGCACGCCGACAAAACCCACAGACCATCGCCCCCCGAGAAAACCCGCGACATAAACAACAGTCTTGCATGGTAAAGCGCTGAGAAATGTGACGATACACACCAGACAAACCAATCACCCCGCTAGGTAACGTATCATAGAGGACTGCATTGTTTAGCCCATAAGGTATCTCGCATTGTGAATCCCCCCGAATCTATTAGCCTTACCCATTCTTCCAATTCAAGTCCTGTTTTGTCTGCCTCAAAAAGCACAAAAAAATGGGCTCTAGATGAAATACAAGCTTTATTCGCCTTACCTTTCACCGATCTCATGTGGCAAGCCCAACAGGTACATCGCGATCACTGGAATCCGCAAGGTGTTCAGCTTTCCACCCTACTCTCAGTGAAGACCGGTGGCTGCCCTGAAGACTGTGCCTATTGCCCACAATCGGTTCGATATGACACAGGGGTTGAAAATCAGGCCATGTTACCCCTCAATGAAGTCCTTGCCGCAGCCCAGCGCGCCAAAGAGGCGGGGGCAAGCCGGTTTTGTATGGGGGCCGCATGGCGCAGCCCCAAGGATAAAGACCTAGAACCCATCGCTGCAATGATTGAAGGTGTGCGGGCACTGGGTATGGAAACCTGCGCAACACTGGGGATGTTGAAACCAGCTCAAGCCGAACGCCTCAAACAGGCAGGATTGGATTTCTATAATCACAACCTAGATAGCGCACCCGAATTCTATGGTGACATCATCAGTACGCGTGAATATCAAGATCGATTAGATACCCTAACTGCAGTAAGAGCTGCGGGAATTAATGTGTGTTGTGGGGGCATTGTGGGAATGGGTGAAAACGCCTCACAACGAGCAGGTTTAATTGCTCAACTTGCCAACCTTGATCCTGCCCCAGAATCAGTCCCCATCAATCTTCTCGTGCAAGTGAAAGGTACGCCTCTGCACGGACAAGATGAACTCGATCCTTTAGATTTTGTCAGAACAATTGCTGTTGCGCGCATCACCATGCCTAAAAGCCGGGTACGCCTTTCTGCTGGGCGCGAGAACATGAGTGATGCTGTGCAAGCGCTATGTTTTTTGGCTGGGGCCAACTCTATTTTTTATGGGGAACAATTGCTTACCACCCCAAACCCCGAAGCCGATCGAGACCGAAGCTTGATGCAACGCTTGGGTATGCAAGCTGAGTAATCGTCACCTGAATTCCGGACAGTGCACTGGGTGATCCATAAAGCAATTTTACTGAGTGAGAGATCAAAATGATTCAACAATTCATTCCTACCCGCTGGTTGATCACGTTCGTCATGCCGACCTTTTTAATTGGGATTGGCTTCATTCACTCTGCTCAAGCAGAAGAATCAGTCAAAAGTCCCCGCATTTACACCATTAATTGCGGTGAAGTGAACGTGAGCAATATGGCCCCTTTTTCTGATACTGGCGAATACGACGGCAAGCCTGGAAAAGTGATGGCTCCTTGCTACTTGATTCGACATCCAAAAGGTAACTTATTGTGGGATACCGGATTGGGTGATGGCCTGGCAGAGAAAAAAGAAGGCGTGGATAACGGTCCATTCCATATGCATTTGGATAAAACCCTGATCAGCCAACTGTCTGAAATTGATATTGCGCCAAGCGATATTCAGTATGTTAGTTTTTCGCATATCCATTTTGATCATACCGGTAATGCCAATCTTTTCACGAGTGCAACTTGGCTGCTGTCCAAGCGTGAACTGGATTGGGGCTTATCTACCCCTACCCCTTTTGGAGTGAATCCCGACTCATTTTCTGCCTACAAAACCGTGAAAATAGAATCGGTTGATGGGGACCTAGATGTGTTTGGTGATGGCACAGTCAAGATTTTATCTGCCCCTGGTCACACCCCTGGTCATAAGGTCTTGTGGGTGAAACTCAAGAAAAGTGGAAATGTGTTGTTATCAGGCGATCTTTATCACACCATCGAAAATCGTTCGATGAAGCGCATGCCCGTGTTCAATGTGGATCGCGCAGACACGCTGGCCTCAATGGATCGGATTGAAAAAATTGTGAAAAATACGCAAGCCCGGTTTGTGATTCAGCATGCGCCCGAATCTTTTGCAGTCATGCCTAAGTTCCCGACTTATCTGGATTGATTTTGTGTTGATGAAAACTTTGCCAAATTTTGCCAAAAAAGATCTTTTTTTGCTTTTAGCCTGTGCGGGTTTATATCTTTCCTCATTTTCAGCGCAGGCCGTCCTGATCGATGAAATTCAAGTCTACGATGATGCGATACTTGCGCCCGGTGAATTTGGACTGGAGTTACATGTCAACGCCACCCCATCCGGACGCGGAACCCCTGACTACCCCGGGGAAATTGTTCCTGCGCATGGCGTTCGATCTACCTTGGAATTCGCTTATGCCACTTCCGAACACCTCGAGTTGGGCATTTATATTCCAATGGAGCATACCCCTGCTGGCGACGAACGCTTTTCTGGGTTTCGGTATCGTTTGAAGTATATTGGTCAAAAAGCTACAGCCGAGAACCCTTTTTTCTATGGCATTAATTTTGAGCTTTCGCACGTCAAGGCAATCTTTGAACAATCACAAGATCGCCTTGATACTCGTCCCATATTAGGATGGAAAAAATCAGAATGGTTGTTTGCATTCAACCCCGTCATCGGACAAAACTTGAAACCGGGACAAAGATCCGGGGGGCCCGATTTCAGTCCTTCTTTTAAGATTGCGCGGGATGTGAAAGAAGGAATTGCAGTGGGTACTGAATACTATGCTGAGCTAGGACAGTTTTCGCATTTTGATTCTTATTCCAATCAATCTCATACGGTTTATCTCGCCTTAGATGTAGATCGAAAACCTTTTGTATTTAATCTGGGAATAGGGCGAGGACTGACTGCTGCTACCGATCATTGGACAATCAAAACAATCATCGAAGTCCCTATAGACTAGGCTCTCCAACGTTTTTGTGTTCAAGTCTCATCATCAAAAAAAATGGGGGATAGATCTGGGTATTTAATTTCCAAGGGCCTTGCTCATCATTGCATGATTCTTGAAATACTTCAGTGCCATGATCAAAGCAATCAACTGAAAAACAGCGCACAAAAAGAATGTGCCTCCTACTCGTGGGTCATCACTTGGCAAGTGACTGGTTTGGGCCAATAGACTGGTCCCCATCAAAGGCGCAAAAACATACATAAGGCTACTGATGGCTTGCAATGAGCCCATGGTCATGCCTTGCCGATCTGCAGGCACTGAACGCGAGACAATACTCTGAAGTGTTGGGGATACGCTATAGGCCATAAAATTAGCTACGATGACGACATACATCACGCTTCCATTGGTTGCCAATCCATATAAAGTAAAAGCGATCACGCCAGAGCAAAGCCCTACCAACACAAGCCGAGTTTCCCCTAGCCAAGCGGTGAGACGGGTGAGCAAGCCTCCTTGAACCGATACAGCAACAAAGCCCACAAGGAATAAGGTTAAACCTGTATTACGTGGACCCCAACCAAATCGAAAGGCCGTATACAGCGCCCAAGTACTTTGCAAAATGAGCTGGGCCAAGGTGGCAAATAAAACCACCACTACTAATCCGCTGATATTTTTCATTGTGCCAAGACCCAGCAAGGCGGCGAACGGATTGAGCGCAGAAAGCGAGAGCGGTCTGCGATTTTCTGGAGCTAAGCTCTCCGGTAAAACAAAATAGCCATAGCAGGTATTCAAGAGCGCCAAACCGCTTGCCACAAAGAAGGGTAGACGTAAATCAATTGCCCCCAACAAACCTCCGATCATAGGACCGAACACAAAGCCCATTCCAAAACAAGCACCAATTAATCCTAACCAGCGCGTGCGCTCCTCTGGGGCCGTAGTATCGGCAACATAGGCGCTTGCAACCGACATACTTGCTCCTGTCGCGCCACCCAACATTCGTCCTAATAAAAGTGTTGGTAAATTTCCAGCCAAACCTGAAATTAAATAATTACATCCTAAACCCGCGCTAGAAAGCAGCAAAATAGTACGTCTTCCAAATCGATCGGATAAAGCACCCAGCAAAGGGGCACAGCTAAATTGCATGAGTCCATAACTTGCCCCCAGGATTCCATACCACCAAGCCTGAAGTTCTCGGTTACCAGATAGCTCTCCAACTAAAGCGGGAAGAACAGGAATAGCAATCCCAATCCCCAATACATCAAGGAATACAGTGACCAATACAAATCGAACCGCTGCAGAACGGTTGGATTTAAAAATTGGATTATCGGAATTTGCGGAGGAGAAAGACATAGCTTCGGCTATTATGCGGCATTCCATCGCATTTTGAGAATCAGCCTTAGGATCACTGCAATGATAAAATCAAATAATGAACACATTGACTATTGATGCACGCGAAGACTATCCCACTTTGTCTGTGGTCGCGCTCGCCCACGGCACCTCTCATTTTTTTCATCTCGTTCTCCCACCTCTTTTCCCATGGCTGATGGTGGAATTTGGTCTTAATTTCACTCAGGCAGGGGCCCTGATGACTACATTTTTTGTAGTCTCGGGAGTAGGTCAAGCTTTAGCAGGATTTGCAGTTGACCGCTTTGGAGCCAGCAAAGTGCTCTTCTTTGGTTTAGCCATGTTAGCCGGATCTGCTATTTTTATTGCATGTGCAATGAATTACCCCATGCTCATTTTAGGCGCTGGACTAGCAGGTTTGGGGAATAGCATCTTTCATCCTGCGGATTACACCATTCTGAACAGAAGGGTCTCTGCTGCCAGGCTAGGGCATGCCTTTTCCGCACACGCACTTTCGGGCAATGCAGGGTGGGTATTAGCTCCTATCATCATGACTGTGATGGCAGGTTCGTTTGGATGGCGTGCTGCAGCGTTTTCCGCTGCATTGTTAGCCTTAGCTACCATCTTAGTCTTGATTCAAACACGTAGCCTCATTGAAGTCCCTTCGCCGATTCACACTACTGCAGAATCCTTAAAACATACCCAAACCAATCATGAACAGGTCGGAGCAAATCCGTCCCTCACTACCAATAAAACACCTTCGTTTTTAAGCGTACCTGCGGTCTGGATGTGTTTTATGTTTTTTCTGCTTACGTCTGCTGCTTTCGGCGTATTGCAAAACTATGTGAGCCCTCTGCTTGGGCATCTATATGGAATGGGTCCTTCTTTAACAGCGTTTTGTCTTACTGCCTATTTAATTGGAAGCACAGCGGGCACAGCAGCAGGTGGTCTCTATGCAAAACCGGGACGTGAGCACGATCGCACCGTGATGATATCTCTAGGTGCAGCGGCACTTGCAGCGGCTTTACTGGCAAGCCAAGCCCCCCTTTCATCTATGGTTTTACCTTTACTCGCTGTGATGGGATTTGGAGTAGGATTTACCGGGCCATCTAGAGATTTAATGGTGCGACAAGCGGCTACGCAACGTCTGGGAAGTGCCAGCTTAGGCAGAGTGTATGGGTTCGTGTACTCAGGGCTGGATTCTGGCCTGGCAATAGGCCCGATGGTCTTTGGCCCATTCATGGATGCCGGGGCTTTTAGCCTGGTGATGCTGGGCGTTGCCGCGCTGCAAGCCAGTGCTGTTTTTGTCACCCTGCAGCTTGCCCGTCAAACGCCTCATTTAAAGCATGCTTAAACTATCGTTTTTATTACTCACCCAAGGAAATCATCATGCGTCAAAAATATACAATTACCCTAGAAGATGCGCGTCGGGTTGCTGAAGCCGCTCATAAAACTGCTACTGAAAATGAATGGAATGTAGTGATTTCAGTTGTCGACGACGGCGGTCATCTTGTTTATCTTGAACGCATGAATGATGTGCAAAACGGTTCGGTGACAGTTTCAATTGAAAAAGCCAAGACGGCCATTGCTTTTCGTAGGCCCACACAGGCTCTTGAGTCCGCAATCTCTGGCGGGCGAACTGTGATGTTGAAATTGTCAGGTGCCACGCCAATCGAAGGAGGGGTGCCGCTTGTTCACGAAGGTCACTTTGTTGGCGCGATTGGCGTATCTGGTGTGCAGTCTAGCCAAGACGGCATCATCGCTAAGTCGGGTGCTGAAGCGCTGTAACACCCGCAGCAGGTTTTGCAGGACATGATACAAACAGTGGATGTGTTATGTCGGGTAGTCGACAATCTGGGCGATGCAGGAGTGTGTTGGCGTTTATCGCGGCAATTGGCGAAAGAACATTCATTATCTGTGCGACTTTGGATTGATCAACCGGCAACGCTTTCTGCATTTGTTCTGATTGGCAGCGAAGATGAGACACTTGTTCAAACTGGGTTAATCACGATCCGTCGTTTTGAAGAGATCCTAATTGAATCCCAACCCGCAGAATTGGTGATCGAGACATTTGGGTGTGACGTACCCCATGTTTTTGCCGAGCGGATGACGCAACGCACCCCTTCTTCGCTTTGGGTAAACCTGGAATATCTCAGTGCAGAAGATTGGGTGGAAGGCTGTCATGCACTTCCTAGCCCTCATCCGCATTTTGCTATTACGCGCTGGTTTTTCTTCCCTGGGTTTACAAACAAAACAGGGGGGCTATTGCGTGAAGAGGGGTTATTGCAACGACGGCAACACTTTCAATATGGAACAAAGCAAGATATAGGATCTGCAGCTCAGGTCAAACCCATCAAGGTCAGTGTTTTTTGTTACGACCATGCTTTATTCGATGCGCTTTTAAACGCGTTTGAAGATCAGCGGAAAATAACAGGTCAGGTCACTTTGTGCAGCGTATTTCAAGGGCCTGCTCAAGATCGCGCTAAACAATGGATTGCAGCCCATCCAGACCATTCAATCATGTTCACCTTTCTACCTTGGCTTACTCAATCAGAGTTTGATGAAGTGCTTTGGAGCTCCGATTTTAATGTTGTTCGAGGTGAGGACTCTTTTGTGCGCGCTCAGTGGGCAGGCCGCCCTTTTATATGGGATATCTACCCAACTGAGGATGGCGCACATCTCGTCAAAATGGCTGCCTTTTTAGATCGCTATTGTGAAAGCTTGAAAGAAATAGAAACTGCAAAAGCAATAGCTAAGCTTTGGCAATGCTGGGTACAAAGAGAACCTGAAAAACTATCTGAAGCTTGGAGGCAAGTCAGCACGATGCTCGTCTCACTCACCTTTCATTCAGAACAATGGAGTGCTCGCTTAGAGCAGCAACCAAATCTCACCTCAACGCTTTTAGATTTTATACATTTGCAACAAGCAACATAAACTTGAGTCATCCAATAACGGAGGGGAAGAAATGTCCTCTCCGTTATTGGAAGCAAGTTTCAGGGGTAGAATTTAATTAAGCAGGCAGATGCGAAAGGATGGCATCAACACTCTTCTTGGCATCCCCAAACAACATGCGTGTGTTCTCTTTAAAGAAGAGGGGGTTATCAACCCCAGCATAACCTGTTGCCATCGAGCGCTTAAAGACCACCACAGTTCGGGCTTTCCAAACTTCTAACACGGGCATACCGGCAATCGGGCTTCCGGGATCATCTTGCGCAGAGGGATTCACAATGTCATTTGCGCCCACGACCAACACCACATCCGTCTCGGGGAAGTCTTCATTGATTTCATCCATCTCCAGCACGATGTCATACGGTACTTTGGCTTCAGCTAAGAGCACGTTCATATGGCCAGGTAAGCGACCTGCCACAGGGTGAATGGCAAAACGCACCTTGACACCTTTGGCGCGTAAACGACGGGTGATTTCACTGATCACACCTTGTGCCTGTGCA